>Ga0209723_1003775_pt1 | contig 17796 bp, 27 predicted proteins | sample BiotimSIPDNA_2_FD_185750 | JGI IMG/M metagenome (GOLD analysis project Ga0209723, IMG submission 185750) | Anaerobic biogas reactor microbial communites from Washington, USA - Biogas_R2 time_0 SIP DNA (SPAdes) (version 2) | ecosystem: Engineered > Bioreactor > Anaerobic > Unclassified | place... | reverse complement strand
GGTTTGTACAACGGATAGTACGGTGCCGCTCTCCCTCGATTTCTCCTGGGACGCTTTATCAGAACATATAAACGGTCTGAATGTACATTATAACGAAGGTGACAAGGATATATATACATTGAAATCCTTGGACAATCACCTCTTCGCTTTGACCGCTCCCACAAATAATGACAGCGTGATTTGGAGCTATGATCCGGCATCTTGGGACTTTGCTTATGAAACTACTATCCCCAGCGTCACCGTGAGAGATCTCGATAAGGCATTCGTATCGATTTATTCCCACGAAGGAGCAGCACAAACAGCAATCGACGTAAAGTTCGACGTCAACTCTGGGATAGAGAAGATAACTTTTCGGGGTTTTGACGATAATGTATTTACCGATCACAGCGTTGACTTAGGAGAGCCTTACGTTGCCGCTTGCCTGGATGTATATAGCGATCCCGGCGTGGACTTAACTGTAACAATCTCCGATGATGCAAAGAACTTAGTAATTTATGATAAGCATCATCCGGAATCATCGCTCAGCGCTTCTATAGATTCAGAAATGCGTGTATCTATAAATCTTACGGAAAACGGGAAGGTGAGGAATATGAACGAGGAGGCTGCCGCAGAATCAGTTGTCGCTACTGTGTCGGAATACAAAAACGGAGAGCTTGTACGGAACTATACAGAAACGCCGCTAACCTTGGAAGACAGTAGTCGCGTTAGATTTAAAAGCAACGGAGATATTGCTTTTGCTTGGGATCGCACTCTCCATTACGATCCTCTGGCGGACTCTCTTTAAGAGTCAAACAAAAACTATAAGTTTAGTTTTCTGCGGAAGTAATAGACAAGAGTTTTCCGGCAAACTCTAATTCCACAGCATTTACCGTTATTCTCTTTACCACCGCCCCGTCTATTTCATCGCCCATTTCGACTATCTGGTTGTTTATTATCGCGAACTTCTTCCCGTCGGAAAGTAATGTCCCGTTCAATACCAGAAGAGGAGGTTCGGCGGCCGCTGTCTTTTTGTCTTCTGCGGCATCCTTATCCGCGTTTCCGGACGCGCCGGAAAGCGCGGAGAGATTATCTGCGGCGGTATCGGTTGACGGGGCAACCTGCGCAGGCGCGGGGACGGCGGTTTTTGATATTGCGGCCGGAGACAGCGGCGCCCGGCTGCCGGAAAAAGCGAAATCGAAGAACAATTTTGCCGCCAGCATACCGGCGAAAGCTATGAGCAGGTAGAGAGTTCGTTTGCTAAGGCTTTGCTTACCGGCCGGCGGCGCGGACTTTGCGTCTGCCGCGGCCTTGCGGTTATCTGTAGTGCTGCCATTCTCCATAACTCACCCCTTTTTGGCGGGGCCGCGCCCTTAAAAACCGCGGCCCAATTGTTTTTCATATTTTATATTGAAAAAAGCATAAAATCCAGTATAATTATCTACGTTGAAAGTATGCGTTCATCCACTTAACCATACGCCTAAGGCGCAATGCAAAATAATAAGCGGAGATTACGCAGATACAATCTTGAGGTCCCTGTAAAGTATTACGTCAGGGGTAATCAGGCCGCTTTGGGCACGGTTACCAGCGATAATATCAGCGCCGGAGGAGTCGGTATCACCGGAGACGTTTTCATACCGCCTGCCACAAATCTGATGATACAATTCATGCTGGCGAAAAGATGCGTTTGCTCCATAGGCAAAGTGGCGTGGGTAAATGTTTCATCCCGCTCCAGCCGGTACCGGATGGGCGTGGAATTTCTCGAGATGAACCCGCTGGACAGGGAATATCTAAAAAAATATTTATCCGGCAGCAACTCGCCGGAAGAACAGTAAAGAGCGAGAAAGGAAAAGATCATGACTGCGGAAACGGCAGCGGAAGAAAAACAGACTAACTGCCTGGGGTGCAATAAACCCCTCAAGAAGATCAAAATATATTACCGGGACGGCAAGTATTATTGCGACAAAAAATGCTGGAAAAAGGCGAAAACCGCTCCCGCTTCCGGAGAAGGAAAGAAATAATGGCCGGCGTTAATTATAGCGACAGGCGTCTTCATCCCCGTCTGGACCACGGTATGCCCATAAACGTCATGGCGGACGGTTATGACTTTATGAGCACTACCAGGAACATCAGCTGTCTGGGAGCTTATTGCCATATCGGCAAATACGTTCCGCCTTTCACGAAATTGAACATAAAACTGCGTCTGCCCGTAAAACCCAACGCCTCCCGAAAGGTCGAGGTGGCGTGTAAAGGGGTGGTGGTGAGGACAGAGGATGATCCCGCCGGCGGTTTCAACATTGCCGTATTTTTTAACGACATAAAACCAACGCAGCAGCACAGGATCGCGGAATACATCAACCGGTTCCTTCCCCGTTGACCCGCGCCCCTTATGGGAAAAACAAAAACTAACATCCCGGTTAAACTTGTCTGCGGCATGCTTTACAGAGAAGGAAAGGACGGCGCCGCGGCTTCGGGATGTTTACGCCGCCGGTTTGGGCCGGTTGATTTCGAAAGCGTCAGCGTTCCCTTCACGCAGACCGGGTATTACCAGAAAGAAATGGGCGGCGGCCTGCGGCGCAAGTTTTTCTCTTTCAGGAAACTGATCGCGGCAGACAGTCTTTCCGGTATCAAGCTTATCACCAACCGCATCGAAACCGCCCTGAGCGCCGACGGCAGACGTAAAGTCAATCTTGACCCCGGCTATCTTGATCTGGCCAGGCTTGTGCTGGCCTCCACCAAAGATTTCAGCCACCGCATATATATATCCCGCGGCATATACGCCGAGATAACGCTCCTCTACGACCGCTGCGGCACTTTCCGTCCGCTTGAATGGACGTATCCCGATTACCGGAGCTCCTGCTACCTCTCGATTTTTGAAAGAATAAGGTCTATTTATTACGGGCAGATATCGGCAGGAGGGAGGAAGTGAACGGCTCACCGGCGCCGGTTTACATGAATGCCGGCCTTCCTTTTTTGGCGGAACGGCTCGCGCGCATGCTGGAAAATTGCCGGATATGCCCGAGAGCCTGCGGCGTTAACCGCGCCGCAGGAGAAGAAGGTTTCTGCCGCACCGCTAAAAAAGCCTATGTTTACAGTTATTTTCCGCATCACGGGGAAGAGCCGCCGATATCAGGCGATAAAGGGTCGGGGGCGGTGTTCTTTTCCGGCTGTAATATGCGCTGTGTTTACTGCCAGAATTATAAATTCAGCCGGATGAGCGCGCAAGACGGCGGCTTGCCGGGACGACAGGTATCTGCCGGGGAATTGGCGGAGATTATGCTGGCGCTGCAGGCAAAGGGATGCCATAATATAAACTTGGTCAGCCCGAGCCATATCCTGCCGCAGATTGTTCAGGCGCTCGATATCGCGTGCGGCCGCGGCCTGAATATCCCGCTGGTTTATAACACCGGCGGTTATGACCTGCCGGAAACGATACGCCTGTTGGAAGGCGTAGTGGATATATACCTGGCAGATATGCGTTACGCCTCGGATAATAACGCGGTGAAATATTCCTCCGCGCCGGGGTATCCGGAATTCAATCTGAACGCGGTGAAGGAAATGTGCCGTCAGAGGCCGGAGCCGGTTTTCGACGGCGCGGGGATAATGCGCAGCGGGGTTATAGTCAGGCACCTCGTCTTGCCGCAAGGCATTTCCGGCACGCGCGAAGTATTGAAACGCCTGGCCGGGATAGTCTCCCCGCGGAATGTGTGTGTCAGCCTTATGAGTCAGTACTTCCCCTGTAATAACGCCGCGGAATTCAGTGAAATCTCCCGCAGGATTAGCGCGCAAGAGTATTCCAAGGCGCAGGAATGCCTGACCGAATACGGTTTCGGCCGGGGGTGGGTCCAGCAAGGGTATGGATTATCCGAATTATCCGGCATAAATATCGAAGAAAGGCATCTTGAAGATGGCAGACAGTAATCGGAATAAACGCTTATACCTTTACGGAAAACGCTCTATAGAAGAACGCCTGAAGGCCGCTCCGGAAAGCGTGCGTAGAGTTATATTGGAACACGGCGGAGCCCGAGTGCAGGATCTTGCCGGGTTGGCCAGGTCTCGCAAGGTCCCGCTTGAGCTTATGCCGGCAACGCAGTTCCGCGCCCTGACCCGCGGCATCCACTCTCAAGGGGTTGCGGCAGAGGTGGATGAATTCGCCTACGCCGACCTTGACGACGTGCTCGACTCCGGGAAAAAACCGACCCTGATCATGCTGGACCGTATCAACGATCCCCAGAATCTCGGCTCTATATTAAGGACCTGCGCCTGTTTGGGGAGTTTTTGCGTGGTACTGCCCAAGCATGAATCGGTTGATGTCACGGAGGCGGCGCTTAAAGTGGCCTGTGGCGCGGAGAATTACGTCCCGGTCTGCCTTGTTTCCAGCCTTTCCGTAGCCGTTGATAAAGCGCGCAGAAGCGGATACTGGATAGCCGTAACCGTGGTGGAAGGGGGTGACGATCCCCGCCGCGGGGCATCTTTAAACTTCCCGTTAGCCTTGATCATCGGTTCGGAAGGGGAGGGGGTGCGTTCCGGGCTTCTGAAAGACGCGGATTACCGTTTTACCCTGCCGATGCGGGGGGCGGCGTTGTCCCTGAACGCCGCAATCAGTACAGGGATATTCTGTTACGAAGCGGCGTCACAAAGGGCCGATTATGAAAGTAAAACCTGAAGGTATGCGCGCAAGCGAAGTTGACCGCGTCCTGAATTTTCTTGCCGAGGCCGGACAGTTGAAACGCGTCAAACGTTCCGGCTGGTGGGTTACCGGTATCAAACATCCTGAAAGCGTGGCCGAACACTGTTTCCGCTGCGCTGTACTCGGTTACTTGATCGCCAAGGCGGAAAAAGCCGATCCATATAAAGTCTTGATGATGTGCCTTTTTAACGATATACACGAGGCCAGGATAAACGACCTGCATAAAGTGGGGCATCGTTATATAGATTTCAAGAAAGCCGAAGACAAGGCCTATTCAGGGCAGATTTCCGGCCTTCCCGGGCCGGTGCGCCTGGAGATGGCTCTCCTGCGTTCGCAATATGCCGGCCAGAGCACGCGCGAAGCGGTGATCGCCAGGGACGCGGATATACTGGAGTGCGTCCTGCAGGCCAAAGAATACCTGGACGCCGGCAATCTGCATACCCGTAATTTTATGCGCGTGGGAGAAAAATACCTGAAAAGCCGGTTTGCCAGAAAACTGTTTCTACGTTTGAAGAAATGGGATTCCAGCCGCTGGTGGCGGGAACTGGCGGTATTCGAAAGATAACTTCAAAAAAAGAAAGGCATACCATGTCCAACCGCAGAAACCCATTGTTTTTCCTTTCTTTCCTGGCCGCAGCTATTTTGTTGTGCGGATGTGAGACCGTGGCGGGCACTTCCAAAGGAGCCGTGCGCGGGGCCGGCGAAGACCTGGAGAATGCCGGAAAGGCGGCCAAGGCTGTGGCGGAAGCGCCGGGCAAGATAGACAGAAAGATGCGCGAAGAATTATGGTAAAGACGGCCTGTAAAAGATAAACTTTCACGGATAATCGGATAAGAAACGATAATACCGGGAGAAGATATGAAAAGTTTGTATTTAGCAGTGGTCGAAAGTCTTATCTGCTTTTGTTTGACAGGGTCGGTATATGCCTGGGGAAACAGATGGGGCGGTAACAGCGGCGGCTTTAGCCTCCCGGGAAGTTACGGAATGAACGGCGGTACCTGGCAGTCTTCAGGAAGTTCGATCGGCGGAGGATTATCCGTCAGCCGCAGGGAAGACAGGTTGGTGATCCAATCTGCCGGTTCAGACACCGCTATATTCTATAATGCGAACATAGATAATGCGTATTTCGTAGCTCCCGGAAATAGTAAACTGCAGGAATTGTCCGCGCATCTGGCAATATCTCAGGATACTACCGGTAATAACATCGATTCTATTTGGCTATCCTTTAAGGATGCCTATGACGGCTATAATAAAGGAGAAAGCCTCGGAATGAAATGGCGTCTGATGCCGGAACGTGTTCAGAACGGTTTTGCTCAAGATTTTGATATAGAACAAATAATTGACGCTCACGGTAAAGGAATATGCCGGGATTGGGCGAGGCTTGCCTGTTCAATTTTTCTTTCCAAAGGCATTCCCGCGGTTGTAGTTTGGGGCGGCAAATCCGATGAAGGCGACCCCGGAGGCAAGGTTTATCATGAGTGGTGCGAGATTTACTATAAAGGTACTTATTTTATTACAGAGAATGGCGAATTCCGCAAAAAAGGTGAAGCCGGGTATAGCGATACGTTTACCACTGAAAAACACATAGAAGATACGAACCGAAATATTTACCAATATAAAGATGATTGGTTCCATAAATATTCGAATGTCTTGCAGAATCTCGAATTTGATTTGTCAAGTGTGAGCGGCGCAGTTAAGCCTTAAGAAGAAGGGGCGCTTATAGAGCCGCCTTTTGATATTTTTACTCATAGGTGTAGTTAACATAAGATATACTACTTTATCCCGTCGGAAAAAGTAAAGACGCCGACGGCAAACAAGCAAAATTAGATTTACGAGCTTGTTTTCTGAACCAGTAAGAACCATGGTTCGGAAGACAAGCTTTTTTTTGGCTTCCGATCAAGAAGAAGGAGGCAGCGCAATGGCCCGGAAGCCAAAGGTCAGCACAGATTTTTTATTGATAACAACCAATTTCCGTTTACCAGCTTTAATCCTGCGGGTTCTGTGCCCTGCAGGATGGCTTCCGGGCTTTGCTGGTAAACGGATTTTTTGTTTTTATGGGGGTGGACTATGAAATTGCGGATGAGCGATGAGGAATTAGCAAAGCATTTTAGACAACTCTATGGCGAGGGCTGCGATGGAAAAGAGGCGCAGGCGGCTCGCAGATGGGCGAATATTATGGCACTGATCGCTGCAATTGTATTTATGGCGGCAATCACTATTGGGGTAGTGCTTGCCATAAAATCCCCTGCGCACGCCGGGGTTGTGCCTTCTTGGTCTCCGGCGCAGACGCAAACCGGAGACTGGCTGGCCATATACTATCTTTTAACCCTAATCGGCATCGGTCTTGTTATTGGCATTACTAAATATCTGAAGGAGGTCCGTCGTGGATAACTTGAAAGACTGCCCGAACTGCAAACACGAGTTAGCACCCGGTCAGAAATTTTGCGACAACTGCGGAGCTGCTATCGCTCCTAAAAAAGTGAGGACAGCGCAGGAAGTGGAAGGATTTATAAAGAGCACAGAGGAGACCCGCAACAATATCGAAGGTCTGAGAGAACGTGTTGCTTTTGCTTTGGTAACTTCTCCTATGGTGGCTATGTGCTTCTGGTTTTTAGGTGGAGAGGACCCGTCGGCTTCGATAAAGAAAAGGTGTGGGATTAAATGATTACTTCCGCAGACAGAGAAATGATTATTGACCGCCGCCGGTTCTTCGGTCCGCCGCGGTCCCGGGAATGGATCCGGAGCAAAGTTTTACCTTTTAAACAAGAAAGGAGACAGAGAAAAAAATGAAGATAACGAAACTTAAAATCCGGGGACTTTTTGGCATCAAGGAATTTTCGGCAAACGGAGAGAGTGTAGAACTCAACGGCCCAAAAGGAGCAGGGAAATCATCCGTAATAGACGCAATAAAATACGCTCTCACCAATCGGTCGGACCGGGAATTTATTCTGACCCAGGGGGAAAACGAAGGCGAAGTTATAATCGAGACTGATTCCGGTATCCGTGTGAACCGGAAGGTCCGCACCGGTAAGGCGGATTATAAATCCATCAAACAGACGGGGCAGAAAGACGAGAAGACGGAGTCTTTTCTGCGCGAGATATTCACCGAGCTCCAGCTCAACCCGATCGAATTCGCCAGGATGGATCTGAAGGAGCAGAACAGGATAATTCTTGATCTCATAGACTTTAAATGGGATCTCAACTGGATTAAACAGCAATTCGGCGAAATCCCAAAAGATGTCAACTATGAGCAAAATATCCTTTGCGTCTTGCACGATATACAGGCCGATGAGGGAAATTATTTTCTAACCCGCCAGGATTTAAACCGGGAGGCTCGCAATAAACAGGCCTTCATCGAGGAAATCGGGGCCGCCCTTCCGAAAGACTACAACGCGGCGCAATGGGAAAAAGTCAATCTCGCCGAACTCTACAAAAAGATAGAAACAATCCGCAGCCGCAACGAGTGGATCGAGAAGGCCAAGCGAGCCGTGGCCAATAGGGATAACAAGATCCGCGGCTTCCAGGCCGATTTTGAGATTGAGAAGTCCGCCATTGAGAAGGCGACAACCAGCGCCCGTAATTCTCTGGAAAAACAGATTGCGGAGATGGAGAACAGAATTAGGGAATACCGGAAAGAACTTGATGCTTTAGAAGAGAAGAAACTGTCTCAGCTTGCTCTGGCCAAGAAGACGCTTGAGGTTAAGATGGCGGAACACGAAGGAGAGGTCAAGCAATATGAAGGTATGGCGAAAGAGAAACTGGAAGATTTCTGCGAGTTACAGAACGAAGCAGAGCATACCGAGCAGATGAAGGCTTTCGTCAACGAATACCGGAGGATGGTGGGACTTCAGGAGGACGTGAAGAAACTCAAAAAGTATTCCGAGGATATAACTGCCAAGATCGAGAAAGCACGCAGTCTCCCCGGGGAGATCCTTGCGTCAGTGAAGATACCTATAGATGGTCTCACGATAAAAGATGGGATGCCGCTTATCAACGGGTTACCGGTATCCAATCTTTCGGACGGGGAAAAGCTTGATCTCTGTGTGCGGATAGCTGTGCAGAGAGAAGGGGTTTTAAAAATGCTCTTACTTGATGGGATAGAGCGTCTTGACACTAAAAGCAGGGGTAATATATACCGGCTTTTGAAAGATAAAGGCGTGCAGTTTATAGCCTCGCGCACTACCGACGATGACAAATTAACCGTAGTTGAACTTTAAAACATGGGGCTGTGGCGTAAGCCAGCATGTAAACATCGCAGGGTGGAGTTTCCCGCTTCATGACCGGGATGTATCAAGCCTGCCAGCCTCATATAAACAAGGAGGAATATCATGGAAGAAAAGAAGAATACAGAGAAAGACTTAACAGCAAAACAGCTTTCGCAAACCGAGATAGCTGCAAAAGTGCCGATTGTGCAACAGATAGGAGATAAGCTGTCTGGATTGCTGGACCAACAAGCAAAGGCTTTCCCGGCCGGATTCAATAAGACGCGGTTCCTGCAGAACTGCATGACGGTCCTTGCCGATAACCCCGGGCTGGCAAAGTGTAAGCCTATAAGCATTGTCCGCACCCTTATTAAAGGGGCGTATCTCGATCTCGATTTTTTCCGTAAGGAGTGCTATGCGATACCTTATGGCGATACGTGTAACTTTCAAACTGATTACAAAGGTGAAGTGAAGCTGGTCAAGAAATACGGCCGGAATATACAGGATGTATATGCCAAGATCGTGAGAGAAGGAGATGAGCTGGAAATACTTATTGAGGGAGGTAAACAGATCCTCAATTTCCGGCCGCTGGCTTTTAACGACAACGCGATAAAAGGAGCGTTTGCGGTTATCGTTTTTACAGATGGGACAACCCGCTACGAAACGATGAGCATAAAGGAGATTGAGGATGTGCGGGAGAAGTATTCCAAGGCGCCGAATAGTCCAGCCTGGCAAAAGTCTTATGGAGAGATGTGCAAAAAGACAGTCCTGCGCCGGCTTTGTAAGCTCGTTGACCTGCATTTTGACACACTGGACCAGGCCAAGGCGTATGAAGAAGGCGGAGACGTTGAGTTTAAACGCGGGAAAGCGGCAAAGGGAAAGCAAATCGGAGATGACCCTTTGTCAATGCCTCAAACAGATGATCAGACATCTGTGGATGGAGAGATCGTGTCCTCGGAGGGCAAGGCGGAACCCGCCGATCCTGACGCAAAACTTCGGGCAGAAATCAAAGCGCAACATCCTAATGAGGAAGAGTGGAAGATCGATGCCCGGGTGAAGGAAGCTAAAGGAGAAGCGTAATGCTTAAACTCACCAGCGAGAATTACTTCTCCCAGGAAGCCGCGCAGGAATACTTTTCGGTCTCGCAATATAAAAACTTTGTCGGGACTTATGGGAAACGCGGTTGTGAAGCGGAAGCAATGGCAATAATCCGCGGGGAGTGGAAAAAAGAAGTTACCCCATCGCTGCTTGTAGGCTCTTTTGTTGACGCTCACTTTGAAGGAACGCTTGACGTGTTCCAAGCGCAACACCCGGAGATATTCACCAAAGGCGGAGAGCTTAAGAACAAATACCGGTGCGCCCTGGACATAATCGCCAGATGTGAGCGGGACAAGTATTTTATGGCTCACCTGTCTGGTGAGAAGCAGGTGATTATGACCGGGGATATATTCGGCGTGCCGTGGAAAGGGAAGATTGACTCATACCTGCCGGGGAAAGCGATTGTGGATCTTAAGGTAATGGAGTCAATACATAAATCCTTCTGGGTAAAAGATCTGGGCAACATTTCTTTTATCGAGTATTGGGGATACAACGTCCAGGCGGCCATATATCAGACACTTGTCGAGATCAACACCGGCAAGAAACTCCCGTTCCTTATTGCGGCCGCCAGCAAGGAGAAGGAACCGGATATTGATGTCATTAGTTTTAACAACCAGAACCACGCGGATACGTTGTCTTTGGTGTTTACCAACATTGCCAGAATCATTGATTTAAAGAAAGGCAAAGTCGAACCTATGCGCTGTGAGAGGTGCGATTATTGCAAAAGGACAAAGGTGTTGACAAAAGCGGTGCATTACAGCGAGTTGATCGGGCAAGGGGGGCCGGAATAATGAAGTATTTATGTATCAGGGAAACATACGAGAAAGACGGCAACGAAACTGTCAGGTGGAACAGGATAGGTATTTTGTTTGAAAAAGGGGATAAGCAATACGTTAAGTTGTATCACATCCCGGGAGTGTTAATCAGTGTGTTTGAATCTAAACCGAAGGACAACGCTGAAGGATCTTGGCAAGAGTAGGGGGCGGCAGCCGGGGTATCGGGGTGAGCAGTTGTCTGCTCTGGCTGCCTCTTTAAAAAAATGCCTAAATTTCCCGGTAATTCACCGGGTTTTACGGTTCAGAAATCGAAAGTTTCCAGTGAGTGCGTGGTCTAACACGGCGAAAGGCTCTGCGGGGCTAAAAACGGGCAAAAACAGGCATTAAGCCGGAAAGGATAAAAGGGGGGGATGAAATGGTCATAACGAAGGAAGTTTGCCGCGCAATGAAGGTCAGGGGAATGTGGTCGAAACAGGTCTGTGAAGTTTGCCGTAACCGTAAGCGGTGTAAGGAAAAGGAGGGGAAATGACCGACGCTGAAAAGATATTGGAGTATCTACAAAAAGGCAACACAATTACAATGATGGACGCAATGCGGGTTTTTGGAACTGTTTCCCTCAGAGAGAGAATCCGCGACATCCGAGAAAAGGGTTTTAATATCCAAACAAAGTCAGTAACCAATCCCCAGACAAAACGCCGCCACGCTGTATATTATTTAGCGCAAGAAAAGGAGTGCGCTTAAATGATTGAGCCTACCGGATACTGCTGGGTTTGCGGCCATTCTTGTCCAGAGGGTGCCCTCTTTTGCTCTAAGAAACACAAGGAGACATACGATAAGAAACAAAAAAGAGAACAAGCGGCAAGGGTGGTGAAAAAAGCCGGATACGGTATATCCGGTAGCACACAATAATTTTTTACAACCGAGAAAGCGGTTTCTTATGGCAAGACCACGTAAAGAAGGTTTGGATTATTTCCCTTTAGATACCCACTTTGACGACAAATTTAAAGCGTTGGAGTTGTTACACAAAAATGATGGATTTGTCTGGATGGTTAAATTCTGGCAAAAGGCTTATTCTGGGGATGTTGGAGAGGTTGATTTAAATGGTATCTTTGGAGTTATCCAGGCGGAAAACTCCCGGATAACTCCCCATAAACAAGCGGAAATCATTAGGGATTGCCTTAGAATAGGTTTGATTGAGAAAGTAAGACCAGGGGTTTACACTTCTAATGGTATTCGGAAAAGGCTTAATGAAATTGTAAAAGATAGAAAAAATGAGCGTAAAAGAAAGTTTCTGGGTAGTTTTCCGGCGGAAAACCCGCCAGAAACGCGGGAAATAAAAGGAAATGAAAGTAAAGGAAAGGAAATAAAAGAAAAGAGAGAATACACTACACCCTCCCTTGAACAAATTGTTGCCTACTGCACAGAACGTAAAAACAAAGTAAACCCACAGAGGTTTTTTGATTATTACCAGTCCAATGGCTGGAAAGTCGGGCGTAACCCGATGAAAGACTGGAAGGCCGCAGTGAGGACTTGGGAACAAAGAGACCAGGTGCCGGAGAAAGCAAGCAGTAAGACTCCGGTTAAAGTGAGGGTATTAAGCCTGCGTGTTGCAAAGTGGACGGATGAGGAAATTAAAGACAACCTAAAGTCAGAAGGTTATTCAGAGGCGGAAATTGACCAGGCATTGGGAAAGGATTTTTGATATGGGTAAAAGGTTGCCATATACACCAAACTCACGGATCCGGGCGGCGTTAAGAAAGTTGTTTCTCCGCTCAAGAGAACGCGCAGCAGCCCTGAAGCGCGATAAATATACCTGTTGCCGGTGCGGAGTAAAGCAGAGCCGGGCCAAGGGACGAGAAGTATATGTCGAGACACACCACAAAAAAGGGTGCCTTAACTGGGATGAGTTGTTTATCACTGTGCGGAAGTATCTACTATGCAACACAGAACACTTAGAAACCCTCTGTGATAAATGCCACAAGCAGGAAGAGGCAACCCAATGACTACAATCAACGCGGTTGACTTGTTTTGCCGTGCCGGTGGAACTCTCCGCCGCGCTGTGTAAGGAGTTGTTGCAGTGAAAGAATCAGTAGAGGTTTATCGTGTTAGGTATGCTTTAGATAACAGAGTTAGGATATGTCGTAAATGTTTTAGAATCTTTTTAATTTTTATTTGGACGAGAAAGGATTATTCTTTGCTTAAAAAATCCTTTATTTGTGAAAAGTGCCGGTAATGCTGGCGAAGGAGTTGTGCAAGGAGTTGTTGAATGAAACCCATTGAACTAACCGGTTACACGACGAAGTTTTCTAATCCGGGATGGCATTACCGGGGAGAATTATTTGATTGCGCGTATATCTATAAAACCCGCAAAGAAGCTCTTGTAGCATACGGCAAAGGCAACGTGATTAAGGTGAAAATCAGGGTGGAGGAGATGAAGTGAAGAAGATACGCATAAGGAGGGGAATGATGTCAAAGCACACACCGGTCCTGGATTAGAGTAGAAAGGCTCCAGGCCATTGCTAAAGCAGAGGGCACGGAGGGAGAATAATGAGTTACGATAACCAAGAATTGTTGGAGGTGAAGCCGTGAAAGAACTACCGATTATTTTTAGCGGAGATATGGTGCGAGCGATACTTGAAGGTAGGAAGGTGCAGACAAGAAGGATAACGAAACCGCAACCTGTTTTATTGGGTCAATATCAGAGCGGAGAAAGAATTTTAGAATGGAAAGAAAAAGGCATTCTTCAGGCAATTACAAGTGCGGCGGCAATAATTTTAGAATCTCCCTTTGGTCCCCCCGGAGATTTTCTCTGGGTGCGGGAAGAGTGGCGCAGATCCCGTGAGTGGATCCGCAGCAAGCTGCCCTGGAAAACAAAAACCGCACCGCAAAGAGTGGTTTCGGCCGAGTCCGGTGTCCGCGTATTCTCTCGTAAAAAACAACCCCACCGGACCGCAGATAGACACCAGTATTTTTAAGGATACGAAGGAGGGTATATATTGGACAAACGAAGAGGTTGCCTGGAGTAAGGGCGGCGTGCGCGTGGTCAGTTACGCCTTCGGCCACGTGCACTACTACAGTAGGGACGGCAGGTATTATGTGCGGCCTGTGCGTCCCATAGGGAAAATAAGCCGCGCAGGTAAAAATCCTGCCGCCACCCGGAGTTAAACAAAAGGAGATAAGAATGTCGATTTTTTTGTTGTCTACAGCGCACGAGAAGGAATTATTTAAACGCGCACTCGTTGAAGCTTTAAAGTCACTTAGAAAAGATCTCAATGACGCATTGGTGGAGAAGAAGAAATTGAAGGCCAAGGCCCGGGCGCGGCCGCGTAGATGGAAATCCACGTCAATCCGGCCGTGCCCGGGCTGGAAAAACCTTAAAGGAGGTAAGCAATGATTCCATCGTTCTTAATTTTTACTCTTGTCGTTATGGTGTTCTGGAGGACCGTGTTTTACGGCTTGTGCGTTGATGACGTGCAACTTTGGAAAGTCTCAAATAAAGTCAAGCGTGTCCATAATTCAAAGACAAAAGAATGGGGATGGAAACCGGAATTACGCCCCAGTAATCCCATTCAATATATCTGGTGGCATTTCTCGTATAAGTATATAAAATCTACGGTTTGGGCGCATTTGTTTACTCTGCTTCTACACGCGGCCAATTCGGTCATGATCTACTATGCGTTCGGGCAAAATCTACCTTCTTTCCTGGCGGCGGTGTTATTCGCGGTTAATCCGGCCGGGACCCAAGGATCCGTATGGATGTCGGCTCGCGGGTATTCAATAGCGACGCTTGCTGCTTTGCTTATGTGGGCGGTCCCTCTTGGGGCGCCGTTCTTTTATCTTTTTAATTTCTCAATCGCGGCGACAAACTTCAATTTTATTTTTACTCCGGCAATGTTCTTGTTCACCAGGTGGTGGGGTTTTATTGTTCTTGCCCCAGTAGGAGCATTGATTTTCTGCGGGTATTACCGCAACCTTATGGACCCGCGCTGGAAAGGGGTCACAAATATAATGACATCTATTCGGCCGGTGAAAGTCATATTGTATTTTAAGACGCTCGGATATTATTTCCTGTTTGGATTGTTACCGGTTCGGCTGGGGATATATCATAAATATCTTTACAGCTACGGTTTGAGCGAAGCGGACAATAAAGAGTGCCACAAGATAGATGGCTATTTTTTTGTCGGTCTTGCGGTAGTATCTGCGCTTATGTTTAACATAAAACATATCCACGCCAATCCGGCCGTGTTTGGCCTGTTCTGGTTCGTGCTTTTTATTTCTCAGTGGTGTAATGTAATCACTATCCAGCAATCGATCGCAGAACGGTATATATACCTACCGCTTGCCGGGCTTATGCTTATGTTAAGCCACCTGCTTTTACAGATCCCTGTTGTCGCAGAAGGGCCGGTATATTTACAAACAGCTATTATTTCGGCAATATTTACTTATTACGTGTTGCGCACCTGTTTTCAGTTGCCGGCATACAAAAACGAAATGACTCAAGCAGATTGGAATATCGTTAACTTCCCGGACCTGTATTCTTGTTACACGTGGAAGGGGAACTTGGAGCATAAAGCCGGGCACGCTTTTATCGCGCTTGAAACTTGGTTCAAAGGGTGGAAGTTACGCAAAAACGATTTCCGGTTGAATAACAATATCGCAGTAATGTTGACAGATCTCGGCCGGCTGAAGGACGCGGAAGCTTTTCTGGAAAATGCGGAGCAAAGTATTATACCGGAGCAGCGCGAAGCGGCGATGTCGTTTATCAATTCCGAGCGGGATAGAATAAAGAAAATCCGGGAGGAAGTGGAGGCGAGGAAAAGCAGGATAATCCGTCCGCAAGGAAGTGCGGTTATGCCTCCTCAAAAGCCGATTGATCCGGGGATAAACAGGGGAATCATAGGTGGATAACAACAACGTGGAATGAATATGCCGGAAGATAAACAGGAAGTGATTATCCGTGAGCTAAAGCGCCGGGCCGGGGAAGTGCGGTTCGGGTCGATGGTTGTTGAGTTTAAAATACACGAGGGCAAGATAGCCAAAGGAGACATAATTGAGAAAAGGGAAAGTCTCGGGTAGATAAATAGCCTGACAAGATAGTCTTGAAGGCGCAAGTTTGGATCTCGCGCGAAGTGCGTGCGTATCCAGCTTGCGCCTTTTTTGTTGTCTACAGCGCAGAAAGGAGAACTAAAAATGGGGGGGAAACACCTTTTGAGTTTTTCAATGGTGTGGGTGCGAGTCCCGCGGCAGCGGTTGGAAAAGCTGTTATATAACAGGGAGCCGTTGAGCGTAGAAGACGCGCGGAAGCTTAAAAGAAAGCTTGGGAAGGTGGAGAAAGCGCTGAATCAACTGGCTTGTGTGAAGTCAATACTGGAAAAGATACTGCTTCGGAATACTTAAAAACTGCTACGGTTTTTCTTCTTTGTTTCTCGTCGAGAGCATAGATAAGACACAAATAATCATTAAATTATTTGGTATGGAGAAGAAACGACCAAAAAAGAGGGGACGGCCGACAAAATTTACGTCCATAGATATTGGACAGGTGAAAAAACTTGCCGTGGCAGGGTGGACGGATGACCAGATATCGGATTTCTTCAATATAAATCAATCTACACTGAACCGATGGAAGAAAAGTCACCCCAGTTTTTGCAAGTCCTTAAAAGACTGGAAGAGTGCAGCTGATGAGAAAGTTGAAAAAGCTTTGTATCAGCGGGCCTGTGGGTTTGAGCACCCTGAAGAAGTAATTATGCAGTATCGGGGGGATGTAATAAGAGTAAACACAACCAAAAAATATCCTCCCGACACCGCGGCTTGTTTTATCTGGCTTAAAAACCGCAAACATCTTGAATGGAAGGATAAGCAAGAAATTGAGCATTCCGGTGAGGTTAAAGGGCCGGTGATATACCTACCTCGACAAGAGAAGGCGTAACCTGATGGATGAGTGGAGACCACAACCTAAGCAAGAGCAGTTTTTGCGCCTCTCTGTCTATGAGGCCCTTTTTGGAGGGACAAAAGGTCCCGGGAAAACCGACGCTCTACTGGCGGAGTCAACGAGGCAACTGTCAACGCCCGGGTATCAGGCCATTATTTTCCGCCGCACCATGCCTAAGTTGGCGGAAATCATCGAGCGTTCCCACCGGTGGTTTGGCCAGACAGAGGCGACGTGGAATGGGGAAAAGCACCGCTGGACCTGGCCTAACCGCAATTTTATAGCTTTCGGTTACTGCAAGGATGAGAAGGATAAATACAACTACCAGGGCCACGAGTATTCTTTTATGGGGTTTGACCAGGTAGAAGAGTTCACCTTGACGATGTATCTTTTCCTGCTGGCGCAAAATCGGTGTTCGGTGCCTGGGATTAAATGTTACACCAGATCCACATCTAACCCAGGCAACGTGGGCCACGCGTGGGTTAAGAGCAGGTTTATCGACCGTCTCCCTAAAGACGGCACACCAAGGTATTTTCGCCGTGTAAACGATGAGGACGTTGAGACGACGGCAGATGACCCGCAAGCGCTATCCAGAGCGTTTGTCTTTGCGCAGGTAGAGGACAACCAAGCGCTTCTGCAGGCCGACCCCGATTATATCAAGCGTCTGGATATGCTGCCGGAGACTGACCGGAAAGCCCTCCGCTTTGGAGATTGGGACATCTTTGCCGGTCAGTTCTTCCGGGAGTTCTCCCGGGCATACCACGTTTTGTCTACACGCGCGCTTGCGGGTATATCCAAAGCACCCCATACAGGGTTCTTGTCTTTTGACTACGGTTACTCTCAACCGGCAAGCGTCGGATGGTATAAGCTCTTTGCCAAGTGCCCGGTATGCGGCGGTGATCACCCGCTGCTTGTCAGGCATAGAGAGCTTTACGAGGAAGGGCATACATACGAGGGACTTGCGGAAAAGATACTTTCTATGACACCGGCAGATGAAACCCCGGAGTATGCGGTAGCCGATCCTGCGATATGGGGGGACGTGCAGCACCACCTGGCCAAGGCATACACACCCAAAGCAGATGAGAGGAAAGGTGAGAGCGGCGGGGAGGTGATGACCAGGTTGTTTAT
>Ga0209723_1003773_pt1 | contig 17804 bp, 13 predicted proteins | sample BiotimSIPDNA_2_FD_185750 | JGI IMG/M metagenome (GOLD analysis project Ga0209723, IMG submission 185750) | Anaerobic biogas reactor microbial communites from Washington, USA - Biogas_R2 time_0 SIP DNA (SPAdes) (version 2) | ecosystem: Engineered > Bioreactor > Anaerobic > Unclassified | place... | reverse complement strand
CCCCCGGCTTCCACGCCGGTGAGTTTTACGGACGGTTCCTCCAGAAAATCAAAGAAAATGCCGATCGAATTGCTACCGCCACCAACGCAAGCAATGATTTCGTCCGGCAACCGGCCCTCTTGCTCCAGAATCTGGCGGCGGGTTTCCTCGCCGATGACCTTTTGAAAGTCCCTCACCATCATCGGGAAGGGGTGGCAACCAAGCGCCGAGCCCAAGATGTAGTGGGTTGTCCTGGAGTTGGCCACCCAGTCACGCATCGCCTCATTGACAGCGTCCTTGAGCGTCTTCTGTCCGGACGTCACTGGTCTAACCTCCGCTCCGCAGAGGCGCATCCGGTAGACATTGGGCGCCTGCCGGCGCATGTCCTCCTCGCCCATGTAGACGATGCACTCAAGCCCTTCGCGTGCACAGGCGGTCGCAGTTGCGACTCCATGTTGTCCTGCTCCGGTTTCCGCGATGATGCGGTGCTTGCCCATCCGCTTGGCGAGCAAGGCCTGCCCGATAGCGTTATTTATCTTGTGCGCTCCGGTATGCAGCAGGTCTTCGCGCTTCAAGTAAATCCGTGCGCCTCCGATCTTGCGGGACAGTGAAGCCGCATGGGTGAGCATGGTGGGCCGTCCAGCAAACTCAGCAAGGCTCTTACGGAATGATTCCTGAAATACAGGATCAGCTTTGGCTTCCGTGTAGACCTTCGTCAGTTCAAGGATCGCCGTCATGAGCGTCTCAGGTACATAACGACCCCCGAAAGGACCGAAATACCCGCGAGCATCAGGAAGGGACTCTTTGTGGACGGGTTGCATCGCATCTGCGCGCTATTAAACCTCCGGATCAATTATCCCCGGAGGCCATTCAGCGCGAACAGCAAATACTAGCGCTTCTTATGGCGGTTTGCACGCATGCGCTTGCGGCGCTTGTGCTGATTCATCTTGAGACGCCTCTTCTTCTTCAGATTGCCCATGTTGTCTAGAATGTATTGAAACTGATTAGCGAAAAGGTTGGATGAAAACGGAATCGGTATGCGGGGTAAAGCACAATTTTCGGGAATTTGAGTGTGGGGGTGTATTCTGTCCAGTATACTGTTCGAGTGGCGAATTTAGGAACGAAGCGAGTCTTGGTCCATTGTCTATGGCTAGAGGCCTCCAGATTTATGGCAGATGATTAGTTGATGTAACTATTCGGTTCAGGGAAGAATCGACCAGTTCACAAAAACAACCGGATGATTTGATCGGATAGGCGCATAAAGAGGGAAGGTTTCCATTCAGCCCATATCTGGTAATTGGCGACGATCCCAAGATTTGGTGAAAGAATGGTGACGAGGGCTGCGAGTCCCATCAGTTTGCGTTGGGTGTCGATTGGCAGATCAGTTTTTCGCAGCCAAACCAGAAAGAAAGGAATCAGGGGAAAAAGGTAGCTGCTGCTCCGCGACGTATCCAATGCCAGGAAAATGGATCCGATTGATGCCAGAAATACGAGACCTATCCAGACAAGTGTTCGTAACGAAGGGCGAATATAGGCATGGTGATGCAGGATTGCTATAATTATGAGCCATGCACCCTCAACCGGAATCCATAATGCCAGTTGGGGAACATCCATCTGCTTTCCCATGACGGATAGGCCGAGGAAACTGAAGTCGGAGTGATTCCAATCGAATACTGCAGCCACAACCATACGGGAAACTGCATAGAAAATCGTGGCTATGACTAGTGGAGTGAGTGTGGTGAGCCTGCTTTTTATAGGGCCCTCTTTTGTGGAAATCGCGGTTGCTGCGATGATGGCAAGTCCGACCATGCTTCGTTCATCGCACCATAGGGCCAGGAACGAGAAAACGACGAGGAGGAAGGGACGAAAAGTGAAGGCGGATGCAATTGCCAGCAGGCCGATGGCGACTCCGTCGAAGGGTTTTGCGTTCCCAAACACCGTAAAGCAGCCGGAGCATGCGAAAAGCCCTGAGTAGAGGAGCATGGTGGCGCGGGCGATTGCTCTATCAAGCGTGATAGAGTATGCGATTGCCCAGCCGGAAAGAAGCAACACGATGCCCCCGAGAAACGCGGGTGCGTAAGGGCTGAGGTTAATCCGGTTTGTTACATTGATAGCGAGGGCGGGAATGATTCGCGGGGTGAGCTTGTTCCCATGACTTCTTTCACCCGAATGCTCCGTCAATTCCGCAATCTCAGGCTTCGATGTGTCGCAGAACGGGTTTACAATTTTCTGCTCATATGCCGGCGTCAGGTTTACTTCGCCCGGGAAGAAAGCTGATGGAGCTGAACCGAAAAAGAACCATACAACGGCGCAGATAATGAGACTATTGATGGCGCTACGACACTTGAATCTACGCTCGTGCATGCTGAGTAGGATTTCCAGAAGTGAATGTGAAAGAGGGTTGGGGAATGAGTCCAAGATTGATCGAGAGAAAAAAGTGTGTAAAGCTATAAGATCTCAACCTCTATGAGCAAGAATAAGAAGAGTCGGAAAGGGAAGTTGGCGCGTCCTCCAAAGAAGAAGAATGCGATCATCCAGTCGGGTGCATCGTTGGCTTTGGATGAGGATCACCGCAAGGAGGTCGAGTCGTATGTCGGAGGCTCCCGAGGGGCTAAGTTGTCGTCGCAGAAACGTGCCTTGGCATCGGATTCCGGCGTTCAGGCATCCGGAGAACCCGTGTCGCCGCCCCTGCTGCAAGACGATCGCTATGGACTTACGGAAGGGTTGATCGCAACTCCAAACCTGATGGCGTCCAAGCGATTCACGGATTTCATGTCCCATATCGAGCGCATCAAGGATGAGCTCGGAGTGGGAGTGGATCGGTTTTCCGCGAGGAACGTCAACGATCTGAAATTGCGTGGTTGGCTCACGCGTATGGCAATCCGGCACGAGCAGTCCCTCCTTCGGCCCTGGCAGGTCAGCATTCTTGAGCGTGCGGGATTTGATTGGGCATGGCGGCATTACCCCTCACGCAATGGGCATGGAGCTGGGATTTCTTTCAATCCGGAGAACGATCGTTATGGACTGACCAAAGGGCTGGTTTTCCCCCGAAGCTTAATGAAGTCCAAGAGCCTTGTCTCTTTCGTGGCGAATTGTGAACGCATCAAGGATGAACTCGGAGATGGGGTGGTGCGGTTTTCGGCAAGAGATGTGAAGGATGAGGTATTGCGCAAATGGCTCACGCGCATGGCAAGCCATTATGAAAGGAGGAAACTTCAGCCGTGGCAGATCGCAATTCTCAAGCGTGCGGGGTTTGATTGGACATGGCGTGCACCGGTTGAGACCACCGATTTCCTGGGTCGGCCGCGACGTGTGGGCGTGCAGATGCATGAAGGGCTCCTCTCGTGGGAGGAATTGTGCCGGATGCTCAGTGAACATTTCGCACGCACTGGAGAGTTGCTTTTCCACCAGCGTGTAGATGAAGAGCGGATTCTTGCGACCTGGCTCGGAAAGCAGCGCCAGAAGCTATCCTATGGAAAGCTCTCGAAGGACCGCGAGCAGGCCCTGCTTCAAATCCATCCGGAGATCTTCACGCTACCGATCCGGCGCGACAAATATGTGAGGAAGCGCGCCCGGCCGGGATGGCTCAATCGATACCATGATGTCCAGGCTTACCTCAGAAACAAGGATTTGAAGGCATTTCCACCGGAAGGGTTGGCCTTGCCGCAGGACGTCTACGATTGGCTTCACATTCAGAAATATGATGACAAAGCGCGGTTGCTAACACCTGTTCAGCTCAAGCAGCTCCATAGCATTGGATACAGTCCTGATATGGTATCCAAGTGCCGGCTCATGCGGGACGAGTTTTCGTATATGGATCAAGGCCTCGAGCGCTATAGGGCCTTTCTCGAAACTCACGGGCACGGGAACGTGCCCGAATCCTATCATGAATTGAAGTTGGTTAATTTCGTCGCCCACATCCGTAAGCTCTACCGCATGAATCTTCTCTCAGAAGAACGCCGCAGAGCACTGGATGAAGCCGGGTTTGTGTTTGCGGTTTTCGAGCAGCCTACTCCGGCTTGGATGGCTCAATACGAAAAACTCGCTGCCTACAAAAAGGAAAAGGGGCACCTGCATTTCACGAAGTATGAGCCCCAGTATGCTGAAACATCGGAGTATTTGCGTCAGCAAAAGCTAAGAGGGCGCAAAGGTTTGCTTCTGAGCGAGCACATCCGCCTTCTCAACGAGCTCGGGGTGGAATGGGGGAACAAGAAACCCATCCCGAAAGACGCAAACCCATCCAATAAGAAAAAACCGTGACCAGAGCGGGGCTGGCCAGTGGCCTGTATTAAGTACGCTGCGTCCGGGACGCAGGGACGCATGGCTTCGGAAAAAAAAGCTTGAAAGCTGACGCAGAGCTATCAATGTCCGGAGTTGCGCCAGAACCTCCGGTTAACCAGCCGGGTGTTCCGCGGTTGCTCTGGAGTTATCCGGGGTCGAGCGGCAGCTCAGGCCTAGTGGCTTGGGCTGCATCTGTTCTATCAGGCAGGTCATCAACCCGTGAAACAGTATTAACATCAATGGCTAACACAGTAGAAAAAGACAAGATTATCTCAGAGTACAAGACTCATGAGAAGGACACCGGCTCATGTGAAGTGCAGATCGCACTCCTTTCGGCCCGCATTGCTCACCTTACCGAGCACTTGAAGGGGCACCGCAAGGATTTTCATTCGCGCCGGGGTTTGATTCAGATGACCAGCAAGCGCCGTAAGCTTCTGGACTACCTGAAGCGGACACAGTTGGAAAAATACAAAGAGATCATCGCTCGGTTGGAAATCCGCCGTTGATGTGTCGTCACGTGCTTTGATGAGGGTGCAGCTTTTCTTGTGTTCCATGGAGAATGCCCCTGTCTTCGAAGCATCCAAACTTTCGCATGGTTTAACAACCCTCCGGACTCCCGGAGGGTTGTTGCTGTTTGGAACAATGCAATGAACTGTGCGGGCCAAGGCCCCTGTTTAGGGGCAACAAATAACCTATAATCATATGAATCAGAAATATACCGTCAAAGTCGAGGGGTTGGACATCACGTTGTCCACAGGCACCCTCGCGCTGCTTGCCAACGGTTCGGTAACCGTCACCAAAGGAGAAACCACTGTATTTGTCTCCGCGACAGCCGCGCCAAACGTAAAACCAGGTCAGGATTTCTTCCCGTTGACCGTGGATTACCGTGAAAAGTTCTCTGCTGCCGGACGCTTTCCGGGTGGATACTTCAAACGTGAGGGCAAGCCCTCCGAAAAGGAGATCCTGACCTGCCGTCTTTGCGACCGTCCTTTGCGTCCCCTTTTCCCGAAGGGCTTCCTGAACGAAGTGCAGGTGATCAGTTACCTCTTGGCGACGGATCAGATGAATGAGCCGGATGTGCTTGTGGTGAATGGTGCATCGGCCGCACTGATGATCTCGGATATCCCATGGGCTGGCCCGGTAGGTTGCATCCGCCTGGGTGAGATCAACGGTGAATTCGTGGTGAATCCGACCAACGAGCAGATGTTTGAATCGGCCCTCGATTTGATCTACGTCGGAAACGAACGCGAAATGATGATGATCGAGGGAAGCGCTGAGCAGCTTCCGGAGGCACGCTTCATTGAGGCGTTGGAGTTTGCCCATCAGGCAATTCAGCCGATCATCAAAGCCCAGAAGGAATTGGCAGCCCTTTGCGCAAAAGCCAAGAAGGAGTTCAAGCTCTTCACGGTGGACGAACAGGTGCTTGCGATTTGTGAGGCCGCAGTTGGTGCCCAGATGGTGGATGCCATCTTCCAGGACAAGAAGCAGGACCGTGAGAATTCGGTGAATGAACTGAAGGAAAAAGCGGTTGAGGTCCTCAAGGAGAAGCTTGGTGAAGAAGGCTTCGAGGATTATCAGGTGTCGATGGCGTTTGAGGTGCTTCAGGAGAAAGTCTATCGCACCAACATCCTCGAAAGGGGTAAGCGGGCGGATGGACGTGGTCCCAATGATCTTCGACCCATCTCGTGCGACACAAATGTATTGCCGAGGAATCATGGATCGGCGGTATTCCAGCGCGGGGAGACCCAATCGCTGGTGACCACCACCCTCGGGACCAGTCGGGACGCTCAGGACCTGGACGGATTGACCGGAGGCGCGAAGACCAAGAGCTTCATCCTTCACTACAACTTCCCTCCATTCTCGGTGGGTGAAACCGGACGGTTTGGAATGACAGGTCGTCGCGAGATCGGGCATGGTGCATTGGCCGAACGTTCGCTTCTGCCGGTGATTCCAGATGAGCAGACTTTCCCATACGCCATTCGTGTGGTATCGGAAATCATGAGCTCGAACGGATCCACTTCCATGGCCAGCGTGTGCGGTGGATGTCTCGCCCTCATGGATGCCGGTGTTCCCATCACGGACACGGTCGCGGGGATTTCCGCCGGACTGATCACAGACTATGGTTCAGACGGTAAGCTGCTCAAGCATGTGGTATTGACCGACATTCTGGGTGCGGAAGACCATTTCGGTGACATGGACTTTAAGATCTGTGGTACCCGCAATGGTGTCACCGGATTCCAGCTGGACCTGAAGATTCAGGGTCTTCCCTTTGATGTGGCCAAGGAGGCGGTTGCCCAGGCTACGCAGGCGAGGTTCAAGATTCTGGACATTATGGAAGCCTCACTTGCGGCTCCGCGTTCGGAAGTGAACCAGTATGCGCCTCGTGTTCACATGATGATGATCGATCCCGAAAAGATCGGCGCATTGATCGGGCCGGGAGGAAAGAACATCCGCCGGATCACCGAAACCACCGGGACCGATATCACGATTGATGAGGATAACTCTGGTCGCGTGAGCATCTACGCCAGCACCAAGGAGGCGATGGATCGCGCGATCTATGAGGTTGAGCTTGTCACCGGTGAAATCGAAGTCGGCAAGATCTACCGCGGGATTGTCCGTTCCATCAAGGAATTCGGAGCGTTTGTGGAGTGTCTGCCAGGTAAGGAAGGCCTTGTTCATATTTCCGAGCTGGCCGATTTCCGGGTTCGCCGGACGGAAGACGTCTGCAAGATCGGTGATGAAATGATCATCAAATGCGTCAGCGTGGATGAAAAAGGACGGGTACGTCTGAGTCGCCGTGCTGCGATGGCCGAGTTGAACCAGGTGGCTGGTCAGGACCAGGCCAGTGCTTCTCCTGAAGCTGAAGGCGATGCACCTGAATCTGATTCGGTATCCGACGACGAGAATTGATCCGATGAGGTGACCTTGATTTTGAGGTCCGGGATAGGATTTCTGCAAAGAAGGCTTGTCCCGGGCCTTGTCATCTGGGTTAATATTGACCGTGCGGTATGACCGCCGGTTCTTCGATTGCACTATGAGCCAAAACGACGTACAGATCCCCGGGGACTATTTCTCCTGGAAGTCCATGATTACCCGCCAGTGTGGTGAATCGCTGACACCATCTTTCATTGATGAGCGACTGAAGGTGCTGAAAAATGCGAAAGATCCCTTCACCCGCAAATTTGAAGAGATCTACGGCAAATCCTATCTGTCGGCGGTAATCAGTTGGTTTGAACGGGCCAAAAATGACCTTAACTGACGGGTCCCGTTTGTGAGAGATTCTACCAACAGGTACGGGATCATCTGAAAATGACGCTTAAGGAAAAGAGGGATCGGTTGGTGGAGGATCTTGGTTTGATTGAGGATCCGCAGGAGCGCTTGGCTTACATCATCGATTTAGGGAAAAACGCACCGGGATTGTCGGATGATTACAAGACCGAGTCTTTCCGGATTGAGGGATGTATCTCCAATCTCTGGCTCTATCCGAGTTTCGCAGATGGTTTGTGCCGGTTTCAATCCGACTCGGACGCCATGATAACCAAAGGCTTGTCGACTCTTCTGTGTGGTTTGTATAGCGGGCATGGTCCGTCGGAAATACTGGAGGTCGATCCGTCTTTTCTTGCTCAGGTGGGTATTTCGCAGCATCTTTCTCCGAACCGTCGGAACGGACTGACCCAGATCGGCAACCGGATCATGGGATATGCCAGACTGCATCTCGATTCGTGAACATTTTTTCTTTACATGAGTCGCTGAAACAGTAGGATAAACTTATTAATAATCGAAAACGAGGAGTCAGCTAGATTCAATTTTTCAATTTCCCCAATATATAGCCCTCCTAAGCCAGCAAGGCCAGTGTCTACACTGGCCTTGCTCTTTTATTGGAAATGGCATTCGGAATCACTGTGGTTGGGTGTCGCCTAATGCGAAGCGTTTGAGGTATTCGAGAATCAAGGCTTTAGCGATGGGTCCGGTAGTTCTGCCGCCGTAGACCGGGTCGTCGGATTGGGTATCCTCGATCAAGACAGAGAGCGCAATTGTCGGCTTATCAGCCGGTGCGAAGGCGATGACCCAGGCAAGATTCTTTTCGACACCACCGGGGAAGACCTGAGCAGTTCCGGTTTTTGCAGCGATCGGGACTCCTTCGGTTCGCATGATGGAGCCGGTGCCCGACTCGACGCATCGGCGCATGCCTTCGATGACGAGTTCGAAATGCCGGGTGGATGAATCATCCTGAGAGGGTGCTTGAATCGGGGGATTATTCCCATGGATAATGGTTAGTGGGGTGCGGTTGCGTTTTCCGGCAATGGACGCGGCAACAGCTGCCATTTGGAGCGGTGTGACTGTCAGGTCTCCCTGTCCGATCGCGACATTGATCGTTTCTCCGTGCAGCCAGCCGCCTCTACCGATGCTGCGTTTCCATTCCGGATCAGGGACGATCGAGTTGCGGGCCTCGTAGGGAAGCTCGATACCGGTAGGCGATCCCAGTCCCATAAGTCGCGCCTGAGCTGCAATGCGATCAATGCCGGTCTCGAATCCCAACTTGTAGAAGTATACGTTTGAACTGACCGCTAGACCCTTCGTGAGGTTTACGTATCCGTGTCCCTGGGCGCGGTTTTCGCGAAAACGCCGATCGGCGAGGGTGAAGGATGGTCCGCAATAGATTTCTTTCTGGGGCTGGTATTCGGGTATTTGGAGGGCAGCGAGCGCGGTGATCACTTTGAATGTGGATGCGGGCGGATAAAGACCTTGGACAGCCCGGTGCAACCATCCTCCCTCCGCATCGATTGCGTCGAATGTGGACTGTTTCAGCATGGGGGAGAAATCATTGAGGTCGTATCCCGGTTGGCTGACAAGGGCGATGACCTCCCCGGTTTCGACAAGCAGGGCTGCTAACGCCCCCTTTTTCCCTTTCAGGAGTGCCTCGCCATACATTTGGAGATGAATATCCAGGGTGGTCTTTAGATCATTTCCCTGAGAGGCGTCTTTGGAGGAAACCTTTTCAAATTGAAAACCGAGAGGATCCACCCTCCAGATGTCCCACCCAATGCCACCCCTCAGGTGATTATCCATGCTGAGTTCCACGCCGGATTTCCCAGTCCGGCGTTTGATGCCGAAAGCCCTGATCCCATCGTATTCATCACTTCCAAGATCGACCTCTTCTATTTCGCCCTGAGAAACGTAACCAATCGAGTGGCAGGCCGCACTGGCGAAGGGGTAAAACCTGACAGGTTCACTGAAGATTTGAATCGGAGACTCGGGAGGCAGCTGTTCGACAAGCCTGGCATATTCGTCGCGAGTGAGGTCTGTGCATAACTCGAGGGGAAGAATCAGTCTTCGCGCGAAATGGTTGCGGATACGTTCTTCATCGAGGGTGATCTCGCGTCCGATGATTTTTGAAAGGAAAGCACTCTTTTCCCTGAGAACTGAAAATCTGGCGGCCCATGTGAGTGAAGTGTCGGCCCCCTCGCCCCGAAGGGCCTCGGGATTCCTCTGAAACTCGCGGTAGCGTTTTCTGAATTCGGTTCGCAGTTCGTTCAGGAACACGCCTGCCCAGAACCGTGGCTGGTTCCCCGCGAGAAGGTATCCGTTGCGATCAAATATGCTGCCTCTCGCTCCTTCCTTGAGGATTCTCCGATACGTCTGCCCAGCTTCTTTGCGGTGATAGGCATCCGACTGGATCAGCTGGTGCCAGGATAGCGCAGCAATAAGCCCGGAGAAGCCCAAAAAGACAAGGATTCCAAGGTGAAACACCCGGCTTCCTATTTGTGCCCTTGTTTCGGGAATGCGCGTCCGAACAGGCTTCATGCACCGGTTTTAGTGTGAGTGTTCGGTGATTTGAGCCCATCCCGGCGGGGATGGCTTCGAATAGCGGTCATCATGGGATGGCTACTTTCTGGAAGACCATTTCTATCACGTCTTCGGTTGAGATCTCCTCGGCCTCAGCCTCGTAATTGAGCACGATGCGGTGGCGCAGGATATCGGGTCCTATTTCCTTTACGTCCTGTGGTGTGACATAACCCTTACCGCGTATGAAGGCGTGTGCTTTTGCGGCCATTGCCATGAAAATGCTGGCCCGTGGAGACGCTCCGAACTGGATATACTGATCGAGGTCGAGTCCAAACGCGCCGGGATTGCGGGTCGCCCGAACCAGAGAGAGGATGTAGTCCTTTATCCTTTCATCCATGTAGACTTCGTCGACCCGTTCGCGGGTTTTGAGGATTCCGGCGGGGTCGGTGACGACTTCGAGCGCGGACTGCCTGACATTCCGCGACATCATGTCCATGATGACTTTTTCTTCCTGAAGCGATGGATACCCGATTTTGACCTTGAACATGAACCGGTCAATTTGGGCCTCCGGTAGGGGATAAGTGCCCTCTTGATCGATCGGGTTTTCGGTGGCGAGTACCAGAAAAGGGTCTTCGATGGCGAAGGATGCATCGCCCAATGTCACTTGATGCTCTTGCATGCACTCGAGGAGGGCGCTTTGGACTTTTGCTGGAGCACGGTTGATTTCATCCGCGAGCAGAATGTTGGCAAACACGGGGCCCTTTTTCGGGAAGAACTCGCCTTTCTGCGGATTGTAGACCACGGTTCCCACAACATCTGATGGCAATAGGTCAGGTGTGAACTGAATGCGGCTGAACTTCGCCGATATGCAGGATGCCAGAGTCTTGACGGTAAGGGTCTTTGCGAGACCTGGAACCCCTTCCAGCAGGACATGTCCGTTAGTCAGAAGCCCGAGAATGAGGCGATTGACCAGAGCCTCCTGTCCGACCACGACCTTTGCGATCTCGCGTTTAAGTGCGATGATCCAGTGTAGATCCGATTCATCAATGGTGCGGTTGGCAGCGCTTTCCGACATGGTTCAAGAATCTGTTTGGCGGTGACGATGGGTGCAAGGCTAAACAGGAGAACGGACGCTCCTATAGGTTGGAATGAGGGGAGGGCGTTATTTGACGATGCGATCCGACGAATTGTGGGTAAAGGTTTTGAGAAAGGTGTCGATAATAACTCCTGTTGGCCCAGAAGGGCCGTCAAATCCGCTCATGAAACCAGAAAGGAAATTGGAGGATAATCTGGCACCACCCGATAGGGTTGGTTGTTCAGCCTTTGTCGCGTGGGCCCCATGTCCGTTGGTGGTTTGCTGGGTTTTGGCACTTGTTCTTACGGGGAATGTTGCGGCTCAGGTGGTCCTTTCAAAGGACATACGAAGACCCATGGATTTTCCTGCGAAAGCCGAATTGAGTTTTTCCGAAAATGGCCAGAGTCCACCCGTTGCGGTCACAGAACAATCCGATTCGATTGGTCAACAATGGATAGAGAGCGCAGCGGCTCAACCCTCTGAAGGGCGGGTTCGGCCAGTTTTCGAATGGGCTCGTGACCAGGTTGGGTTTTCCCGACAAGAGTCGTGGGCGGTCGATCGCATGCAACGTGGTAACCGGATGAGTTCATATGCTGATGGGGATCGTCCGATACATGAGACCGAGTGGCTCAAGATGATTCCGGTTCGCAAGGGATATCTTGCGGACGAAAAACAAGTGGCGATGCAGGTGCGAACCTTAGATGACCTTGTTGTGGATCGTCCGGAGATCCCTGAGGAGATTTGGGCCATGATCCATCGGGTGATCGAGCCTGAACCTGAAGTGGTTCCCGATCTTGAACCGGCTGAGATTGAAACCGTAACCGAAGAACCTGCGGATGGCATGACAGCCGAAGAACGTGCGGCTCAGGCTGCGGCTTATTCTGAGTTGATGCGGATGTTTGATCTGGATTCCTTCAAGGTTCCAGAGCGTGTGGTTCCCTCGACAGAAATCAGGGAAAACCAGACGGATTCCGGCATGTATGTTCCTTTTGTGCTTCCGAGTTCGGAAGCTCCGTTAATGATTCGTGAAGGGAGTCAAGCGGGGTTTGAAATCCGTAAAAATTAGGGAGAGTTGGGCAGGTGCCGTGATTTCTGCCGATTACTGAAGGAGTGATGATGAGATATCTTCTTTCAGGAGTAAGGTACATGAAACTGCGTGTTCTTATTACGAGTCTAGCTGTTATGGTAGCATGCGCGCTATCGCCTTCATGGGGCGAGGACGCCGCGGTTGCTTCTGAGGGTGCTTTGGCCGCTCCTGAGTCTTATGATTTTGCGTTTCCGGATATGGAGGCATTCAATGATCTGATGCCTTCCAATGAGCCGATCTCGTTGGATGTTTCACTACAGGTGCAGGTGGACCAGTCAATCGTGAGCACCGATGAACGCCTGCGGATGCGGCTTGAGAATGCGATTACATCCGGAAATGTGGAAGAACTGGCGAAATTCGTCGATATGGATGTGGGAGCGGATTTCAAGCGCCGGATCCTGCTGACAATGGGAGCGATCTATGGATCCGAAGGAAGTCTGTCCCGCCAGATCGGAGTCTACGAGAAGTTCGTAGTCGAGTTTCCGGACGATGCGGAAGTGCCGCGTGTGTTTTTGAATCTAGGGCGTCTCTACCGCGAGATGGGTGCGACTTCCATGGCACTTTCCAAGTTCTACAATGTGCTCAATGTGGCAATCAACGTATCGAATGGCGATATCAATGACTACCAGAATCTGTCCCATCGTGCACAATTGGAGATCGCTGAGACTCATTTTTCTATCGGTGAATACGAAACAGCGGCCCGTTTCTTTAAGCGTTTGTTGCGCATGAAGTTGACGGATGACGACATGCAGAATGTGTCATTCAAGTATTCTTATGCGGTGTATCTCATGGGTGATTATCGGGAGTCTGCAACCGGTTTGAAGGCATTCGTGCACGCATATCCGGATGGAGCATTGTCTCCTGAGGCCCGCTATCTTTTGGCTGATAGTCATTTGCGGCTCAACGAAAGCCGGCAGGCTATGATTGAGACGCTCAATCTTCTCAAGAATAAGACCAACGATAAGGGAGCCGCCCGTGAGACTTGGCTGTATTGGAAGAAGCGAACCGGCAATCAGATTGCCAACTTGTTTTACCATGAATCCAATTTCATGGATGCACTTGCGATCTATCAGGCAATGGCAGATTTGAGCGAAGAGCCGGATTGGCGTTGGCCTGTTCTTTACCAAATCGGTCTTTGTTTCGAAAAGCTTTTGATGAAGCCCAAGGCGGTAGAAACATACCGTGTTTTGGTTGAAAGCCGCCAGGATGTGAGTGATGCGGTGTTGAATAACCGGACGCTCAGCGCAATCACCGAGATGGCCAACTGGCGCATGCGTATGCTGGAGAGTGAACTCTCCATGGAGCAGGATCTCCGCAAGATTTTGAATAATTCCTGATCAATCAATTATTACTCAGGATCAAGCCCTTCGATAATTCCCTCCGGTAGGAATTGGTTATCCTCCGCGTGTTTAGGTGAAGGGGATCAAGTGAAACGACGGGTGTGTTTCTTTTTGGATTGCAGGAGTGAACATCGGTGGTAGCCTGAGTCGATCCTATGAATTATCATTCATTGTTTCGTGCGATACGCCTTTTTGTCCCGATCCTGTCGTCGGTCGTTCTGACCACTGTGCATGGCATCGAGAATGCCGAAAACCATGCACCAGGAGTGCTTGGATATTATGCGCCAGTGTTCACCAGCAATCCTCTGGAGCAGGGTGAGAAGATTCCGGTAATCGCCGATTTGGTAATTGGTGAGGACAATAAGGTGAAAAGCTATGCGGAGATCTATGCTCCGGACGAAACCTACGAGCAGCCGATCATGCTCGCACTCGGATTGACTGCGTTCCGAGCCGGGCATACCGAGGGTAAGCCGGTGCTTGGTTTTGTTAGGCAGGTCTTCAACGATTTCATCGTCTTCAAACCCGTTTCGGGTGTATCTGCTCCCCATCCCCGATGGATGATTGGTCAGGAGTTTATTGGAGCGATTGGCGTCTATCCAGGGTTTTATCATCCCGAAGCTGGATACGCGCAGTTTGATTTGACACTTGATGCGGAGGGTCAGGTGATCTGGGCAAAGGGAACTGACGAATACACAGATGCCATCGCAAAGGACTTTTTTGTCGGGATGAGCGAGCGGTTCCCTTTCTTTCCTGCTAAGAAGGGCGATGAAGGAGTTCCGTGTAAGGTGACGTTGTTTTTGCGTCGCAGCTGGGAGTCGTGGGACTTCAACGGATATCCAAGGTTGAATCTACGGCCTGCACTCAAGGAAGCTGCACCGGAGAATATCCTTGTGGATGTGATGGTTGCCTACGGAATCAAGGGAGTGCCGTTTAATGCGAGAATACTGACGAGTGGCGGGCAGGAAGCTGATCTTGCTGTTGTTGATGCGGTTCGTCGTCTGGTTTTGGTTCAGGAGCAAAAGAATGAAACAGGTGATCTGTCCTACTACCAGCTTCAGTTCAAGTTTCCCAAGGGTCGGAACGAAGCCCAGTTGCTAAAGGAGCCGGTTAAGGTTGAAGCACCGGCATCTCCGGCTGTGTCTGCTCCAGACTCGGCTGCCGGATCAGGCCAGTAGTTCTTTTTGAGTCGATCATCTGCCTTTTTGAAAGAGGTGTCCTGTGTCGATCAGGGCTCCGCAGTAGATGCAATTGTTTTTGGCCGTGTTTGCGATCCGTCCACACTGTGGACATAAGGTCGTGATCCCGGCCATCTTGCCATCAACTTTCCCATCTCTGCCATCGATCTCTTTCATGCGCTCAAGCACGTCTCCCTCAGTGATCCCGAGTTTTGCGGACACGAGCTCGAAGAGTGCCTGGTTTGCCATCGCTAAGAAATCCACCTGCCTCTGCAGTTCATCGGACCTGGATGACAGTTTTTGACTGTTCTTTTTCGTGTCGGCTAGATCCGACTGAATGGATGCGGGGATTGGATTCTGCCGGGCCCAGGAGTTGGAATTGTGAAACAGCATGATAGGATTGAGACAATTTCTGGAACAGACAGCAATCCTCTTCGAATTGCCTTTCGTATCGTTGGATGTCGATCATGTCGCAATAACCTTGAACCGGGTTCATATCGGTTGAGGTCGGTGTGATGATTCAATTCACTTTCAGGAGTTTGGGCGGGTGGTGAAAATGTATGATGCGAGGGAATTCATTCTTATATGGTCAAATGCGGCGATAATTGATCTTTTAATTCGCTTGTAAATACGATGTAAAAAGGCTAACAAAAGAGAAAAACTACTCAATCTTGTATACCCATGTTATTCCGTCCATGTTCTGTTCGGGGTTCGCTTCGGCTGTTTGTTGGTTGTTGCGTATTCCTTCTTCTGTGTGCTGCTGACGCTCAGGCGGCTGACACCAGTTTGTTGCCGCCCAGTGTGAGTTCGGGGCTTCCGAAGGTGGTGTCCAAACGGGCGGATGCCGCGTCTTTCAGTAATGTGGGATTCACCGAGCAGATGATTGCCGACATGCTGTGGGCATCGTGCGGAGTGAACCGTCCATTGGACAATGGAGGGCGCCGGACCACGAACTATTCCTGGAACAAACGTGACACAGATGTTTATCTGGCCGCATCGAACGGGTTGTTTCTCTATGATGCGGTGGATCACAAGTTGGTGAAGAAGCATGGCAATGATATCCGGTCCTTGATCAACCCGGAGTCCATCAATCCTGCCTATGTTGTGATTCATGTGTCGAACAGTTCCCGATTGGGTAGTGCGGGTGCGGATTATGGGGCGATTCACTCGGCCTTTTGTGCGGAGAATGTCATGTTATATTGCACGGATCGCGGACTTGCTATTTCCACTTCGGGCACCATCCCGTCAGGCCTGAAAACAGCGATGGGACTGGACTCCACTCAGGACCTGATCCATGTTGTGCAGAACGTTGGATACGCTTCCGGATCTTCCGGGCATCCAGATCCATGGATGGTAAAGGAGAAGCACCTGATCAATGCATCGGTGAACAGCGCGATCGCATTGAAGGCACTAAAGGAGCGGCGTTCGACGAGCAGTTTTTCGGCAACCGAACTCACATTGCAGCAGTTATCGGATCTGATGTGGGTTGGTGCGGGAAGGATTGGTTCGAATGGACCCCTGACTTATCCGATGGTTTCTGCGCAGAGGCACATGGATCTTTATGTGGTGCTACCCAGTGGTGTGTATGTCTATCGCGAGGCAACCCATGTTCTTGAGCAGATTTCGGAAAATGATGTCCGGTCAGGATTCGGAAAGGCCCCCGCATATGGTACATTGGTATATGTGTCGGATGTTTCGAAGCTTGGTGATGTGTCGGCCAAGACAACATTCCGGAGTTTTCACACTGGCTTCATGGCTCAGAATGTGTCGGCCTACTGTGCTGAAAATGGAATTGGCCACCACATCCGCTCGTCGAAACCAGACAATCTATACACTTTGTTGAACCTGAACTCGAATCAGTCGGCGTTTATCGTTCAGACGATTGGTATCCCATCGTCGGCTCCCGGAAGTTCGCAGGTGAATGTTACCGCTGGTTCCGGTGGAATGGTGTCCGGCTCCTCCAGTCAGAGTATTGCTTACCGTGGCACGGGCCAATCGGTATCTGCCCGACCGAACCCGGGATATCAGTTCGCATACTGGAGTGGACTGCCTGGTGGGAGAGTGACAGAGATTCCCTTGACTTTGGAGAATGTGATTTGCCCGATGAACATTACCGCGGTATTTGAGGAAGCATTTCCTCTGAACAATCCACCTGTGTTGGATGCGGTTGGCGATCGTTCCGTGAGGGCGGGTTCCGGGGTTCATATCGAGATCAATGCGACCGATCCGGATGGGAATGATCTGGACTACACTGCTACCGGAGAATAGATTCAATCCGCAAGAATTGGATCAGGTGGGCGTAGTGTGGAACTGAATCATTAATGAAATGGCCTTCCAACAGGCGGGTATTTTGGCTGACGCTGATTCTCGCGGCATGTCATGCGTGTAGCGTTTATTCGTTCTTGTTGGCTAACCAATCTCCTGTTTTGGATCCGGTTGGGGACAGGACGGTGGAGGCTGGAACTCAGCTTGTGATTGGGGTGAGCGGCAGCGATCCAGATGGGCAGTCTCTTCAATTAGCTGCGACGGATGGATCCCATGCGCAGGTTCCTGAGATTGAAGCTGTGGGCCAGCCGAGGCACCGGACGGTGCCGGTCGGAACTGCCGCGAGCTTTCGGGTTCGAGCATCGGGGACGCGTCCTATGTCTTTTCAGTGGAAGCTCAATGGGGTGAATCTTCCTGGGGCGAACGAGTCTCAAGTGACAGTCCCGACATCTGCGGCGGATATCGGGACCAATCTCCTGTTGACTGTTGTTGTTACGAATGATGCCGGATCGACCACCAGCGAAGCTGCCCGGTTGAATGTAAGAGCGGCGGATGGGAGTCAGGTAGGTGGTGATCTTCATCCGATTGGTCCTGAGGGTCTTGGCGGTGGAAATGTCGCGGCCCCGCAGCACATGCATAAGATTAACGGACAGACCGGTTGGTTTGCATCTCCGGTGGTATATGACCTCAATGGAGATGGGTCCAATGAGTTGATTGCCGGATACTACACGCTCTATGTCTATGATCGGATGGGTGCCTTGCTTTCGAGTCAGGCCGGGAACGGATCACGGATCTATGCACCTTTTGTGGTGGCC
>Ga0209723_1003772_pt1 | contig 17807 bp, 13 predicted proteins | sample BiotimSIPDNA_2_FD_185750 | JGI IMG/M metagenome (GOLD analysis project Ga0209723, IMG submission 185750) | Anaerobic biogas reactor microbial communites from Washington, USA - Biogas_R2 time_0 SIP DNA (SPAdes) (version 2) | ecosystem: Engineered > Bioreactor > Anaerobic > Unclassified | place... | reverse complement strand
GGTATTTTGCCCTGCCCATTGTTATGCTGTTGCCTGCTTTGTATGTGGCTGTTACCCAATACCATCCCAACCTCCTTCCTACTCAGCTTGCTCTGTATGTAGCAGCTTCAAGAGCAAATGTTCCCTTTCCTCCTTACTTTGAAGCATTATTGATGGAGCTTGTAATTGAACTGGTAAGGGAAGCATCCTTTAGAATTACAACCCCTGTCGGCTCAACCATAGGTTTGGTTGGAGGCTTGGTTATTGGTCAATCTTCTGTAGAAGCAGGCTTAATTACACCTTTGGCTGTAATTGTTGTTGCATTGACTGCAATAGCATCCTTTACCATACCAAGCTATAATTTTGGCGCAACATTAAGGCTTATAAGATTTGGATTCATAATACTGGCTGCAACATTCGGGTTGTTTGGAATATCCATAGGCTTAAGTTTTCTTATTATCCATCTTTGCACATTGAAAAGCTGCGGAATACCTTACATGACACCATTTACAAGCTTTGTTGAAAATAAAAGGGACTTAAAGGATACGATTGTAAGACCAAGAATAAGCAAAATGGTCAGAAAACCGGATTATCTGCATATGGAGAAAAAAGTGAGGAAAAATGTTTAATCAAGATATTACACCTTATCAGAATTTATCAATATTAGTATTGGTATCATTTGTATTGCAGTCTATGTTAATGCCTGTAATACTTACGGGAGTTGACGGTCCTGAAGGATGGATTTCAATATTAATTGCGGCGTTTATACTTTATTTTTCAATAAAGACAATTAATAAAGCAATGAAAAAACATGATGAAGATACGATTATAAGTGTTTCGGATAAACTTTTTTCTAAATTTATTTCTAAAATTATCGGACTCTATTACATATCGATGTTTATAACGGTCAATAGTCTGATAATAAAGGATTTTGCCGAGCAGATTAAATTGATGATGTTGTTTAGAACTCCTATAAGCACTATTATTATAACAATTTTATTGACTGCTTCTTATGCAACGAAAAAAGGTATACAAACTATTGCCAATATAACAAATATTGCTCTTTTAACATCGCTTATACCATATTTGCTGATAATAGTTTTTTCAACATATTATGCAGACTATACAAATATTTTCCCGGTATATCCTGCGGATGCTGAAGGAATTATTAAATCAGTACCAAATGCCATGTTGAGTTTTCTCGGATTCTCTGTACTTTTGTTTTCTAACAGCAGGGTAGATACCAAGGAAAAAAACATGAGAATAAATAAGAGGTATCTTGTTATAAGCGCCTTCTTGTACATTTTTAGCTATATATTGATTATTGTAAAGTTTGGAACAAAGGAAGCTTCCAACCTTGTTTGGCCTTTTGTTTCTATTATGAAATTTGTAAATATTCCGGGCTTCTTCTTTGAAAGTACGGAAATTGTGGGTTTATGCCTACAAATAATTGTTATTTTTACAAGCATATGCATACTTGCATTTTTTACAAATCTTGCTATGCAGGAAACATTTAAAACAAATGAAAATGGTTATTTCATATTCATTCAGATACCTATTTTGTACTTAATGGCTGCAGGACTGCCGGGAATGTACATGATGTTTCCGTATATTCAAGTACCTATATACATAATAAGCGGTATGAATCTTTTTATACCGATGCTGGTGGCATATGCAGGTAATAGAAAAAAGACATAGTTAGGAATAATCGTGTCATTATTAATGCAGTGAAGAATCTCATGACAACGGGAAAATTTTTTAACAGTATATTGTTTATATAAGAGGTCTATATGAAAAAACTAATACTGAGTTTAATGATAATATCAACTGTTTTTCTGTTCGGATGCTGGGACAGTGTTGAAATCAATAAGAGAGAATATCTTTTTGCAGTCGGTATTGATAAAGAGGATGATAGTTTAAAATTTATTTCGGAAATACCAAAAATAAATGAAGGAAGCGAAGAAGATAGGCTGGTTTATACAAATGAAGGCAAAAGCTTTTCAGATTTTTACCATCTAAACTACCTTCATTCGGATAAAGTAATTTCCGACAGACTTATGCAGGTAATAGTGCTGGGGGAAGAGCTGGCAAGAGATTCAGATGCATTAAAAGAAATTTTTGATGAAATCCAACGCTCTCCCCAAATGAACCGCAGAGTAAAAATTTGTATAGCAAAGGGGAGGGCTGAAGACATAATCAATACTGAAATACCCAGCAATCCCATTGTTGGAAGATATCTGAGCGATATGCTTGTTAAATTAAAAAGAGAAAGTTATCAAGATATATTTACTTTTGATGAGGCTATTCTCCATCTTGGGCAAAAAGGTAATGCAATGATACCTGTGGTAGAAATAAATGAAAAAAGTTTGAAAATAGAAAGAGCAGCCATAGTTAAGGAATATGAGTTAATCGGTTTTTTGGAACCGGACGAATTGGAAGCAGTAATGCTTCTATTAAACCCGGCAAATGCCAATATCAGGAATATAAATATTGAAATAGATGACACAAACATATCTTTGGGTGCTGTTGATGTAAGTATGACAGACAATATAAAATTACAAGGTGAAAAGCTTCAAGTAGATTATTATATTACTCTTTACTGTTACATTGATTCTTTCACAATCGGCAACAACAACCTTGAAGACAGGAATTTTCTGAATAGGGTGAAAGATGAATCCATTAAGAAAATTTCCGAAACTTCAACAAATGCTGTGGATAAGCTCAAAAATACATACAATGCGGATTTACTGCAGATTAAGGATAAACTTTATAAGTATCACAAAAGGGATTATGAAAAAATAATGGATAAATATGATGAAGTTTTTGCAAAGGCAGATATAAACGTCTATTACAAAATGGAAATAAAAAGTGTTGGATTAGTTAAATAGGAGGGACTATGAAATATTCAAAGAAAATTTTTATTTCGGCTATGTTTGTTGTTTTATCAATAGCAATTGCATATTCGGCACAAGTTTATGCAGGCTTGTCTAAAATAAACGGTAAGGTTATACGGCTGCATGTTTTGGCAAATTCAGACAGCTTTGAAGACCAAGAGCTGAAATATAAGGTGAGAAACAAAATAATTACCACATTCAATGAAGAATTTGAAGACATAAACTATAAGTCTGAAAGTTCAAATATTATTGTTGAAAAGCTTAATCAAATAAGGTGTGAAGCAGAAGAAATCGTAAGAGAAGAAGGTTATGATTATGATGTAAATGTATATTACGGCAATTATAAATTTCCTCGCAAAGCTTACGAAGAAATAGTCTTGCCGGAGGGGTATTATGATGCAGTAAGGATTGAAATAGGAAAGGCTGAAGGCAGCAATTGGTGGTGTGTTATGTTTCCGCCCCTGTGCTTTGTAGATTTCGGGAGAAATCAAGATGACCCTATATTGGATTTTGAAACTGAAGAAAAGCTACAACAAGTGCTTACCGAAGAAGAAATCGAAGTTATTAAAACTAAAAGAGGAATTGAAAATATAAAATTAAAATCAAAAATATTTGAATTTATTGAAAAAGGCAAAGTAAATAAAACCCCAAACACTTATGCAGCTTCCCTATCAAATTAGAGACAGTGGGGACGTTCCTCGCTGTCCCATTCCAAGGTTAAAGAGGACGGTTATTTTAGAATGATTTTTTGACTTAAGTCCAACAGATACCAGGGACAGCGAGGTACGTCCCCACTGTCCCGTTTAAAAGAGGAGCCCTAATTTTTTGATTTTATATTGCAGCGTTTGTCTTGGAACATTGATAAGTTTTGCAGCTTTTGTAATATTAAAGTCTGTTTGCTCCAATGCAGAAATGATAATTTCCCTCTCAACTTTTTCAACGGCAGTACTTAAAGGCTGAATTGAGCCGGTTTCCCATGAATTATCGTTCTTCGGCTGATAATTTTTAAATTGGAAGGGAAGATGTTCCTCTCTTATAATTTCACCGTCATACAGCGATATAGCGCTTTCAATGGCATGCTCAAGCTCTCTTACATTGCCCGGCCAGCTGTAATTTAAAAATATGTGTAAAACTTCCTTAGAAACTCCACTAAAAAACTTATTGAATTTCTTATTATATTTATTTATGAAATGCTCTACCAATAGAGGTATATCTTCTATTCTTTTGCATAAATCAGGAATCACCAATGTAATAACACTGAGCCTGAAAAATAAATCCTGTCTTATTTGTTGTGTTTCTACCACTGTATTGATATCCGTATTAATAGCGGATATAATTCTAACATCAACATCGGTTGTTTTCCCGGAGCCCACTCTTCTGACCCGGCCGTCTTGGATTACTCTGAGAAGCTTTGTTTGCAGGTCTAAAGGCATAGAATTTATTTCATCCAAAAATAAGGTTCCACCGTCAGCTAATTCAAATAAGCCCGGCCTGTTTTCCGCCCCGGTAAAACTTCCCTTTACAGAGCCGAACAGAATACTTTCAAGGAGGTTAGCAGGCAGGGCTGCGCAGTTTTGAGCAATAAAAGGTTTGTATTTCCTGTCTCCGGAATTATGTATGGACTGCACGAATAATTCTTTGCCGGTTCCGGTGCTCCCTGCAACTATTACGGGGGAATCCGTCATTGCAGCTTTTAGGGCAAGAGATTTAAGTTTAAGAATTTCCTTGTTCTGACCTATTATATCCAAAAAAGTATATTTGGCTAATGGTTTTGACTTTTTTTTCTCACCTTTATTTGCTTCATACAACTCTTTCTGCAGGTTTACAATTCTTTCCGACAATTCTCTTACCTCAGTAATATTTCGTGAAATTTCCAAGGCTCCTATAACTTTATTGTTATAAATAATGGGAAGGGTTGAGTTTAATGTAGAAATTTTATCACCTTTGTAGTTAACAAAATTTTGTTCAACATTATAAATAGGTTTACCGTTTTTGAGTACATTCATAATGGTACTCGTTTCAAAAGTAAGAGAAGGATATACTTCAAGTATATGTCTACCTAATGTTTTTTCGGCATCTATTAAATCCAACTGTTTTGCTGCAGGATTGTGATAAATTATTTTTCCGCTTGCATCAATAATTTGAATACCATCATTTATTAATTCCATTGCTTCTATAAAAGCATCAAAATATTTAATTTCCATACCTTCCTCTTTCTTGCCGAAAATTAAGCATAGTATGCCGAAAAACAGGCAGCAATGTTCGTCTTGTGCGCAATTTGGGGACATTCCTCTTACACCAAAGACTATCCCTAATAGAGGTGTGTCCCATACCTTGTACAAATGGGGTTAGGGCATCTCTACATTATTTCAATATTTAGTTTATTATAACTTTTATCAATATCTCCGAAAGCTATCATATATTCGGCATGTATGCTGCCTCTGCCTTTTTCATTCAAATTATTATTATATAAGACCGTAGTGTATTCCAAATCAAAATTACCGAATGGAGTAGAATATAAATTACGGTATTTTTTGCCTTGCCTGAATTCCATTTTAGAAGAAAAAGCTCCGACCTTTGTCATTAGCATTTTATCTTTATATATTTTCAATCTGGTACGGCTTCCTTTGTGCTCCGTTATTTCACTTTCATCATAGTTAATAACGAAACAATCCTTTAATTTCTCTAATTTTGCTTCTGTAATCAGCTCAATAACATCTTCGTTGCCTGCTTCATCAATTGTCTGTATTGTGTTTATTCTGACTTTCACATTTTCCATTTTATATCCCCTTAAAGGTTATCTATGGCAATTTCATAAAGATTATCAATTTCTTTTTTTAAAAAGTTGCCTCCTATTCTTCTAAAACGCTCCGGTGCATCAGTTGCATAATACTCATATCGCGGTTTATCATAATTTTCATTGAGGATATCTTTTTCTATCAAAAGGTTTTTTAAGTCCTTGGCAGTTTCAAAAGCAGGATTTACAAGTGTTACTTGAGGCCCTAAGACTTTTTTTATAGTATGCCTCAGTATAGGATAATGGGTACATCCTAAAACCAATGCATCAACATCATGCTCAATTAATTCCGTCAAGTATTTTTCCGCAGTAAGCTCTGCCACTTGAGAGTACTCCCAGCCTTCTTCAACAATTGGTACAAAAAGCGGACAAGGTATGCCGATTACTTCGGCGTTATTCATATATTCCATTATTTTTTTCTGGTATGCATAGGAGTTGATGGTGGCTGTAGTGCCTATTACTCCTATTTTGCCGGTTTTGGTAGCTTTTGAAGCACTCCTTGCACCGGGGTCTATTACTCCGATAACTGGAATATCAAACTCCTCGGTCAATAAGTCAAGCGCATTTGAGCTTGCTGTATTACATGCTATAACAATGGTTTTTACATCTTTATTTTTTAAAAATGTAGCGCATTGAAGTGAAAATTTCTTTATTGTTTGCTCAGATTTAGAGCCGTAGGGTATTCTTGCGGTATCTCCTAAATATATTATATTTTCGTAGGGAAGCTGCTCCATAACTTCTCTCATTACTGTCAGTCCTCCGATTCCGGAGTCGAAAATTCCAATTGGTCTGTTATCCATTTTATACCATCCTATACTTATTAAATTTATTTTTTTACTATATTTTATTAAAAGATTGTTATATGATGTATGATATTCATAATCATTTGATATTTTACTATGCTAAGAATTATCATATCGCATCAGGCCATGAATACGCTTTAATGCGGCTTGCTTCACACCGATACAATGAATACATAGGGGCAAAGACCAAAGTCTTTACTTCATTGATAATATTCATTATATCACAAAATTATTTACTCATCAACAAAAAGCTGAATTTTCGGCACTTACCTGACAATGAAAACATTTTTATAAAGCAAATGTTGGAAACTGGCTGTTTTTTATTTTTGGATAATTGGCATAAATTTTGCTAATTATATATTTGAATATACTTAATATTCCATACAATCCATACCCAATTATTGAAAATTTGGAGGCAATATGAAAAAAGGAAACCCATACGGCACACACAGAGTGATTGAACCTAAAGGAGTGTTACCACAACCGGCTTTGAAAATTGACAACACAATGGAAATATTTGACAACGAAATTCTTATTGATGTGCAGACATTGAATATTGACTCTGCTAGCTTCACGCAAATCAGCGATCAAGCAGGCGGGGATGTAGAAAAAATCAAAGAAATTATGAAAGGTATCGTTGCCGAAAGAGGAAAACATCAAAACCCTGTAACAGGTTCAGGCGGAATGTTAATCGGTACTATTGAGCAAATAGGACCAGCGCTTGAAGGAAAAACAGATTTGAAGGTTGGAGATAAAATAGCAACACTGGTATCATTGTCGCTGACTCCATTAGTAATCGAAGAAATTTTTGAGGTTAGGAAAGATATTGACCAAGTTGATATCAAAGGGAAGGCAATATTGTTTGAAAGCGGAATTTATGCAAAGATTCCTGAAGACATCCCCGAAAATCTTGCTTTGTCAGTGCTTGATGTAGCAGGAGCACCGGCGCAAACCAGGAAATTGGTCAAAGAAGGAGATACCGTATTAGTTCTCGGCGGGGGAGGCAAATCAGGTCTTTTATGCTTATATGAAGCAAAGAAGAAGGCAGGTCCCACAGGAAAAGTTATTTGCTGGGCCCACAGGGAAGTATCACTGAATACAGTAAGAGAACTTGGATTGGCAGATGTTTTAATATCAGGCGATGCTACAAATGCAACTGAAGTATACGAAAAGATTATGGAAGCAACAGACGGACAATTATGTGATCTGGTAATAAGCGTAGTATCAAGACCAAATTGTGAAATGTCGGCAATACTTGCTACAAAAGACGAAGGGACAGTATATTTCTTCAGCATGGCTACAAGCTTTACGAAAGCAGCATTAGGAGCCGAAGGTGTAGGCAAGGACATAAACATGATAATCGGTAACGGCTATACAAAGGGACATTCAGAAACGGCCCTGCAGATAATGAGGGAAAGCAAAGGATTAAGAGAATTATTCACAAAATTATATGCATAAATACATAATAAACTAAGCAACATGTCATTTGCTCGGCGAATGACATATGTTGCTTGTTTAAATAATTGAGGAGGTAGAATATGGCCTATTACAATGAAATCGAGCTATGGAAAGATGTTAAGCCACAAGAGTGGAACGACTGGAGATGGCAGGTTGAAAACAGAATAGACACAATAGAGAAACTAAAGAAAATAATTAATCTTACTGCGCAAGAGGAAGAAGATATAAGTAAGGTGTTGGAAAAATTCAGAATGGGTATCACACCATATTATGCAGCACATATGGATAAAAATGACCCGAGAGACCCCATAAGAATGCAGGCTGTTCCAACATTTGTTGAAACACATGTAAGCGCTGCAGATATGGTTGACCCTTTGCATGAAGATACGGATTCGCCTGCGCCGGGATTAACCCATCGCTATCCGGACAGGGTTTTGTTCTTAATAACCGACCAATGCTCAATGTATTGCAGACACTGTACAAGAAGAAGATTTGCAGGACAATCGGATGATGAAGTAGGAATGGAAAATATCGATAAATGCATCGAATATATCAGAAAGACTCCCCAAGTAAGGGACGTATTGCTGTCAGGCGGAGACTGTTTGTTAGTGTCAGACAAAAAATTAGAATATATTATCAGTAAATTAAGAGAAATACCACATGTTGAAATTGTGCGTTTAGGCTCAAGAACACCTGTAGTATTGCCTCAGCGTATTACGGATGACCTGGTAAATATGCTTAAAAAATATCATCCGATTTGGTTAAACACTCATTTTAACCATCCGAAAGAATTTACTCCCGAATCTATGGAAGCTTTGAGAAAGTTGGCTGATGCAGGTATTCCTTTAGGAAACCAATCAGTATTGTTAAGAGGAGTCAATGACTGCCCGCATATTATGAGAGATTTGGTTCATAAGCTTGTTATGAACAGAGTAAGACCTTACTATATTTATCAATGCGACCTTTCACTCGGTATCGAACACTTCAGAACACCTGTGGCTAAGGGAATTGAAATAATGGAAAGCTTGCGAGGACATACTTCCGGTTTCTGCGTACCTACATTTGTTGTTGATGCACCGGGGGGCGGAGGAAAAACACCTGTAGGACCGAATTATGTATTGTCACAATCAGCTGACAAGGTAATTTTAAGAAACTATGAAGGTGTTATTACAACATATACAGAGCCGAAATTACCGGAATTGGAATGTCGCTGCGATGTATGTCAAGGCAAAAAAACAGATCCCTTAACAGGAGTTGCAGGACTACTGCAAGGAAATGACTTAGCACTTGAACCTACAAAGTTGGCAAGAAGAGAAAGAACACATCATTAAAGATGCCCTAACCCTATTTTTCCGACCAGAGGGAGAGAAAAATAGCGGTAGGTCATTCGCAACGAATTCCCAATGTATGCGACCAAAGGGAGCAAATACATTGGTGAATGAGACTGCGAGATGCCCTAACCGGCGCCAATTTTATGCGACCAAAGGGAGCAAATACATTGGTGAATGAGACTGCGAGATGCCCTAACCGGCGCCAATTTTGTGCGACGAAAGGAGCAGACGAAATTGTGCAGCGGGACTGCGCTATAATGATAACAATGAACTGACTATAAGAGGTTTTCTATGAGATTAATTGAAACCATAAAACAAAATAATTATGAAACTGTATCCATAATAGGTCTTGCAAAAAATGCAGGAAAGACCGTGACACTTAATTATCTCATAGAAGAAGCAATAAATTTAAACATTAAAACAGGTATTACTTCAACAGGGCGCGACGGTGAAAATACAGATTTAATAACAAAAACACAAAAGCCTGCAATTTCGGTAACTGAAGGAATGTATGTTGCCACTGCGAAAAAAACATTGATGCTTTCAAACGCTAAGGCTGAAATATTGGAAACTACGGGGATATCAACTGCCATGGGCGAAGTAATAATTATAAGGGTGAGACAAAAAGGCAATATACAGATTGCCGGACCTGTCAGCGCAAAAGATATGAAATATGTTGCGAGGCGCCTTAAATATTACGGAGCAGAAGTGGTATTCATAGATGGAGCAATAGACAGGAAAGCTGTTTCATCTCCGGCTATTACAGATGCATGTGTTATTGCAACAGGTGCTGTACTTAGCAGAGATATGAAAAAGGTTTTAGAAAAGACTGCCCATGCTGTGGAATGCTACTCGCTTACAGGTACGGATGAGCATGTTAAGAATATAGTGCGGAAAATCAATAAAACATGCATCATATCAGAAGACGGTAAAACTCTTGTTCCCGATATTAAAACAAGTATTACGAGCGGCAAAAAAATCAGTGAAATGATTAGTGAAAAAACAACTCACGTGTTTGTTAAAGGTGCGGTTACATCTGCCTTGTTGAAAGATTTATGGGAAAACAAATATTTAAGAGGCATTAAATTAATTATAGAGGACGGAACAAAAATATTTACGGACATAAATATGTGGAATGAAATGAGAAGGAAAGGACTTAAAGTTGAAACCATAAATACAATAAATGTTCTGGCGGTAACTTTAAATCCGGTATCTCCGGAAGGATATTTCTTTGACAGTGAAGTTTTAAAAGAAAATATGAAAAAAGTCCTGACGGGAATAAAAATAGTTGATGTGGTGTCGGGCGGTGAAGAAGATTGAATAGCTTTATGACGGAAAATACAATAAAGAATGTAAATTTCGATTATATTTTCAATGAAGTAAAACCGATTACAGAATACGGGATAAGGACAAAACAGGAAGCTAAGCCTTTTATAAAAGGTCAGGAGGCAGACCTTAAGGCGGAGTTCAATAAAATCGGGGCATTTATTGAAAGCAGACAAAGGCGGGACATAATCGATGTTTTGAAGCACATTAAAAATATACTCGAAACTATCCAAAGGGCAAAAAGCAATCAGGTTCTTGATGAAGTAGAATTGTTTGAAATAAAAAACTTTTTGATTTTAGTCGAAAAGATGGATAAAATTTTAAGAGGCATTTCCAATAATGATTTAAAGCTATTACAATTGACGCCCCTGCCACAACTATATGAAAAACTTGACCCGGCTCATGAAAAGTTAAACACATTTTATATTTACGACGAATATTCGCAAAAATTAAAAAAAATTCGAAGTGAAAAAAGACAGATAGAGAAACATATCAGTTTATTAAAAAAAAGAATCAGAGAAGAAATACAAGAAAAGCATAATATTAAATTAAATTTAAAAGATGAAGTAACAATAAGCAAGTCACAAAAAGATAAGATTAATGAGCTGAATAAGGAAGTCAATTTAAGATTATTCGGAGAAAATTATTTAAATATTATTTATAAAATTAAAAATTCCGAAGAAATTGATGACCTGGAGAAAAGGTACGAAGAACTCACTTTTGAAGAAGATGACGAAGAATACAAAATTCGACAAAAACTCTCGGTGTCAATAAAAGAATTTAGCCATATATTGCAAAAGAACACAGAAATTATCGGTGAAATCGACTATCTTATTGCAAAAGCAAATTATGCACAAAAAACCTGCTCCGTAGAGCCGGAAATAATAAATGAGCTGCAAATCACAATTAAGGGAGGCAGAAACCTAAAACTTGAAAAAATATTGAAAGATAAACATATTGAATATGTTCCCATTGATTTAAATCTTAATAAAAATGTGTCTTGCATAACAGGGGCAAATATGGGGGGGAAAACCGTAACCCTTAGGATGATAGGCCAAATTGCAGCAATGGCTAGCTTTGGTATGTTTGTACCCTGTGAATATGCAAGATTATGTCTTTTTGAGCGCATATTTATTTCTGCCGGTGACAATCAGTCAATTGAAAAAGGTCTTTCTACCTTTGGAGCTGAAATAGTAAATCTAAAAGAAGCAATAAAAAGCTCTGACTTAAGATGTCTCATTTTGATTGATGAGCTGGCGGGAGGTACTAATCCAAAGGAAGGTTATGCAATTACAAAGGCAGTAGTAAATTATCTTAAAAAAAAGGATTGCATAACAGTACTTACAACTCATTATGACAATATTGCAAATGATGAAGATATAAAAAATTTGCAGGTAAAAGGGCTTAGTCTTCCTGATGAGACTGATTTTAGCAAACAAGACAACATCGATAGCATTCAAAAATATATGGATTACAGGCTTATAGAAGTGAATTATTCCGGTGATATTCCGAAAGATGCCTTAAGGATAGCAAAAATGGCAGGAATAGACGAAGAAATAATCAAAGATGCAGAGAATTATCTAAAATAGGAAGGGCGACACTCTTCATGGAGAGTAAGCTATTGAGGTCAGACCATGAAGGAATGTCCCCGTAAGAGGAGGATGTATGGAAAGTAAATTAAATCTCAATCCCCATTTAATTGAAAGTGCACGTATTGCAGCAAGAAATATTGCAGACGATGTACAAAAATTCATTGATAAAAATACAACTGTTACAGTTGAACGGACTATTGCACGTCTCATGGGGGTAGATGGCGTTGATGAAATAGAAAAACCCCTTCCCAATGTATTGATAGATTCTATTAAGGAAGGCGGCGGATTATCCAGAGGAGCAGCGTTTTGGATAGGAAATGCCATGGTTAATACCGGAAAAACCCCTCAGGAAATAGCAGAAAAAGTAAGCTCGGGAGAAATTGAAATAACAAGACTGCCAATTGCCGATGAAAACAAAATTATGGAAGCAGTTTATGAAACTGCAAAGCAAATGGTTAAAAAGATTAAAAACAGCAGAGCAAAAAGGGATGAATACTTAAAAAAACTCGGTGAAGGAAGAAAACCATATTTGTATGTAATAGTTGCAACAGGCAATATTTATGAGGATGTTCTGCAGGCACAGGCGGCTGCAAAGCAAGGTGCCGATGTAATTGCCGTTATAAGAACGACAGCTCAGAGCTTGCTTGACTATGTTCCTTACGGACCTACAACCGAGGGCTTCGGCGGAACTTATGCAACTCAGGAAAACTTCAGGATAATGCGTAAAGCTCTTGATGAGGTTGGAGAAGAAGTAGGAAGATATATTCGTCTTTGCAACTACTGCTCAGGTCTTTGCATGCCTGAAATAGCAGCAATGGGAGCAATAGAAAGGCTTGATGTAATGCTTAACGATGCTCTTTACGGAATTCTTTTCAGAGACATTAACATGCAAAGAACATTGGTTGACCAATATTTTTCAAGAATAATCAACGGCTTTGCAGGTATTATCATAAATACGGGAGAAGACAATTATCTGACAACGGCAGATGCTTATGAAGAAGCTCACACCGTATTGGCATCGCAGTTTATTAACGAGCAGTTTGCATTAAAGGCAGGACTTCCAGAGGAGCAAATGGGTCTCGGCCACGCTTTTGAAATGAACCCGATGTTAGAAAACAGCTTCTTGTACGAATTGGCTCAGGCTCAGATGGCAAGAGAAATTTTCCCCAAAGCACCGCTTAAATACATGCCTCCAACAAAATATATGACAGGAAATATATTCAGAGGACATTTACAGGATGCAATGTTTAATTTAATTTCCATATGGACTCATCAGGGAATTCAATTGTTGGGGATGCCTACGGAGGCAATTCATACACCGCATCTTCAGGACAGAATGCTTTCAATAGAAAATGCACAGTATATTTTCAATAATGCTCGTGATATAGGCAATGAAATTGAATACAAAAAAGACGGAATAATTCAGAAAAGAGCACAGGAGGTGCTGGCTAAAGCTGAAGAGCTGTTAAAGGATATTGAAAAAGAAGGAATATTCAATACAATTGAAAAAGGTAAATTCGGTGGTGTAAAACGAAGCTTTACCGGCGGCAAAGGATTGGAAGGCGTTGTTGAAAAAGATGAAAAATACATTAACCCATTTATTGATTTAATGTTGGGGGGTGCAAAATAATGGAAGGTATCCAGAAAGTAGATTTAACGAAAATCAAACCATATGGAGATACATTAAATGATGGAATGGTTCAAATGAGTTTTACATTGCCCATTCCTTACGGCGATGAAGCAAGTGAAGCAGCGAAACAATTAGTATCTAAAATGGGGTTTGAAAATCCGGCGGTTGTTTTTTCAAAAGATTTGGGAGTAGGATACACATATTTCATAATGTATGGAAAATGCACTCATACCGTTGATTATACTTCAATACAAGTTCCAAAGGCAGATATTGAATTTATGCAAAGAGAAGAAGTTGAAGAATATATCAAGGAAAATATCAAGCGCGACGTAGTGATTGTAGGAGCATGCACGGGTACTGATGCTCACACGGTTGGAATAGATGCCATAATGAATATGAAAGGCTTTGACGGTAATTACGGACTTGAAAGATACAAGGGCATTGAAGCAATCAACATGGGCAGCCAGGTACCAAACGAAGAAATTATTGCAAGGGCCATTGAAGTAAAAGCAGATGCAATATTGGTATCCCAAGTAGTTACACAAAAAAATATCCATATTTCCAACCTGACACAATTAGTCGAAATGGTGGAAGCAGAAGGACTCAGGGATAAGTTGATTTTAGTTTGCGGAGGACCTAGAATAAGTCATGAACTTGCACAGGAATTAGGATATGATGCAGGTTTTGGGACAGGAAGCTATGCTAACCACGTTGCATCATTTGTGGTAAAACAAATTGTTCAAAGAAATTTAATCTAAGAGTTATATTGAGGTGCCAGGCACCTGAAAAGGTGCCTGGCACCTTTTTTTGGCACCTTTTTTTATGTTTTCTAAAACATCCATTGCAAAAATACATAAAAATGGTAAAATAAATAAAACAATAACAGGCAGAAAAGTTCTTGTGTTCACGGTTTACGGAGTTTTTATGATAAAAAACAAAAATATTTTATATTTTCTTAAATTTATTATAACCATCATCCTATTTTTATCGGCACTTTATTTTGAAAATGCTCATCAGCCGAGGCTGATAGTGCTTATAATAATCTTTGTGCTTTTTTTAGCCAATAATATAGCCAAATACCGTTTAAAAGCTCAAAATAAAATTTTAATATCATTTCTTGTTGATATAGCACTTATTTATATTTTGGAAGCAAATTCAAGGCTTTTAATAAATTATTTTTTCCACTCTTTTTATATAATAATTTTTCTTGAAGCATCTCTTTTACTGCCCCTTAGAAAAGGAATTACAATCGGAATTATTACGGTATTCATATCCATGATAAAATACGCATATTTGATTTATTATAAATTTAATTTGTCCAATGTATCACAGATGGTCTTTTTTCTCATGGTAAATATATTGATTTTGGTAATTGCAGCATTTGCACAGCACACCAAGGATGAAAAAGAAAAAAAGGATATTTTGTACAGAGAGCTTTTGGATACTCACAAGCAGCTAAAAGAATCTACCGATGAATTAAAAAGGCTGTCCGCTATTGAAGAAAGAAACAGAATAGCCAGAGACATACACGATACCTTGGGTCACAATATGACAGCCTTGATAATGCAGCTTCAGATGGCAGAACATTATGCAAAGTCTGATGAGGTAAAATCGTCACAGATGCTAAATAACTCATTAAATACTGCAAAAGAAAGCTTATCTAAAATAAGAGAAGTTGTGGAAACTTTGAGGGGTAATGAAGTTACACCGAAAATGGAAATAAAAACTTTAGTTAAAGAATTTTCCGAGAAAACCGGTGCAGAAATTGAATTGAAAATTGAAGGTGAAATATCAAACAACCACGGTGTTAATTCGGCAATTTACCACATATTGCAGGAAGGTATGACAAATGCTATAAGGCACGGCAATGCATCTAAAATTTGGATAAATTTAACTTATTCCAATGAGAATATAAAATTCAACATAAAAGATAACGGAGCAGGAGCTTTGGCTTTTATTGAAGGATTTGGTATGAAAGGAATAAGAGAAAGAGCTGAATCATTCGGCGGAAATGTCGAATTTAAATCGCAAGACGGTTTTATAATAGACGGATTTATCCCTTTGGCATGTCATCCTGAGCGGTAGCGAGGGATCTAATGAATGGCATTATTCTAACACAGTAAAGAATCCTATATGCAGTGTTATTCTGAACGCAGTGAAGAATTCTATATGCAGTGTCATTCTGAGAGCTTTAGCTCGAAGAATCTTATCTTTTAATGGCAAGGGAATTGGAGGAAATTAATGATTAAATTACTATTGGCAGATGACCAGGATATTTTGACTGAAGGGCTTAAGCTGTTACTTGGTGCTGAAGAAGATATTGAAATTGTAGGTACCGCAAACAACGGCAAAAAAGCATATGATTTATGCAGAATCAGAAAACCCGATCTTGTTCTCATGGACATACAAATGCCAGAAGTAAACGGTGTTGAAGCAACAGCAATGATAAAAAAAGATTTTCCGCAAACAAAAATAATTGTACTTACTACTTTTAATGACGATGAATATATTTATGATGCATTAAAAAACGGTGCATCGGGATATATGTTGAAAGATGCTTCACCAAAGGAAATTTTAGAAGCCGTACGAACTGTTTATAATGGGGGAGCATTGATTCAATCAGAGGTTGCAGTTAAAGTAATAGACCAATTTTCACAGTTGGCAAAAGACACAGGTGACAAACATATTGACCCTAATGTAGGACTTTTGACAGACAGGGAAATTGAAATATGCCGCCTTATAGCAGAAGGCAAAAACAATAAGGAAATTGCGGATGAATTATATCTAAGCCAGGGAACAGTTAAAAATTATATAACAAAAATGTTATTAAAATTAGATTTAAGAGACCGTACCCAATTAGCCATTTTCACAATAAAAAATAATTTGTAGAAGAATCTCTTTTTTAAAACCTGAGATCCTTCGCTTACGCTCAGGATGACAATTACAGAGCATATTCGTTTATTGTGGTGTGGTAAACACGTGATAATTCTGAGTGTATTGGTAGAATCTTTTTTTAAACAGTGCCAAAAGTCACATTATTTTTTTAAGATTTAGTGATTTAAGGTACTGTTATTTAACTTTTTATTTTAATATTATGATACCAATCAAAGTATTAGGATACGAAGAATTGGAGGAATAGATATGAAAAGAAAAATAATTTTTGTAACAGTATTTATACTTATATTGCTGATTTTGCTTACATCTTGCAATACAAATAACTTAATTGAATATAAAAAGGCATCCGATAAAACAGAACAAATTATTAAAGGCCAGACAGCAGGAGAATTTACCATGACTACGGAAATCAACCCGGCAGGATTGACGGCGGAGGAAATAAAGGAGCTTAATTATATTAAGGACATGAATGGCAGTTTCAGCGTAGTATTTGATGACGAAGAAGAAAAGACTATCATAAGAAATTATTTGAATTTTGGCGGTTTGGGATATGATTTTGAAGTCTATATCAATGGGGATGAAGTATCCGTAAAGCTCCCGGTTGTCGGTAAATACCTAAGAATTAACGAGGAAATGCTCTCGGAAGGCGAAAAACAATATAACGCTGGAAATAAAATAATTTCAGAGGAAACCAAGAAAGAATTTGCTAAAAGATGGCTCAGCCTGATGAATGAAGAGGATGTATTCAAGGGAAAAAACCTAGTCCTCACAACTCCTGACGGAGAAGTCAAGACAACGGAATATACAATTAAACTGAGTGATGAACAAATAAAGGCCTTGTTCAAGGACACAGCTCAAATTTTGTCCAGGGATGAATCCCTGAAATCATTTTTTAACAAGAACATCAGGGTGACTATGGGAAAGGCAGATGGAGAGAAAGAAAATAAAACATTTGAAGAAATCCTTGATGACATATTAAGGAGCACGGAAAAATTTAATGTTGATAACTTCACCTACCGGGCATTAGTCGATATAGACGGTTACATCGTAAACGAAATTATCGACATATCCTTAAAGACCATTGACGCTTCAGAAGAAGGAA
>Ga0209723_1003771_pt1 | contig 17811 bp, 14 predicted proteins | sample BiotimSIPDNA_2_FD_185750 | JGI IMG/M metagenome (GOLD analysis project Ga0209723, IMG submission 185750) | Anaerobic biogas reactor microbial communites from Washington, USA - Biogas_R2 time_0 SIP DNA (SPAdes) (version 2) | ecosystem: Engineered > Bioreactor > Anaerobic > Unclassified | place... | reverse complement strand
ATTTCGGATTGCGTCGAATGCCTGCTGGCCGTTTTCCGCCTGAAAGGCAAGCGCAACGCCCAGTGTCTGCCAATCGATCATCGATATCATTCTCCGGCGAACCTTGGGCTCGTCATCCGCGATTATCAATTGATACATTCGCCACCCCTAATGACTGGATGCCGGATGACACAGGTTGTACCGATTCCGAACCTGCTGCTGATATCCAGGCCATATTCGTTTCCATAGCTTAGAACAAGCCTGCTGTTCACATTTGTCAATCCATATCCCTTGCCGGGGTCGTTCTGCCTGGCGATTCCGCTGTAGATGCGGTTTCTCAGGCTTTCCAGCTTGTCGTCCGGCATTCCCTGCCCATTATCCTCGACGACCACCAGCAGAAGTTCACCCTCCACCCTGACCGATACCTTGATCAATCCGGCTTCTTCTATCAATTTGATTCCATGATAGATTGCGTTCTCGACCAGGGGCTGGATGATTAGCTTTTGAATGAAGAGATTCGCGCAGGAATCGTCCATTACTATTTCATAATTCAGCTTGTCCTCATACCGTAGCTTTTGGATTTTCAGATAGCTGCTGACGTGGCTGATTTCATCCGCAACGGAGATGGTATCACTGCCCTTTGAAAGGCTAATCCGGTATAAAACGCTCAGGGCGTTGATTGCCTCCACGATATCGTCAGCCTTGTACTGGGCGGCCATCCAACTGATGGAGTCAAGCGTATTATACAGAAAATGAGGCTTGATGTTTGTCAGTAACAAAGAAATCTCAGCCTTCCGTTTCGCATCCTGTTCAATGCGCACCTGTGTCATCAGATTCCGGATGGTCACCATCATGGAATTGAAACTCAGCCCCAAATCATTAATTTCGTCCGCTCTGCCGGGAGGGAAATATGCGTATAAATCACCCTTCTCTGCCAGGTTCATCGTCTTGTTGAGCGTATAAAGCGGTCGCAGAATCCTTTTGCTCAGCAGGATCGACAAGATGATTACCAGCAGGACAAAGGCGATTAACAGCGTCAGGCTGAACAGCCTCATCTGGTTCAAGCTGTCAGCTGTTTCCCTGACCCGCATCATCCCGATCAAGGACCAGTTCATCGAAGAAAGATGGCGTTCGATACGGATATAATGTTTTGGGCTTTCCACCTCCGGGAGCATTCCCACATATGGGGAATACACCAAACCGCCTGAGGAGTCGACGATTGACAGGAAGGACCCGTTTCTGTCAAGAATATTCGTTGCGGACTGGGCCAGGATGGTGTTGGCCATTATGACCATCGATACGCCGATAAACCGGCCTTGGCCATCGTGGATCGCCCTACATGCCAGGATGACATCCACAGGCGTCGGTATACTTGGAAGCGGTCCCGAGTTGGCTTTGAACAGTACAAAATGAACCTGGTCCGGCTCTCTTTCACATAAACGGAACCAGTGGCTTTGGGATTGGTCGTTATCCTGAAATGCCGGGGTTTTGCTGGTCAGCATGATTCCGTTTTTATACGCGATTCCAATGTAGTCGATGCCTGGAACGCTGTCCGCGTACCCTTTGATAAGCCGGCGGTACTGCTCGGCCGAATTGTGCAAGGCGTTAAGGTCACGCGCGCTGTCGAGTCTGGAAATATCCTGCAGTTGAACATCTCTTGTCAAGAAATACGCCAGGTGATAATACTTCTGGAATTGCTGCTCAATGTTGTAGGCGATAATGTCCATTGCGGAGTTTGCGGATCTGTACGCGAAGCGCATGACGTTCCGTTCGGAATTGTAAAGGGTGATTCCGGTGGAGAGGGTGAGGGGTATCACGCAGACGAGAATAAAATAGGAGAACAATCTCCAGAACAGCTTCTTTTGCCGGATTGTTTGGATAAACTCGTTCACGGAACCTCAGTGCTTTTCTATGTGTAACTGATGGGGCTATTCCGATGGAATAGCCCCATCAGAAGTTGCCAGGTCACTTCAACCCAAGCAGTTCCTTATAATGCTGGACGTTCGTCAGATCGACAGGCTCGTAGGGAATCGGGAATACGGGGTCAACCGTTCCGCCTTGCGCGATTTCAAGCGCAACCAAAAGGGCGTTCGCGCCTTGGCTTTCAGCGTTCTGGAACACCGTTCCGGCCATCGTCCCTTTTTCAACCGCCAGAAGGGCTTCAGCTTGCGCGTCAATGCCATACACCTTGATTGTCCCGGTCAGACCCTTCGCTTCAATGGCCATGACGGCGCCGAGCGCCATCGCGTCGTTCTGGGCAACAACCGCATCGATTTTTTTGCCGGTTGACAGCCAGTTTTCCATCAGGTTCATGCCTTCTTCCCGGCTCCAGTTGCCGGTCTGCTCCGCGATGATATTGATGTTTTTCCCGGCGAACGTATCATCCATTCCTGCTTTACGGGCAATCTGGCCTTCGCTCCCCATCACGCCGTACATCACGACGACATCCGCCCCGTCCGGGAAATCCCTAAGCACCATTTCCGCTTCCATGATGCCTGACTGATAGCTGTCAGAGCCTACAAACGACAACGCTTCAGCCTGATTTGTAGTCTGTGTGCAGGTCGTGATAATCGGGATGCCGGCCTCGTTGGCCGCGGTCACCGCGGGGGCGCATCCATCGGCGGTAATCGGGTTCATGACAATGACATCGACTTTTTGGGCGATGAAATTTTCGACCTGCCCGACTTGTTTTTCTGCGTTCATCTGGCCGTCGGACACAAAAATCTTGACGCCCAGTTCAGCGGCTTTAGCGATGAAAGCATCCGACAAGCGCACGATGTACTCGTCCGACAGACCTTGAAAAGTAGCCCCGATTACGATGTCTTCAATCGGTTTTTGCGCGAATGCGGTGGCGCTCAGTGACAGCAGCAGGACAAGAAGCAGAGCCAGTACCTTTCTCATGGGAAGACCTCCTTTTATTTCATGGCAAGAAGCCATGTATTACTTTCCGCGGTTTTTTGTGTTGACGTCAATCATCACCGCCGCAACGATAATCGCTCCTTTGACGATTTGCTGATAATATGCCGAGACGTTCAACAGGTCCAGACCGTTGGCGATCATCGTCAGCAGCAGCGAGCCGATGACGGCGCCATAGACCTTGCCAACGCCGCCGGAACTGCTGACGCCTCCGATGACCGCGCCCGCGATTGCGTCAAGCTCGTAGTTCGTGCCCATCGTCGGCGTTCCGGACTGCAGTCTTCCAGCCAGCAGCATGCCGCACAAGCCTGTTAGGGCGCCCATAATCAGGTAACAGGAGATTCTGACGCGATTGACATTGATGCCTGAAATATGGGCGGAACGCTCATTTCCGCCGACGGCGTATACGTGCCTTCCGAACTTGGTTTTTTCCAGGATGACAGTCGCCACTGCCAATACCGCGAGCATGACCAGGACAAGTACGGGAATCTCGCCGATTTTGGCGCTTCCGAGATAAACATATGAGCTGCTCAAGCCGAAGATGGGCTTGGCATTGGTAACTAGCAAGGCCATCCCGCGCGCGGAAAGCGACATACCCAGGGTTGCGATAAAGGGCGGTACCTTGCCCACCGCGATGATTAGACCGTTAATCAGGCCGCACAGCGTTCCGACGGAGACGGCCACAAGCAAAGGAACGATCGTGGGCGGGCCTTCGGGAAGCCCGAACATCGCGGAGCATACTGCAGATAATGCAATCACACTGCCCGCAGATAAATCAAGCCCTCCGGATATAAGGGCGAACGTCATTCCGATTGCGATGACTGAAACCGTGGAAGTCTGCTTCAGGACGTTGATTAAGTTCGTTGACGTGAGAAATGCCTTGTTCATGATGGAAAGGAATACGAAGAACGCCAGGAAAACGATGTAAATCCCGAATTTGGAAAAGAGCTGTGTGATTGCACTTTTTTTGTTACGCATTTTTATGGCCTTCCTGCAGCTAAGCTCATGATGGATTCCTGACTCATATCCGCCTTGCTGAGTTCCCCCATCAAACTTCCCTCATGCAAGACCAACACCCGGTCACAGACGCCCAGAATCTCAGGCATTTCACTCGATACCATCAGAATTGAGCATCCGCTTGCCGCCAATTGATGAATGATTGAGTAAATCTCGTACTTCGCGCCGACGTCGATGCCTCTTGTAGGCTCGTCGAGTAAAATAATCCGGGGATTGGCGAGCAGCCATCTCGCGAGGATAATCTTCTGCTGATTGCCACCTGAAAGCGTGGTAACAGGGCTTGAGCTCGAGGAAGCTTTAATATCAAGGGTCTCGATCATGCCGTCTACGGCTTTTCGTTCAAGGTCGAAATTGATAAACTGCAGAACTTTGCAATAGTCGCTCAGGGTAACGATGCTGATGTCTTTCTTGATGCTCGTTTTCAAGTTCAGGCCTGAATGCTTTCGATCTTCGGTAACGAAAGCCATCCCGCTGTGAATCGCTTTTTGTGGACTGCCAAATCCGACTTCCTGACCACAGACCCGTATGGTTCCGCCGGTCTTTTTTCTTACTCCAAAGAGCGTTTCCAGCAGTTCGCTTCGTCCAGAGCCCATTAAGCCGCTGACGCCCAAAATCTCCCCATCGTGCAGTTGAAAGCTGACAGGGTGGAGTACGGGTTCACAGCTCAATTCCTCCACATCAAGCACAGCATCGCCGATTTCGTGTGGAACCCGTGGAGGATATACGTTGGTGATTTCGCGGCCAACCATCAACGATATCAACTGGTTTCTATTGATCTCGCCTGCGTTGAAAGTGCCGATCGCTTTGCCGTCTCGCAGTATTGTTATCCGATCCGCGATGCGGAAAATCTCATCCATCTTGTGGGAGATGTAGACGATGCCCACCCCGCGCCCGCGCAGAAGCCGAACTGTTTGAAACAGCGCGTCGACTTCCTTTTCCGAAATCGCCGAGGTCGGCTCATCCATGATGAGAATCCTGGCTTCCAGCGAAATGGCTTTGGAAATCTCCACCATTTGCATTTGGGCGATGGATAGTTCCTTGATTTTCTTTTGCGGATCGATTCGCACATGAACGGCGTCCAGGGCTTTTGTTGCCTCGCTGTTCATTTTTCCCTTGTCGAGCAGCATGAAATGCTTCGGTTCTCTCCCGAGAAAGATATTTTCCGCGACTGTCATCTCAAGAATGTTGTTTAATTCCTGATGAATCATGGCAATCCCTTTTGACTGGGCTTCACGAGGGCTGTTGATGACCGTTTTCTCCCCGCGCAACTCAATTTCGCCCTCGTCGCTTTGGTAGATGCCGTCGATAATCTTCATCAGTGTCGACTTGCCCGCGCCGTTTTCTCCGACCAGGACATGCACTTCGCCGGCCTTGACATCAAAATCAACCCCGTCCAGCGCGACTACGCTGGCGAATCGCTTGGAAATGTTTTTCAGGGAAAGCAAAACCTCTGACATATCTACATCACTCCGCTTACCATTATCACGCACGCTCACGCTGATGTATTTGGGAAAAACCATCGTCTGTTTAAGGTTTCACTCTGACTATACCTGGTAAAACTCAGCCGGGTTCTCGTACAGGATTTTGCTGGCGATTTGAATCGCGCGCTTTTTGTCGAACAAACCGTCTTCCACGCATTTAGACAGGACCTGGGCGATATTTCTCCTGGCGATTTCCAGATGCCCGATCGTGCCGTCAAACGTCCGAAAATCTCCGCCGAATGCGAAGAGTTTATTGACGGGTACGGTGTACAGGCTTTCATAGAGCGAGCTTTTCGCCGCGACAGGGGATAGAATATGCGTCCAGCACATATTCATCCGAACATTTGGGAACGTTTTGCCCAGCGCGATAAGGACAGCCTGATAGGGATACCCCATGTGAAACAAATCAAAATGCGCGTTTGGATAAAGGTTGAACAGATTGGACAGTTTCTCCGGATTCGTGTCGCTGATATACCCCCCGTTTCCCTCGAGGTATCCGGTATGCACCTGCAAGATCCATCCATGGTCATTGGCTAGGCGCAGGATGCTGTGCAGCACGAAATCCTGGGCGGCTTTCAGATGCGACGGGCTGGCTCCGGCGGATTTTTTCCTGATTGATTGAAAACCTTTCTCTGCCAGGGATAAAGGCGCGTCTTCGAAAAGAAGCTCCCTTTTATACGCCAGCGCGACTTTGATGGCGATAGCGCCGCGCTTGATTAAATCATTCTCAATCTCCTCCAAACAATATTCGACCCACTGCTGGATGCCTGTCATCTTTTCCAGTTTTGTTTCGTCAAGCCTCAGTTCGTCAAAATTGAACATGACGTAGTCGTCGATTTGGGTCACATAACGATAGAATCCATTTTCCGAGTTGCCGTCCAGGCGCCAAATGTTGTTAATCACCGTGTCAATGCCGTGTTTTTTCAGGAGTTTCGTGCTGTAGCCTTTGGTGGAACGGAGTTTCAGAAATTCATCGTTGATTGCTTCGACCGTATGCCGGTTGATTTGATCGAATCCGTAGATGAGACTTACGGCAAGGTCGAGGGCTCGGCCATATCCTGTATGACGACAGTTTTCCCAGAACGGGGACAGCAAATTCCACTTTTCCAAAATGCTCAGATTGTCATCGGACAACGCGGGGATGAGGTGGGGCGCCAGCCCGGAGGAAATCAGGTCGCTAGATAAATAGTGTTGGGTGTAATCGCAGAGGATGTTTTTCGCCGTATGCATGGATTCGTTTTCCAAATGCTCGTGTGTGTCGATGACGGGGATTTGACGGATATCCTCCAGTACGGAAGGGGAGCGTGTGCTCATCTGACAACCTCCTGCTTTAAATCTGTCTCCGTGTCCAATATATCATAAGGAGAACGACAGGCTTTTGTGTTAGGCAGTTTTCCACCCGTCCCACAGCCGCCTTCGCTCACTTGGCCATCGGCATCGCGGTTGCTCTTGATGCGGTTCTGACAGCGCGTGAAACTTTTTTGGATGCGCTTTGTGAAGGCAATTGCGTACCCGAAAGCACGGTTGCTGGCCATGCCTCATGCTTTGGTTCGAATCGGCATGTTCCGGCTGTGAACGGCAAAGAGGAGCTAGCATTAAGTGATATCACGGGAGGCAAAGGCTGTACGCCTACAGCGCGTTCACGCCTTGAAATTTCAAACGGGAAACAGACGCCTTTCTCGCTCCTGGAGCACGGCAACTGCTGAACCTGTCAATGCGCGGCCACGGGAGAAAGAAAGGGGTCTGTCCGGGTTTTCTGGCACAGCAGGGAATGCGGCTGGAAGCGGGAGTCTGCTGATGCTAAAGGAAAGTGTACGTCCGTTTTCCGCTCATGTCGGGAACGCGTCAGGCCTGGCAGAAGGAAACGGCGACGTCCGCGGCGCTCGCGGCGTCGGGCGTGTAGGCGTCCGCGCCGATCTGCTTGCAGAAGGCGTCGGTGACCGGCGCGCCGCCGACCATGATCTTCACCTTGTTCCGGATGCCCGCTTCCTCGGCGGCCTTGACCACGTCGCGCATCACGCCCATGGTGGTGGTCAGCAGCGCCGAGCAGCAGATGACTTGGCAGTCATGCTCGATGGCCTTCTCGACGAAAGTGGCGGGGGCGACGTCGGTGCCCAGGTCGACGACCTCCAGGCCCTTGCCTTCCAGCATCATCCGCACCAGGTTCTTGCCGATGTCGTGCAGGTCGCCCTGCACGGTGCCGATGCACACGCGGCCCTTGGCCTTCACGTCCGAAGAGATCAGCAGCGGCTTCAACAGCTCCACGCCGGCGTTCATCGCGCGGGCGGCCACCAGCATCTCCGGCACGAAAATCTCATTCTTCTGGAACTTCTCGCCCACGATGCCCATCGCGGACAGCATGCCCTCTTCCAGGATCTGCTCCGCGGGGACGCCCTGGTCGATCGCCTGCTGCACCAGCACCTTCACGTCCTTGGCCTTGCCCTTTTGCACGAGAGCGGAGATTTCATTCAACAGTTCCATTGCTTGCCTCCATTTTACATGTATTAGCCAATATGCATCACTGGCGCCCTTACCGGTAAACCCCGAATTCCTGCAGCGCCTCCCACATGGCCATGTAGTTTTCCGGCGGCACGTCGCTTTGCACGTTGTGCACGGCTGCGAAGACGAAGCCGCCGCCGGGGGCGAAATCGTCAATCCTGCGCTTGACTTCCTCCCGGACCTGCCGGGGGGTGCCCCGGGGCAGAACGCTTTGCGTGTCCACGCCGCCGCCCCAGAAGGTGAAGCGGTCGCCCAGCTCTTTTTTCAGCCGCTTGCTGTCCATGTCCTTCGCGCTCACCTGGACGGGGTTGAGGATGTCCACGCCCTCGCGGTGCAGGTCGTCGGCGAAGGGCAGCATGCTGCCGCAGGTATGGTAGAAGATGTAGACCTCCGGGGCGCCGTTGTGCCGGGCGCGCTGCTTGATGAAGGTGAACAGCTCCTTGTGGTAGGGGGACACCATCTCCCGGTACAGTTCCACCGAGCACAACTGGGAGTTCTGGGTGGCCAGGTCGTCGGCCTCCGACACGATGAGCACGTTGCTGCCCACGGTATCCAGCGCCTTTTGCCAGTATTCCAGCTTGTTGTCGGTGATTTTTCGCATCAGCGCGTGGCTGAACTCCTTGTTGGCCACCATGTCCATGAAGTGCTTCTCAAACCCGCTCGTCCACAGCGCCAGCTCCCAGATGCCCGCGGCGTGGCGGCCCAGGATGTAGGCGCGCTTCTCGTCGTTGACGTACCGGTCCGCGCGCTGCTTCATGGTGGGGAAGCGGGAGGGGTCGTCGCCGGCTGGCAGGTGCCAGGCGTCCAGGGCCTCCAGCTCCTCCGCGTCCTTCAGCGGATGGCTGAACATATCGAAATAATGCCCGCCCGCCGCCGGCATGCGCCAGCCGATGCCGATCTCGTCATAAAACTCGTTGTAGCGGCCGTCCCTGGACAGCTTTGTTTCCGTGCGCAGCGGCGCCTCGGCCACCGGGGCGGGGTCCACGCCGCGGACGTCCACCTTCAGGTAGTTGATGACATCGTCCTCCACCCGGGCCAGCTGCTGGGTGTAGTCCATCAGGGAGACCGGCGTCTCCGGCAGACCCAGGAACTTCCGCAGCGCCTTGTAGGCGTGCACGTTGATGCCGGTCAGCACGCTGCCGCCCAGGTCGAAGGGAACCCGGTCCGCCTCCTGGTGGCGCAGCGCCTTGAGCACCCGCTCGTAGCTGGTCATGTGATGCCCTCCTTCCGGGATTTCCCGGTTACTTGTTCTTCTGCTGGCGGATTTTGCCGGCGCGGTCAATGAGCACGGCGGACAGCAGCGTGAAGCCGGTCACGAAGGTGGTCCAGTAGACGCTGACGTTCAGCAGGGTGAGGGCGTTGGAAATCAGCGCCATCAGGATGCAGCCCAGGAAGCCGCCCAGCACCGTGCCCTCGCCGCCGGACATGGAAGTGCCGCCGATGATGACGGCGGTGATGACCTTCAGCTCCAGCCCGATGCCCGCCGTGGTGGAGGCCGAGCCCAGCCGCGCGGTCAGGATGAGGCCTACGACGGCGGCCAGCAGACCCATCAGCGCGTAATTGAACAGCGTCATCTTCTCCGCGTTGATGCCCGAGAGCTTGGCCGCCTTGTAGTTGCCGCCGATATAGTAGTTTTGGCGGAAAAAGCGGTTGCGCCGCAGCAGCCAGTTGCCGATGATCACGATGACGGCCATGTAGATGACCGGCAGCTGGATGTCGCCGATTTTCATCTGGCCGATCCAGGTGAACTCCTTGGGGAGGTTGGAGATGTTCTTCCCGCTGGTGAGCACCAGCAGCAGCCCGCGGCTCATGCTCTGGGTGGCCAGGGTGGTGACGAAGGGCACGATGCCCAGCTTGGCGACGGAAAAGCCGTTGAACAGCCCGATGACCATGCCGGTTAGCAGCCCCGCCAGGATGGCCACGACGATGGGCAGACCGGACTTGATGAGCATCGCCATGACGCCGCCGGACAGCGCGACCACCGCGCCGATGGACATGTCGAAGCCGCCGGAAATCATCAGGTTGACCATGCCCACCACCAGGATGGCTTCCATGGACAGGCTCAGCAGGACGGCCAGCAGGTTGTCGCTGGAGAAGAAATAGGGGGAGGCGAAAATCATCGCCACGAACATCAGCGCGACCACGAAGAACAGGATGAGCTCCCTGGATTTCCCGAGTTTCCTTAGTGTTTCACCCATTCCCGTCCTCCTCGCCACCCGAGCCGATGGCCAGCTTCATCACGCTTTTTTCGGTCGCGGTGCTCCCGTCCAGGATGCCTGCCACTCGGCCTTCCTTCATCACCACAATGCGGTCCGACAGGCCGAGGATTTCCGGCAGGTCGGAGGAGATGACCACGATGCCGCAGCGCTTTTCCTTCGCCAGGTTCCGCAGCAGCTGGTAGATTTCCCATTTTGCGCCCACGTCGACGCCCCGGGTGGGCTCGTCGACGAAAAGGATTTTGGGGTCGATGCTCATCCAGGAGGCCAGCAGCACCTTCTGCTGGTTCCCGCCGGACAGCTCGCGCACTTTTTTCTCGATGGAGGAGGTGACGACCCGGAAGTCCTTCACAATCTGCTCGGACACGAAGCACAGGTCGCCGTCGCACATCATGCCGTGCTTCACGTACCCGCCCAGCCGGTTGGCCGCGAAGTTCTGGGTGATGTCGAAATCCAGGAACAGCCCCAGGGTCTTCCGGTCCTCGGTCATGTAGCCGACTTTTTCCTTGATGGCCCGGGCGCAGTCGTTGACGCAGAAGGGCTTTCCGTCCAGGGTCATGCTGCCGGAGGTCAGCGGGTCCGCGCCAAAAATCGAGCGGGCGACCTCCGTCCTTCCCGCGCCGACCAGGCCGGAAAAGCCCACGATTTCGCCCTCGCGCACGTCAAAGGACACGTCCCTGAACACGCCTTCCCGCGTCAGGTTTTCCGCCTGGAAGATGACCTCGCCCAGGGGGGCGTCAGCGGCCCGGCTGCCGTAGATGTTCTCGATGGAGCGCCCCACCATGTGGCTGATGAGGAAATCCTCGTCCACGTCGGCGACCTTCGCGGTGACCACCTTCTGCCCGTCGCGCAGAACCGTGACGGAGTCGGCAATCTCGAAGACCTCGTTTAAGTGGTGGGAAATATAGACGAAGGAGATGCCCTCGTTTTGCAGCCGGCGGATGTTCTCAAACAGCCGCGCGACCTCCACCTCCGTCAGCGAGGAGGTCGGCTCGTCCAGCACGATGATTTTGGGCGCCTCGCTCATCGCCTTGAGGATTTCGATGACCTGCTGGTTGGCGATGGACAGGTCCCGTACCAGCGTGGCGGGGCTGATGTGCGTGATGCCGAATCGGGCGAGCATTTCCGTCGTCAGCTGCTGGAGGCGCTTGCGGTCAATCCGCCCGCCCAGCTTCACCGGCTGGCGGTTGAAGTAGATGTTCTCCGCCACGCTCAGGTGGGGCACCAGGCTCAGTTCCTGGAACACGATGCCGATGCCGCTTTGGATGGAGTCGCGGGGGGAGCGGAACCTCACCGCCTTCCCGTCGACGTGCACCTCGCCCGCCTCGGGGACGTACACGCCGCCCAGCACCATCATCAATGTGGACTTGCCGGCGCCGTTTTCCCCGACCAGGGCGTGCACCTCGCCGCGGCGGACCGCGAAATCCACCTTGTCCAGCGCCTTGACGCCGGGGAAGGATTTTTCGATGCCCCGGGCTTCCAGTATGTATTCGCTCAAAGGCCTACCTCAAAGGTCCGGGAAGGGCGGTCAAACCCGCCCTTCCCGCGCGCTTCCGGGGTTCAGCGCTTGAAATACTGCGCGTTCTGGGCGTCGATGATGATGACGCCGGTGTCAACGACCGCCGGCACGCCGGCGACGCCCGCCGCCTTGTTGTCCGTGGTGATGGCGACGTTGGAGTTGTTGATGTTCATCAGAATCTGGATGGCATAGTAGGGCATCAGCGCGGTCTGCTGGGCGACGGAGGCGGTGATGACGCCGGCCTCGATGTCGGCCAGCACGTCCTCGCCACGGTCCATGGAGATGATTTTTACCTGGCCCACCTTGCCCGCTTCCTTCACGGCCGTGGCGGCGCCGGCGCCGCCGGCGCCTTCAACGCAGGCGATACCGGCCAGGTCCGGGAATTTCTGCAGCATCGCCGCGGCAGCCTGGGCGGCCACAACGGGGTCGGACTGGGTATCGGCAATCTGCACGATTTCGATTTCCGGATAGGCGGCCAGGGCTTCCTGGTAGCCGCGGATGCGCTCCTCCAGGTTGCTCTGACCGGGTTTGGTCATCAGGACAATTTTACCCTTGCCGTCCAGCGCCTTGGCCATGTAGGTGCCGCCGGTGAAGCCGGCGGTGTAGTTGCCGGTGCCCACGAAGGACACGCGCTTGGAGGTGGGCAGGTCGGCGTCCACCGTCACCACCGGGATGCCCGCGTCAATGGCCTTGTCCACGATTGGAACCAGGGTGTCCTCGAAGCCGACGACCACGATGCCGTTGGGCTTCTTGGCAATCGCTTGCTCGAAGGCGGCGACCATCGCGGTCATGTCATAGTCCACGGGGCCGACGTACTCGGTCTTCACGCCCAGTTCCTTGCCGGCCATCTCGCAGCCCAGCATATGGTCGTAGAAGTAGTCCAGCCCGCCCAGCGCGCTGACCTGGATGTAGAGTTGCTCGGACTTGTCCGCCTCGGCCATTCCAAGGGACAGGGGCGCCGCCAGCAGCATCGCGGCGAGCAGCACCAGGCACAGTTTCCTCATTTGCAGTTTTCCTCCCGATTTCCATATATTTAACCGGAATGCTCCGGCTAGGCCCGGGTCTATTGATGATGGCGCCTGTTGGCGATGGCGCCCTGTCATGCCATTCTATCGCAGACGGCTCCCGCCCCGCAAGTTAGGACAGGCGCCCGGGGCGGGAAAACAAGTTTTATCCCGTTGATTCGTTTCAGGACTGGGCGATTTCCATCGCGACCCGGTTCCACTTGTCCAGGAAGTCCAGGCGGCCCTGCACGGTGCTCACGTCCTTGAGGATGAATTCGCAGGGGGTCTTGTAGCGCGCGCAGGCATCCTTCGCCTGTTGCATCTGCTGGCGGATGGGCTCTTCCTCGAAGGTGCCGTTGCCGATGAGGGAGGGCCGCGGCTTCAGGGAGAAGACGAAGTCGCCGGAGATGCTCTCGGCGCCCCGGTCGATATCCGCCCAGGGCGACATGGAGACCTTGCGGACGTTCCTGATCTTGCGCACAATGTCGATTTTGTTGTGCAGCGGCTCGCAGCAGCCGTAGTACATCAGGCCGAACATGTCGTACAGCGGCATCAGCAGGTCGATGTCGAACGCCTCGTGCATGTCCTTGGACACGGAGTTAAAAATCTGCGACATGCCGAACGCCCAGACGTTTTTCGCCAGCACCTTGCCGCCTTCGGGCCGGGGCAGGTCGTTGGTGTAGGCGCCCGTGCAATGCACGTACTGCAGCTGGTTGTCGAGCAGGCCCAGCTGCTCGCACTGCCGCACGGTGTCCATGGTGATGTCCCGGAGCCTGATGACGATCTGCTCCGTAAACTCCGGCCGGTCAATCAGGTCCAGCAGCATGGTCTCCGGCTCCCGCAGCTGGGCGATCCGGTCCCATACCCCGGCGTGAATCTGCACGCCCTCGAATCGCACCGGCAGGATGCCCTCAAATATCCGCTCGCATTCCGCGAGCCGCTCCGCGTCCAAGGCCCGGTCGACCGTAACGCTGTCGAACTTCAGGTTCTCCACGTCTTCCGGGGTGTTGAGCTGCTCCTGGTAGTCGTGGGAATAGATGTCGTTCTCCTTGTCCGTGTAGAGGCCTTCCTCCTTGACGTGGGTGCCGTAGTCCACGCCGGTGACGGCGTGGGGGAGGTCGATGCGCTCCTCCACGACCATGTCGCAGGGGAAGTGCTTCCACCGGTACAGTGTCTCGCGGATGCGCTGCTCGACCACGCGCAGGAAGGGGTCCTCGCAGCCCAGCTTCATCTCCGGGCTCGCCGCGATTTCATGCCAGGGCAACTGGTCGATATAGACCAGCGGCCGGGTCGGCTCCAGGTCGTTGTTCCGGGTCCAGAGCGCCCTTTTCTCCTTCTGGACGGGGAGTGCGGCAATCCGGGCCAGCTCTTCGGCCAGGGGTTTCAGGATGGCGTGGTCTTTTTTCATATTCTCTCCTCGGGTGTGTCGTTCAATCCAGTTCCCGGGCCGCCTCGCGCATCGCCTCAAGGTTGGCGGCCGGGACGTTGTGCAGCAGCGCTTCGTGGCTGGGGGATACGACCCATCCGTCGCCCCACAGCCCGGCGATGCGGAAGACCTCTTCCTTCACCTGCCGGGGCGTGCCGAAGGGTAGCAGCCACTGCGTGTCGATTCCCCCGACGAACAGCAGGTCATTGCGGTATTGCTTCAGGCTTTCCGCGTCCATACCCTTCGCCAGCGCCTGCAGGGGGTGCAGCGCGCTGATGCCCGCGTCGACGAGGTCCGGGATGACGCGCCCGATGGCCCCGCAGCTGTGCAGCATGACCGGCTTATTGTACTTGTAGGCGATGGCGAACAGCTTCTTGTAGTAGGGGAGGATGAACGCCCGGAAGTGCTCCGGGCTGACCATCAGGTCCAGCTGGGTGCCGAAGTCGTTGCCCATGAACAGGCAGTCCACCTTGTCCCGGTAGCGCTCCAGCACCTTTTCGTTGACCCGCGCGAACAGGTCCACCACCCGCTCGGTCAGCGCGTGTACGACCGCGGGGTCGGTGTGCATCTTGCAGAAATAGTTCTCCATCCCGAAATAGTCGGAAACGACGTGATAAAAACAGGACCAGGCGCCGCCTGCGACGCCCATGCCGGTTGCCAGCGCCTTGTCCAGCAGCCGTCCGTATCCGTCCAGGTCGAAGGTCTCAGGGTCCGGGAAGGTGTCGTGGCGCTCGATTTCCTTCGGGTCCTCGCACTCCGCGAAGATCGGCCCGGACTCCTGGCCGTCGCCGGCCATTTTGCCCACGTGATCGAACACGTCCTTCCCCGAGGCGTTCTTCCAGCTCACCAGGTCGGCGGGCAGCCAGTAAAAGTCGTCGCCCAGGCGCTGCGCGAGCTTCAGGGGGGTGTCGACCCCGTAATGCGGGTAATACGCCTTCAGCGCGTCCGCAGAAGGGTTGCCCTTCCAGAAACCCCGCCGGTCCGCCTTCCGCGCGGCGAGCAGGGATATGAACCGTTCCCGGTGATTCATGCGCGCACTCCCGTTTCCGTCGTTTTCTTCGCCCCGGGCCCGGGGTCAGCTGATTGCCTTCTCCAGCAGCATCCGCTCGTCCGCCGCATCCTTGTGGAACTCGCCGGTAATCCGTCCGTCCTTCATCACGTAGATGCGGTCGCACATGCCCAGGATTTCCGTCATCTCGGAGGAAATCATCACAATGGCCAGGCCTTCGCCGGCCAGGCGGCTGAGAATCCTGTAGATTTCGGACTTGGCGGCCACGTCGATGCCGCGGGTCGGCTCGTCGACGATGAGCACCTTGAGGTTCCTGTCGATCAGCCACCGGGCGAGCAGGGCCTTTTGCTGGTTGCCGCCGGACAGCTTGTTGATGGTCTGTTGCAGCGAGGGCGTCTTGATGGACATCTCCCTGACGATGTTTTCCACGTCGCTGCCCTCCCGCTTGCGGGAGATGACGCCGCTTTTGGCATACTGGGCGAGCGCGGCCACGGAGATGTTCTGCTTGACCGAAAGGCTGGCGAAGATGCCCTGCTCCTTCCGGTTTTCGGTGACCAGGCCGATTCCCATGCGCTTGGCGGCCTGGGGCGAGTCCGGCGGCAGGGGAACCCCGCCGACCAGGATTTCCCCGGCGGCACGCTTGTCGATGCCGTACAGCGCGTTGGTCATTTCCGTCCGCCCGGCGCCCATCAGGCCGGAAAACCCGACGATTTCCCCGCGGTTGACGTGGAAGGTGACGTCGGTCACCTTGTCGCTGCTCAGGCCGCGCACCTCCAGCACCCTGTCGTGGACGTCCCGGTGGCATACGGGGAACAGCTCCTTCATCTCGCGCCCCACCATCATGGTGATGAGCTGCTCCTTGTCCAGTTCGCCCGCGCCGGCGGTTCCCACCACGCACCCGTCCCTCAAAATCGTGACGCGGTCGGAGATTTCCAGCACCTCGTCGAGCTTGTGGGAGATGTAGATGATGGACACGCCCTCGGACTTCAGCCGCCGGATGACCTTGAACAGGCTGCTGATTTCCGTCGGGCTCAGCGCGCTGGTCGGCTCGTCCATGATGATGACCTTGGCGTCCATGGAGATGGCCTTGGCGATCTCGATGAGCTGCTTTTGCGCGATGCTCAGGTTCTGCACCTTGGTTTTCGGGCTGATGCGGAGCCCCACCATGTCCAGGTACTCGGCGGCCTGGCGGTACACTTCCTTCCACTGCACGATGCCGTGGCGGACGGGCATCTTCCCGAACAGCACGTTTTCGGCGACCGTCAGGTACCCGGCGGAGTTGAGCTCCTGGTAGATGACGCCGACGTCCTTGTTGATGTGGCCGGTCGAGGACAGCACCTCGATGTTCTTCCCGTCAATGAAGCAGGTACCCTCGTCGCAGGTGTACACGCCGGAGAGGATTTTGATCAGCGTGGACTTCCCGGCGCCGTTCTCGCCCACCAGCGCGTGGACCTCGCCGCGCACGAGGTCGAAGTCCACGCAGTTGAGCGCGCGCACGCCGGGGAAGTACTTGCAGATGTTCTTGACCGAAAGGATGTAGTCCTGGCTCATTTGACTTCTTCCCTCGCCAGTTTCTGGTCGGAAATCAGGCTCTTGGCCACCCGCTCCTTGCGCAGCACGTCCAGCGCGACGGCCAGGATGATGACGACGCCGCGGGAGATGTCCTGCCAGAAGGAGGAGACGTCCATCAGCGTCAGCGCGTTTTGCAGGACGCCCAGGATGACCATGCCGATGGTCGCGCCGACGATGGAGCCGATGCCGCCGGAGAGCGACACGCCGCCCAAGATAATGGAGGCGATGACGATCATCTCCAGCCCCGTGCCCGCGGTCGGCTGGGCCGAGGCCATGCGGGAGGCCAGCAGCACGCCGGCGAACATCGTCAGCACGCTGCCGATGATATACACCGCCATCTTGACCCTCGCGACGGGCAGGCCGGCGAAGCGCGCGGCGTCCTGGTTGCCGCCGATGACGTAGATATACCGGCCAAAGGTCGTGTAGTTGAGCAGGAAATAAATCGCGGCGAAGATGACCACCGCCATCACCACGGCGTTGGGGATCGGGCCGATGAACCCGGTTGCCAGCTGCTGGAAGGCGTCCACCGAGGACTGGATGGACACCGCCTGGGTGTAGACCATGGACGCGCCGCGCCAGATGGCCATCGTGCCCAGGGTGGCGATGAGCGAGTTGATTTTCAGCTTGGTGACAATCAGGCCGTTGATGGCGCCCACCACCACGCCGGCCAGCAGCGCGGCCAGGATGGCGAGCAGGACGCTCTTGGTGCTATTGAGTACCAGCACGGACACGATGCCCGCGACAGCCTGCTGCGAGCCGACCGACAGGTCGATTTCACCCGCCAGGATGATCAGCGTCAGCCCGAAGCCGCAGATGGCGGAAAGGGATATCTGGCGCAGGGTATTCATGATGTTGCGCTGGGATAAAAAGACCGGCTTGAGCAGGTAGGTGACCACGCTGAGCACAATCAGGGCAACCAGCAGCACGGAAATCTCAGACTGGCCGAACTTCCTGAGCAGGGACTGCCGGTTGCTTGTTTTCACTGTCATGGCGGACGCTCCTTAAAGGGGGCAAGCCGACAGTACCCGACCATCGGCTTGCCCGACGCGTTTATTCCTTATTTGTCCATCAGCGCCCGGATGGCGTCGAAGTTGGTGGCGTACTCGTCGCCGTTCTTTGTGTAGAACTCGGCGAAGTTGTCGTTGGTGATAACGACGGTGCCGCTCTCATAGT
>Ga0209723_1003757_pt1 | contig 17875 bp, 12 predicted proteins | sample BiotimSIPDNA_2_FD_185750 | JGI IMG/M metagenome (GOLD analysis project Ga0209723, IMG submission 185750) | Anaerobic biogas reactor microbial communites from Washington, USA - Biogas_R2 time_0 SIP DNA (SPAdes) (version 2) | ecosystem: Engineered > Bioreactor > Anaerobic > Unclassified | place... | reverse complement strand
GCAGCAGGGTGAAAAAGTCAATCTCCTTGAGGGTTTCGCGCAGCGCCTCCATGGGCTTGCGCGTGATGATGATTTCCCTTGCCAGGCCGATCAGCATCAGCCCCATGCAGATCAAGCCGTTGGTGGTCTCGGGCTTTTGATCCTGGGGGATGAAGGAGGCCAGGATCAGCAGCAGGATGGTGCCGAACAGCAGCACGCTGGGGAAGTAGTCGCTTACGACGGTCTTCTCATCCATGCGCACCTTTTGATTGTAGTTCCGGAAGAACGCCCACAGGACCAGGGCGGACATAATCGCCCCGATCTGGACGACAAAGAACAGCCCGGGCTTGCCGTGGTACCAGAAGAAGTCCACAAAGTTCATGTCCGCCTGCTTGCTCAGCAGGATGGAGGTGGTGTCGCCCACCAGGGTGGCCGCGCCCTGCAGGTTGGAGGAGATGGCAATGGAGATGATCATGGGCACCGGGGAGATTTCAAGCCTGCGTGCCACCACCAGCGCGACCGGCGCCACCATCAGCACGGTGGCCACGTTGTCCACAAAGGCGGAGATGAGGCCGGAGAACAGCGACAGCGCGATGATGACCCATTTGACGTTGGGCATCTTCTCGATGATGTAGTCGGCCATCAGCATGGGCATTTTTGACTTGATGAAAAAGTACACCGTGCCCATGGTGCCGGCGATCATCATGATGACGTTCCAGTCCACAGCCTTGAAGACATGGATGGCGGGCAGGACGCCCAGGGCGCCCAGCACCACGAAGACGGCGGCGGAACCCAGCGCGATATAGGCGCGGTACTTGGCGAACACCAGCAATCCCACATAGGTGGCCAGGAACAGAACCAGTGCTAAGATCATGATGCGAAATCTCCTCCAAACAAAGACTGCCCTGATTATTGCGTGAAAACACTGAGAAACCAAATATTTTCGCCACAGACGCCAACTGCCGGGCCTGATACTGATGCCAATCTTGTTTGCATCGTCGTGCTGGATTTTTATTGTCCTGCTGTGTCATTCAACCTCAACGCAACTCAGGCTACGCCTTTGGTTTCCATCCCTGCAGGCCAGCAGAATCTCTCACCGCTTTGGATGCAAACGAGCTTTACATATCAGTATGAACGTTACGGTCAGGCGGCCTTCGGCATCAGCCGCCCATGCCCCAGAACAGCCAGACCAGCACATAGCCGGACGTCACCGCGGCCAGGGTAAAGGGGATGGAGATCTTCATGAAGTCCCAGTTCTTGACCTCATGCCCCTCCTTGCGCAGGATGCCCAGTCCGGTGATGTTGGCGCTGGCGCCGATCGGGGTCAGGTTGCCGCCCAGGGTCGCGCCCACCAGCAGCCCGAAGTAGAGCACGGTGGGATCTACGCCCAGGTGTTCGGCGATCGCCGCGGCGACCGGCAGCATGGTGGCCACATAGGGGATGTTGTCAATGAAGGCGGACAGCAGCACCGAGGCCCAGACGATCAGCGTGTAGGCCAGGAAGAGATTGCCCCCGGATATGCTTGCGAAGGCTTTGCCGATGGCATCCACCACGCCTGCTTTTTCAATGCCCTTGATGACGATGAACAGGCCGGTCAGCAGCAGCAGGGTGAAAAAGTCAATCTCCTTGAGGGTTTCGCGCAGCGCCTCCATGGGCTTGCGCGTGATGATGATTTCCCTTGCCAGGCCGATCAGCATCAGCCCCATGCAGATCAAGCCGTTGGTGGTTTCGGGTTTTTGATCCTGGGGGATGAAGGAGGCCAGGATCAGCAGCAGGATGGTGCCGAACAGCAGCACGCTGGGGAAGTAGTCGCTCACGACGGTCTTCTCATCCATGCGCACCTTTTGATTGTAGTTCCGGAAGACCACCCACAGGACCAGGGCGGACACAATCGCTCCGATCTGGACGACAAAGAACAGCCCGGGCTTGCCATGGTACCAGAAGAAGTCCGCAAAGTTCATGTTTGCCTGCTTGCCCAGCAGGATGGAGGTGGTGTCGCCCACCAGGGTGGCCGCGCCTTGCAGGTTGGAGGAGATGGCAATGGAGATGATCATGGGCACCGGGGAGATGTCCAGCTTGCGCGCCACCACCAGCGCGACCGGCGCCACCATCAGCACGGTGGCCACGTTGTCCACAAAGGCGGAGACGATGCCGGCAAACAGCGACAGCGCGATGATGACCCATTTGACGTTGGGCATCTTCTCGATGATGTAGTCGGCCATCAGCGCGGGCATTTTTGACTTGATGAAGAAGTATACCGTGCCCATGGTGCCGGCGATCATCATGATGACGTTCCAGTCCACGGCCCCAAAGACATCGAAGGCAGGCAGGACGCCCAGGGCGCCCAGCACCACGAAGACGGCGGCTGAACCCAGCGCGATATAGGCGCGGTACTTGGCGAACACCAGCAATCCCACATAGGTGGCCAGGAACAGAACCAGTGCTAAGACCATAATGCGAAATCTCCCCCTAAACGAAAAATCGCCTGATTATAGCATGAAAACACAGAGAAACCAAATGGTTTCGCCACAGATGCTGGCTGCCGGGATTTTCGCCACAGATGCTGGCTGCCGGGATTGAAAAGCGACGGATTTTTTATTTTGTTGGAACAGCGCCCCAATCCATCCGGCTGCCTGCTGCCTGTTCGCGCTGCATACCCGCGCTCAGGGCAGCCAGACCAGGCCGGGCTCCAGGTCATCCAGGGTGGCGCAGGCGGTGCGCGCCATGGCGCCGGCCAGCTCCGCCGTGATGCGGCGCAGCGCTATTTCCATGCCCTTGGCGCCCTCCTCCTGCAGCGGTTGCATGAGGGCGCGCCCAACGCACACGCCGTCCGCGCCCAGGGCCAGGGCCTTGAAGACGTCATAGCCGTCCCTGATTCCGCAATCCACATAGATGCTCAGGCGTCCCTGCGCTTCCTTGACGATGCCCGGCAGCACCATCAGGGGCGGCAGGGCAAAGGGGAGGATGCCGTGGTGGTGGGATACCACAATGCCCCTGGCGCCCAGGCTGAGGGCCTTCCGTGTATCCGCCGTGCTGAGCACGCCTTTGAAGAAGAAGGGCAGCCCGGCCAGGCGGATGACCTCGCGCAGCTCGTCCTCGCTCAGCGGCGCCATGGGTACGCCCAGCACCACATCGCAGTTGCCCTGCGCGTCAAAGGTATGGTCCAGGTCCATGCCCACAGCCAGCGCGCCGGCCTGCCTGGCATGCTCCAGCCGGCGCAGGATCTTTTCTCGCTCCGCGTAGGGCTTGATGATCTTGATGACCCGGGCGCCGGTATCGATCATCGCCCCCAGCTCTCGGGACTCGCCCATGCCGGCAAAACAGACCGCCCCGCACATCGCGCAGCCCTGTGCCATTTGCACCATGCCATTGCCGTCCCTGCCCTTTAAATGGGACAAGGCCGCGGTGGCGACAGGGGTGGAAAAACGCTCGCCAAACAGCGTGTAGCGGGTGTCCGGCAGGCGCGCGCCGATATGGCGCATCTCAATGAGCAGGCTGTCCAAATAGTCGCGGGTGATGCGGTTGGCATCCCCGGCATAGCCGCGGTCTTGCATGCTGTCCTCCTTGTGTAAGGTGATACGCTGCGGATGTACTCCGCAGAGCGATAAAAGAAGCGGGGTTCCTGCAAAAACCCCGCCGGATGATCCGCTTACAGCCCTAGGGCGTTGTGCAGATACTGCCTCGAAATCATCGCGGACTTGTAGTTGCATACCGGGCGGTGGTCCAGCTCCACGCACAGCACGCCGTCATAGCCCGCTTCCTTGAGCACGCGGTAGACGCCGCGGAAATTGATGGTGCCGATGCCCAGCTCACAGAAGGACTGCATGGGGTTCTCGTACTGGCCCAGGTTGGGGTCCACATCCTTGAGGTGGACATAATCAATGCGGTCTGCCCAGCGGCGGAAGGCTTCCACCGCGTCCATGCCCGCGATGGTGGTGTGCGCGGTGTCCAGGCACAGGCTGACCAGCTTGGGGTCGGTATTATCCAGGAACAGCTGGATTTCTTCTTCCTTGTAAATCGCGGTTTGCGCGTGGGGATGGAAGCAGGCGATGATGCCGTTGTCACGCGCCAGCCGCCCGATGCGGTTGGACAGGGCAGCGTACTTGAGCACCTTTTCACGGTCCACCGGGCGTTCCAGCGGCTCGTCGTGCCACATGGTGCCCTGCAGATTGAGGTATTTAGCGCCGATTTCCTTCATGAAGGCGATGAACTTGACTGCGTTCTCGTAGTCCAGCTCGTCATCGTCCTTATAGTGCTGGTAGAGGTTGGCCATCTTCAGGTTGTACTTGTCCAGCAGCGCCTTGACGCGCCCCGCATCCCCCTCAAAATAGTCCATGATGAAGGCGAAGTTCTCGACCTCTTCATAGCCCAGATCGCTGACCTCGCGCAGGAATTGCTCAAACTCCCATACGTAATTGTCCTTGTGGTTGACCAGCCAGGTCCAGCCAGTATAAGCGATTCTCATGGCATTCTCCTATTCATATTATTGATTTTATCATAGCACAAACGGCATGGAAAAGGTAGGCGGCGGATATATACGTTTAGTCTTCCTGCGTCGGCAATGCAAATAAGCAAAGCGCTGGTCATCCGCGCAAAACGCCCCTGCCCGGGGGCAGGGGCGTCATTCACGGCATCGCATCAGCCGCCAAAGAGCACGCTGTTGACCACGCCCTCCAGGTACTCCTGCTTGCCTGAGCCGGGCAGGGGCGCGTTGCCCGCCTGGACGGCCTTCTTGGACAGCTCTTCCAGGGTGGCCTTGCCCGCGCGGATCTTCCGGCCCAGCTCGCTGTCAAAGGAGGCGTAGCGTTCCTTGACAAACTGGTCAATCCGGCCGTCCTCGATCAGGGCCACGGCCTTGATCAGGCCCAGGGCGAAGCTGTCCATGCCCAGGATGAAGCCCTCGAACATGTCCTGATGGGTGTAGGAGGGGCGGCGGTTTTTGGCGTCAAAGTTGAGCCCGCCGCGCAGCCCGCCTGCGCGCAGGATCTCCAGCATCGCCAGCGTGGTGCTGTAGACATTGGAGGGGAACTGGTCGGTATCCCAGCCCAGCATGTCGTCGCCCTGGTTGGCGTCGACCGAGCCCAGCATGCCGTTGATGGCGGCCACGCGCAGGTCATGCTCGAAGGTATGGCCGGCCAGGGTGGCGTGGTTGGCTTCGATGTTGAGCTTGAAATCGCGGTCCAGGCCGTACTGGCGCAGGAAGGCGATGGAGGTGGCGGCGTCAAAGTCGTACTGGTGCTTCATGGGCTCCTTGGGCTTGGGCTCGATATAGAAGTCGCCGGTAAAGCCGATGGAGCGCCCGTAGTCCACCGCCATACGCATGAGCGCGGCGATGTTTTCCTGCTCAAACTTCATGTCGGTGTTCAGCAGCGTCTCATAGCCTTCGCGGCCGCCCCAGAAGACATAACCCTGGCCGCCCAGCTTGACGGTGCAGTCGATGGCTTTCTTGAGCTGCGCCGCGGCGTGGCAGTAGACATCAATGGAGTTGCTGGAGCCTGCGCCGTTCATGTAGCGCGGATTGCCGAACAGGTTGGCGGTGCCCCACAGGCACTTGATGGGGGTGCCGGCCATTTTGGACTTGATGTAGTCGGTGATCTCGTCCAGGCGCTGGTGGGTCTCCTCCAGGTCCTTGCCCTCGGGCACCAGGTCAACGTCGTGGAAGCAGAAATACTCAAGGCCCAGCTTCTGCATGAATTCAAAGCCGGCATCCACCTTGGCCCTCGCATGGGCCATGGTGCCCACTTCCTCGCCAAAGGATTTGTCGGCCGTGCCCGGGCCAAACATGTCCTGGCCCGTGGCGGACAGGTTGTGCCACCAGGCCATGGCGAACTTGAGGTGATCCTTCATCTTTTTGCCGTAGATCACGCGCTCGGCGTCATAGTACTTGAATGCCAGGGGATTGCGTGATTTTGGCCCTTCGTATTTGATTTCAGGCAAGTTTTTGAACAAAGACATAAGATCCTCCTTTTAATTTGCGTCCATTACAGTATATCACACAGCCGTGGGTTTTTAAAACCGCCCGATCAGCCATTGTGAGAAAAAACATATTCAATCCGGACAAATGCCTGCGCTACAGCCGGGCCAGCTCCTGCCAGGATTGCTTCAGCGCCGGGTAAAGCTGCTGGTAGAGCCTGTGGAAGCGCTGATAGGCAGCCGCCTTGCCCATGTCCGGCCGGATGGCATCGCTCGGCCGCACCAGGGCATCGCAGGCGGATTCCACGCTTTTGTACACGCCCGCACCCACGCCCGCCAGGATGGCGACGCCCAGGGCAGGACCCTCGGGGGAGTTGATCAGGGACAGCGGCCGGGCATAGACATCAGCCAGCAACTGCCGCCAGAAGGCGGATTTGGCGCCGCCGCCGGTCAGCAGCATCTTGTCGGCCTTTACGCCCATGTTGTCGAGAATTTCCAGGCTGTCGCGCAGGCCGAAGCTGACGCCCTCCATGACCGCGCGGATGAGGTCGTCACGCTGGTGCATCGCGGACAGGCCAAAGAATACGCCGCGGCAGTCCGGGTCCAGGTGGGGGGTGCGTTCGCCCATGAGGTAGGGCAGGTAGATCAGGCGGTTGGAACCCACCGGGCTCTTGGCCGCCAGAGCGTCCACCAGGTCGTAGGAGTCAATGCCCAGCTTCTCCGCCTGGGCGATCTCCACCTGGCAGAGGGTATCGCGGATCCAGCGCTTGGACAGCCCCGCGGACTGCATCACGCCCATGACGTGCCAGGCGCCGGGAACAGCGCAGCAGAAGGTGTGCACACGGCCCTTGGGGTCAATGGCAATCTTGCTGGAATGCGCGAAGATCACGCCGGAGGTACCCACCGTGGTGAAGGCCCTGCCGTCCTGTACCGTGCCGGTGCCCACCGCGGCCGCGGCATTGTCGCCCGCGCCGCCTACCACCAGCGTGCTCTGGGACAGGCCGGTCAGCCGGGAGGCTTCCTCAGATACGTGGCCGGTGACCTCGGGGGACTCGTACACGCGGGCGAGCAGCTCCCGCGCTATGCCCAGCTTGTCCAGCACCTCCTGGCTCCACTGGCGCCCGGGCACATCCAGCAGTTGCATGCCGGAGGCGTCGGACACCTCGGTGGCAAAGTCGCCAGTCAGCTTGTAGCGCAGGTAATCCTTGGGCAGCAGGATGCGGCGCGTTTTTTTGTAGATGTCAGGCTGGTGCTTTTTGACCCACATGATCTTGGAGGCGGTGAAGCCGGTCAGCGCCGGGTTGGCGGTGATTTCAATCAGCCGATCCTTGCCCACCAGGCGGGTGATGTCCTCACATTCCTCGCCTGTGCGCTGGTCCGCCCAGATGATGGAGGGGCGCAGCACCTGGCCTTTCTCGTCCAGCATCACCAGGCCGTGCATCTGCCCGGAGATGCCCAGGGCGACGATCTGCCGGGGGTCCACGCCGGACTGGCGCACCACATGGGAGATGGTGGCGATGGCGGCCTCCCACCAGTCCTGCGGGTCCTGCTCCGCCCAGCCGTTTTGCGGCTGGGACAGCGGGTATTCCGCCGACTTGGCGGCGATGACCTCGCCATCAGGGTTGAACAACACGCTGCGCGTGCCGGAAGTGCCCAGGTCGATGCCCAATAAATATTTCATTATGAACCCCCATTCATCTATATTCACCCGTCAAAAGGTGTATGTTAACAGCTAAATACTAAGTCAAACGACCCTCAAAGTCAATCGGCGGCACAAAGACAGGACATGCGCTGCCCGTTTTCCCGGGCGCGGTCCTTGCACGCGAAAACACCCTTGACCTTCCTTTTGTCAGACCTTGGATTTCTTATGCTTTGTCCATGGCCTCAAGGGCCTGGGCCAGGTCGGCGATCAGGTTGTCCGCGCCTTCCAGCCCGCAGTGGATGCGGACCAGCCCGCGGGTGACGCCCGAAGTCCGGGCGGCCTCCTCGGTGGCGCCATACATCGGGCACAGCGCCAGGCTCTCGTAGCCGCCCCAGGAGCAGCCCTTGCCGAACAGCTTCAGGGCGTTGATCATTTTCGCCGCCATCTCGGGCGTCCCGTCAATCTCAAAGCTCATCAGCCCCGCATGGCCCCGCATCTGCCGTTTGATCAATTCCGCCTGGGGGTGGGAGGCCAGGCTCGTGTAATGCACCGCCTTCACCCGGGGGTGGTCTTCCAGGAAACGGGCCACCTTCATGGCGCTGTCTTGGTGCATGGCCAGCCTTGCCGGCATGGAGCGAAGCCCCCGGATGGCCAGCCAGCCTTCCATGGGTCCCAGGATGCCGCCCAGCCACTCCCGGGTACTGTGGCGCATCTCCCGGATCAAGCCCCCGTCCCTGGACACCAGCACGCCGCCGATGACGTCGCTGTGCCCGCTGATATACTTGGACAGCGTGTGCATCACCAGGTCAATGCCCATGTTCAGGGGGTTTTGATAAAGCGGGGTGCAGTAAGTGTTGTCAAGGTAGGTTATGACGCCGCGTTCCCGGCACAGCGCGGCGACCGCCGGGATGTCGATCACCGAGAACACAAAGGTGGCGGGGCTCTCCAGGATCATGAGCCTGGTGTTGGGCCTGATGGCGCGCCTGATCTCCTCCAGGTCAAGGCCGGACACAAGGCTCATCTCCATCTTCAGCCGGGGGATGCCCACGGAGGCCATGAAGGACTGCACAGGGCGGTAGGAGTCCCGCATGCACAGGATATGGTCCCCCGCCTGGCAGACGGACAGGATGGCGGAGGTCGCGGCCGCCATGCCGGAGCTGAATACCAGGGCGTCTGCCCCGAACTCCAGCGCTGCCAGCTTTTGCTCCAGCAGCCTGACGGTGGGGTTTGACATACGGCCGTAGATATAAGCATTTTCATCCCGGCCGGCGCCCGCACGCATATATTCCTCAAAGGTGGGGTGCGCGTACAGGGAGGAGAAATACACCGGCGGGGAAACCGCCCCCAGCTGGCGCTGATAGTCCTCAAAGCCGTGGGTGATGGTGAGCAATTGCTCCTGCATCTGTTTGTTTTTCAGGTCCATGGCCGGCGCCGCCTTTCAGCTGTATATTCACGCGTATGCTATGAAAAAGCATGCTTTGTTTATTATCTTGCTTTGTTTTGACGATTAAATTGATAAAACCAGGGCTACTTCAAGGTATCCGGCCCAGGATATAACAGGCGCCGGGTCGTACAGATAACTCGATCTGATGCTGATGAATCCGCACTTCCCTCCCTGTCAGCCAATCATACAGGGAAGAAGCGCCCTTAAACGCTTGCGGCAACTCCAATGACTGCCGGGCTATGGCCTGCCCGGTGCACATCACGCACAGCAGGGGCTGTGTGTCCAGGCGCAGGTAGGCGTAGATGCCCTCCGGCCCCAAGCAGTGGGTCATCAAAGAACCTGTTCGCAGAGCAGGCAGGTGCAGGCGCAGACGGGTCAGTTGCTGGTACCAGGCAAGGATGGCATTGTTGTTGACCCTGTCCCAGGCCATGGGACGACGGCAGTCGGGGTCTTCCCCGCCTTCCATGCCCAATTCATCCCCATAATAGATGATGGGTAAACCTGGCGCGGTAAGCTGGAAAAAAGCCGCCAGGCGCAACCTGTCTTCTTTTTTTCCGGCCCTGGTTAAAAAGCGGGGGGTGTCATGGCTGGACAAATAGGTCCACTGGGCTCCCATGCGGGCGCTGGGGTAAAGGTTGAGCGCATGATGCACTGCGCTGTCAAAGCCTGCAAGGTCGAGCTCGTCCATTGCTAAAAAACGCCAGATGGCTCTGGAAAGCATGTAGTGTATGGTTCCGTCAAACATATCGCCCATACCTACCCATTCCCGGCTATCGTCCCAGCACTCTGCAATCATCAGGGCTTCATGATTTTCCTGGTGAATGGCCCGGCGGAAGGCACGCCAAAAATCCGGCCAGACCTCGGGAGAAACATCCAGACGCCAGCCATCAATTCCGGCTTCACGAACCCAATACCGGCCAACATCCAGGAAAAAGCGCGCTGCATCAGGGTTTTTCAGATTCAGTTTGGGCATCAGGCGGGTATAGGCAAAGGTTTGATAGCCCGCTTTGCTGTCATCAAAGATAAACCAATCCCGGTATGGGCTGGTCTCCGGTCGGCTGCTGGCATCCACAAAAGGAGCGAAACGGATGCCGCTGTGGTTAAACACCCCATCCAAAATCAGGCGCATACCCTCCCGGTGCAGGGAATCAGTCAGATTCTTCAAATCCTGAAAGCTGCCCAGCCTGGAATCCAGTTTGTAGTAATCCTCGGTATCATAGCGATGGGCAGTGGCTGCTTTGAAAATGGGCGTCAAATAGACCAGGGTTATGCCCAGCTCCTTCAGATAGGGGATTGCCTGCCGGATGCCCACAAGATCGCCTCCGAAGAAACGGTCGTTGGCTACCTTGCCCCCATGCCAGGGCTGGCAGCCCTCTGCAGGGCTGCCAGCCCTGCGGAAGCGGTCCGGAAAAATCTGATAGCCTACACTGCCCAGAGCCCAGGACGGCAGAGCCTTGGGCGGATAGGCATAGGCAAAGGCGAAGGGATTGATGCCAAAAGGCGGGGTATTAAAATCTTCCTGGGTTTTGATTCCTTCCTGGTCCAGATAAAACAGCGCCTCTCCCTGACGGATTTCAAACAGATAGCACAGGCGCGGGTCATCCGGAATGAAATCTGCCTGATAATAATCATGCAGAACGGTAGAGCTGACCTTTGCCATGGGGCTGCGTGAAAAGCGTTGTTCCCAGCGTGCAGGCTTGTAAATTGCAACATGCAGCAAGGTAACAGCAAGGTTATCTTCCCGGGCGGAGCGCAGGCGGATGCGCACCCTGCCGTCAGGCAGCGCTTCCCTGTACTCCATAAAGGGCTGATGGAAGAGTGCCGCAAGGTTCATGGGCTGTCCTTCTGCTCTGCTTCATACAGCAATATCACCGTGCCAAGGCCGGGCAGCACCACAGACTCCGGACCCAGCGCCGCGGTGGACACTGCATAGGCAATCTTGTAGCCTGCAGGCAAATCCATTTGCTGAGCGGTAGCAGAGGGGTTGTGCAGCACCAGCGCACGCTGATCTGCCGTTTCCCGCCAGAATGCCATAGGAATGGAATTGTTGACCTCATAAGGCCTATAGCTGCCGGCAGCCAGGGCCGGCAATTCTTTCCGCAGGTGGATAAAGGTTCTGTAGGTCTCCAGCAGCGCTTCTTCATCTCCCTCCTGCTGGGCTACCGGCACGGTGCGCTTGTTGTATTTTGAAGCTCGCCAGGCCGTCTGCAGGGGGTCTTTCCCACCCCAAAGCATGGGCGTACGCAGCTCCTCATCCGGCTTTGCGCCTGCCATGCCGATTTCTTCGCCATAGTACACGATAGGCAGGCCTGGCAAACTAAGCAGGATCCGGGCCGCCAGCTTCAGTTTGTCCGTGTGCATCATCAAAACGCTGGCCGTCCGGGTCTGGTCGTGGTTGGATAAAAAAGGCGCATCCACATAATCGGGATTAGTTGCCTGATATGCGGCATAAATGCTGGCCAGCTGGGATACAAGGGCGCTGCCGGAACCACCGGACTTTAAAAGGGGCAAAAGCCTGTCACCCAGATCAAAGTTTACTACGCTGTCAAGGCCGCTTAATAACAGGGCCCTGCGGTCCAGCGCCTCCCAGGCCTCACCCAGCAAAAACGCCTTGGGATATTTTGCCTGCACCGCAGCCTTGAAGCGCTGCCAGAAATCTGCAGACCGCTTGGTATCCTGATGACTTTGGCCTTCACCCTGGCCAAAAATATGGCTGGTTGCATCCAGACGAAAACCATCAACGCCCAGCTGCAGCCAGAAGCAGGCGATGTCCACCGCTTCCTCAAACACCTCTGGATTCGCATAATTCAAATCTGGCATACCATCCCAGAAAATGGCATAGTAATAGACATTGTTGACCCAGCGGCGCCAGGGCTTCTCTCCCCAGACAACCTGTTGAATGTCCACACCCGGTTCTGTCCCGTCCACCCAGTGGTACCAGTCTCGCCGGGCGCTTCCGGGCTGCTGGCTTTCAATGAACCAGGGATGGCGAGAAGAGGTGTGGTTCAAGGGCAGGTCAATCAACACCTTGATGTCCTGGGCATGAGCCGCTGACAGTAGTTCGCAAAAATCCTGCAGGCTGCCATAGTCAGGGTTAACATCCCGGTAATCCGTTACATCATAGCCGTGATAAGTCGGTGACGGATGAATGGGCATCAGCCACAGGGCGCCCACGCCCAAATTCTTCAGATAGGGCAGTTTTTGGCGCAGGCCGTTAAAATCCCCTACCCCGTCATCGTCGCTGTCGGCAAAAGCCCGGACAAATACCTGGTAAATGACTTCGCCCTCTTTAAACACTTGTGAAGAAGCCTGCTGTCCTGGAAAAATCAGAAACAGCAGGCAAATCAGCAGCGTTAGATAACGCTTTGGCATGCTCATTCCTTTACTGCACCGGAAGCCAGCACCTGGGTGAGGTATTTTTGGTTTAGTGCAAAAATAATTACAAAGGGTACAGCCACCAGCACAGCGCCGGCAGCAAACATGGTGAAGTAGTTGTTTTCCCGGCCATTGATCAGCTCAAACAGGCCCACTGCCAAGGTTTTCTTGCTGTCAGTCTTGATCAGCAGGCGGGGAAGAATGAAGTCCATCCAGGGACCGGTAAAGCTGGTGATTGCCAGGAAAGTGACCATGGGCCTTGCAATGGGCAGAATGATGCGCCAGAAGCTGGTCAGATAGCCTGCGCCATCCACTCGGGCCGCTTCATCCAGGCTGCGTGGAATGGTATCCAGATAACCCTTGATTAGCCAGGTGTTATAGGGGATGTTGCCCGCCGCATAGATTAGAATCAGTCCCAGATGGTTGTCCAGAAGACCCATGCGCCAGACTAGAATATACAGCGCAATCATGCCTGCAAAGGAAGGGAACATCTGCAGGATGAGCATGCTCATCATCAGGGGCTTTTTGGCAGTAAACTTGAATCGGGAGAAAATGAAGGCAGTGATGGTGGTCACAGTCACAGACAAAAGGGAGTTAACAGTGGCAATTTTCAGGGTGTTTGTGAACCATTGAAGGTAATTGGTATCCTGAAACAAACGCTCAAACTGGCGCAGACCCAATTCCTGCTGAAAGGGATAAACAGTGAGCCCTGCAAGAGAGTCTCCCAGGGAAAAGGCGGAAGACACCGTAAACAGCAGCGGATAGAGCACCCATATCACCACAAGCAATAAGATCGCATACAATAAAAGATAGGTAAACAGACGGCCAATGGTCAAAGGCTGCCGTTTCTTTTTATAACTCATGGTACTCACAACTCACCCTCCTTGAAAGCCTTGGTTCTGGAAAAATTATAAATGGCAAAGGGCGCAATTACCAGGAACACCAGAATGGAGAGCACCGCTGCGATATTGTACTGGCGAAGATCCAGGGTAAGCTTGTACATCCAGCTCATCAGAATATCCGTAGCCCCGGCGCCGGACTGGGTGGTTGCCAGGTCTGTCGGCCCGCCACCGGTCAAAAAATACACCGCGCCAAAATTGTTTAAGTTATAGGAAAAACTCATGATAAACAGGGGCATTGTTTGGTAAAGCACCAGAGGCATTGTGATTTTAAAGAACTGAACCCTGGGGTTGGCGCCGTCAATCTGGCTGGCTTCATAAAGATCCTTGGGCACCGAGGTCATTACCCCCGTTATCAGCATCATAAAGTAGGGAAAGCCCAGCCAAAGGTTGACCACCACCATGCTGGTGCGGGCCAGGGTAAAGTCGCTCAGCCAGTGAATCGGCTGGGAAATCCACCCCCATTCCATCAGCATCCGATTGATGGGACCAAACTGTCCGTTGAGCAGGTTGCGCCAAACCATCAAGGACAGCATGGCCGGCACCGCGTAGGGCAAAATATAGACCACCCGGAAAAAATTGGGAAATCGGATGTTTTTGTTGATCAGTGCCAAGGCAATCAGCAAACCGCCCACATAGCAGGTGGTGGTTGCCAGGGTTGCCCAAAGCACCGTCCACAGCGCTGTTCTGCCAAAGGCACCGGCCCACAACGAACGCCCGGCCAGGGTCTGGAAGTTCTCTACCCCAACCCAGTCCACCGTGTTGGCAGGCGGAATATGGTGCGGGGATGAATAGTTGGTAAAAGCCAGCATAGCAGAAAACACCAAGGGAAGCACCACAAAGAAGAGAATCATCAGCATCGCCGGCGACAGGCCCACCACCGCGAAGGAAGTGTCCGCCAAAGAAGACATAAAAGCGCGAGTGCCGGGATAATGGCCGGTGCGCTCATAATTTCGCTGGGTTTTAATGGCATCCCGTACGTTGCTGATGTACAGCAGGATGAACAATGCTAACAAAATCAGGAAGATAATGCCCTCTACCATCATAAAAATGGAGTTGGGACGCTGCCTGATGGGCAAATCAGGCTGGGGGTCCCCCAGGGTAATCAGCCCTGTGATGGCTTTGATGAAATGATGAGAATTAATCAAGACCAGCAGCTCAATCAGCGTATAAAAAGCGCCTTTTACATATTGCTGTTGAAACAGCAACTGCCCCAGGCCCATGAACCCCAAAGACGCCCAAACGGGCTTTTTGTTCTTTAGCGGGGGCAGTTGAAGCTTGTTTTTTGCCATGGAAAGACCTCCCGGAGCTTCCTGATATGAAAGAGAAGGGCTGCCCTTTCGGGCAGCCCTATGAAAACGGAGTTTACTTGCCGATGGCTTCCACTACCTGGGCAGCGGCATCCAATTCTGTCTTGACATCATTGCCATTCCAGATGTTGTTGAAAGCCGGGCCCATGCTGGACCAGTAACCATCCATGGCCGGGATGGAGGGCATGGGTTTTGCATATCCAGCCTGCTCCATGATGCCGGCAAAATAGGGGTTCTCGCTGGTAACGTTGACGTTAGGGGAAATGGTGCTGGTCATATCAGAGCGCAGCTTCTGCATTTCCGGGGTCAGCAGGAACTCTGCAAACGCTTTAGCTTCTTCAGGATGCTCAGAGAAGGAAGAAACAAACATAGCGCGGATGCCGGAGAAGGAGGCCGGGGGCTGCTCGGTGCCGGGCAGCATGGGGATGGGGGCAATGCCCAGGTTGATGCCAGCTTTGACTACGCCATCAATGCTCCAGGGACCGGTGATGTACATGGCTGCAGTTTTGGTATCAGAAAAAGCGCCGCTGCAGAAATTGTAGGTCAGGTCTTCTGCGCGCACGGGCAGCATGGCTTCCCGCAGGCTCTGGAAATAGGTGAGGCCCTTGATGGCAGCGTCGGAATTGATGTCATGCTTGGACTGGTCTGTGCCTTCGGGGCCAAACAGGTCAGCGCCGTATGCGCTTATGAAGATGTAGTTGTAGTAGGGGGCGGATACTTCCCAGACCATGGCAAACTTGTTGCTGGCAACATCGTTGTAGGCCTTGGCGAACTCAACGACCTCATCCCAGGTCTTGGGGGCTTCGGGAATCAGATCTTTGTTGTAGAACAGGGCATAGGTCTCAATGGCGGTGGGATAGCCATAGGATACGCCATCATAGGTGACGCCTGCCTGGGCTGCGGGCATGAACTGCTCGTCCAGCACGGTCTTGCCGGTATCGCTCAGGGGAATAGCCAGTTGGCCAACCACGATCTGGCCAAGCTTGTCATGGGGAGCGGCGTACAAGTCTGCGCCAAGGCCGGTGGGGCCATCCAGCTCAAGCTTCTGCACGGCATCGGTGTGGGAAACGCCTTCAAAATTGAAGGTGATGTGGGGGTTCTGCTCGGTGAACAGCTCAGCGGCTTTTTTGATGAAGTCGCCTTCCACGCCGTCAGCTTCCCAGACCAACAGGGTGACAGGCTCAGCCGCCAGACCCACAGTGACGCCTAGCATCAACGCCAGCGCCAGCAGGATGGAAAAGAGTTTCTTCATGGTTTGGTATCCTCCTACGTAATGTGTTAAATCCTCCGGATTATCCGGGAGTAACCATTTGATTGAACTGGATAGAACCTTGACTGAAGCTGGACCGTTTTGCCTGCGAATCCTTCAGTCCTGCACGAACCCGCCTGGTGCTGTAAAATGCGCAGATCAACTGCTTGCTTCCTTTACCAACATGGTTGGTATCGTTTCTGGTAACGTTTTCATTATCATTATACAGTAGGCCGAAAATGCTGTCAAGAAATTTTCATACCGGACACAATAGCCCGGACACAATAGGCACCGGGTAACAAGCGGATGCCCGAAAAGGCAGTTGTCCGCCCGGCCGGGTCGTGCTATAATGCGCCCATTGTAAAAATCGTTTCCGGCAGGCACCGGCCGCTGCCGGTTTTGTGAAAGGATGGTTCTTCCATGCGACAAAGCGGCGTCTTGCTTCATATTACCTCCCTGTCTTCCCCTGAGGGCATCGGCACCCTGGGGCGTGAGGCCCGGCAGTTTGTCGGTTTTCTCCGCCAGGCGGGCATGCGCATCTGGCAGGTCCTGCCCATCTCGCCCACCGGCTACGCGGAGTCGCCCTACCAGTGCTTTTCCACCTACGCGGGCAACCCGCTTTTGATCGACCTGCGCGCGCTCAGGCGCCGCAGCATCCTGACCACGCAGGAAGAGCCCCCGCCTGCCCCCCGGGAAGACCAGGTGAATTTTGCAGCCCTGATCCCCTGGAAAAACCGCATGCTCTCCCTGGCCTTTGAGCAGTCCTATGCCCGGCTGGAGCGCAAGGTCAACGCCTTCCGTCGGAAGAACGCTCTGTGGATTGAGGATTTCGCGCTGTTCATGGCCCTCAAGCAGCACTTTGGCGGCGGCTCTTGGCAGCGCTGGCCGGATGATGAGATCCGCATGCGCCGCGCCGCGGCGCTGCGGCACTACTGGGAGTTGCTGGAGAAGGACATAGAGCGCCAGGTGTTCATCCAGTATCTGTTTTTTGAGCAGTGGTACGCGCTGAAGGCTTACGCCAACAAAAGAGGCATCAGCATCTTCGGGGACATGCCCATCTATGTCGCCGAGGATTCCGCGGATGCCTGGGCCAATCCCGCGGTCTTCCAGCTGGACCGCGACCGCCGGCCGCGCGGCATCGCGGGCGTGCCGCCGGATTATTTCTCAGCCGACGGCCAGCGCTGGGGCAACCCGCTGTACGACTGGTCCTATTTGAAGCGCACCGGCTACCGCTGGTGGCTGGACCGCCTGGATGCGATGGGGCGCATCTTTGACATCACGCGCGTGGATCACTTCATCGGCTTTGCCAATTACTACGCTGTGCCCGCCAAGGACAGCCACGCGCGCAACGGCACCTGGCACCCAGGCCCGGGCAAGTCGCTGTTTGACGTGGTCGCGCGCGAGCTGCCCCAGATGCGCATTGTGGCGGAGGACCTGGGCGCGGTCAGCCCCCGGGTGCGCAAGCTGCTGGACGCCACCGGATACCCAGGCATGAAGGTGATGACCTTCGCCTTTTCCGGCGACGCCTTCAACGAGCATTTACCCAAATACCACAAGGAAAACAATGTGGTCTACACCGGCACCCATGACAACAACACCCTGCTGGGCTGGTGGGCGCGCGCCTCCCACCAGGAGAAGCATAACACCCTGCTGGCGCTGGGCATCCGCCATGATGAGGAGTTTACCCACGCCTTCCTGCGCGGCACCCTGAAAAGCCGCGCGATGATCGCCATCATCCCCATGCAGGACATCCTGCGCCTGGGCGAGTCCGCGCGCATGAACCTGCCGGGCACGGTGGGCGGCAACTGGCTATGGCGCATGAAGCCGGGCGCGGCGACGGACAAACTGGCCCGGTGGCTCAGGGACCTGAATGAAGAGACCGGGCGCCTGGGCTGAGGATACAGCCAAAGGCCGGAGAAAACCGGGAAGAGCGATAAGGGTGATAGAGGCGATAAAACGCGGGGGAGGGGCTGTAGCAAAACTACGGTCCCTAACTAATGAAAAAACAGAGCCTGGAAGCAGCGAAAGCGGCGACACAGGCTCTGTTTTTTGGTAGAATTGATG
>Ga0209723_1003748_pt1 | contig 17903 bp, 15 predicted proteins | sample BiotimSIPDNA_2_FD_185750 | JGI IMG/M metagenome (GOLD analysis project Ga0209723, IMG submission 185750) | Anaerobic biogas reactor microbial communites from Washington, USA - Biogas_R2 time_0 SIP DNA (SPAdes) (version 2) | ecosystem: Engineered > Bioreactor > Anaerobic > Unclassified | place... | reverse complement strand
TGATCGCTGGTTCGAACACCCACAGGGTGAGATTTCCCGCCCTCTCCGCCATTTTTTTTCCAACCATCAATGATCGCGGGTTCGAACACCCACAGGGTGAGATTTCCCGCCCTCTCCGCCATTTTTTCCAACCATCAATGATCGCGGGTTCGAACACCCACAGGGTGAGATTTCCCGCCCTCTCCGCTCTTTTCTTGTCATTGCGAGAGAAACGACTGCGCAGGGTCCCGTAGGGAAGCAATCTTATTTGTTATAATTATTAATTATTTATAGCCATTTATGCTTACATCGCGAGTTTGAATACTTACCGTTGAGATTAACCTCTCCACTAGTGGTCAAACAAAAGACCTGGAGCATGCCAGGTCCTTAATCACGAATTTTAATCCAGATCAAATCTGCGCGTTAATCCAATCCACCATAGCCTGGATAACCTGTTCTTTTTCAGGTTCATTGTGGGTCTCATGGTACAACCCCTCCCACCGTTTGAAAGTTACACCGTTTTTGGTTTTATTAACAAAAGCTTCTGAGCCCTTGATACCACAAATCTGATCGCTACTGCCGTGCATTAAAAGTAAGGGATAATGCCATGAAGCCGCTTTTTCAAACACAGTCTCAGCACCATCAATCATGAACATGCCTAAGCGCACACTGATCTTGTCATGCACCAGGGGGTCGTTGCTATAAGCTTTCACCACAGCAGGGTCCCTTGACAGTGCGTTTACGTCCAATCCATTCGGCATAGTTAATTTTGGAAATAATGGATTCATGAATTTTGCAAGTTTCTTTTTTGATTCAGGCGTAGCTGATAAATCTAAGGGAGGGCTGGTGGCTATGAACCCTTTGAGGGTTTCTGATTGCTTTATGCCAAAATAAAGCACTTCTAGTGCACCTAAGCTGTGACCGTATAGAATAGTTGGTAAACCGTCTCCAATTAACCTTCTTCCTTCTTGTATGGCTAGTGTTATATCATCCATCAGGTGTTGGTATGAAGGGGTGTGTCCTTTCGGTCCGCCCGATTTGCCATGCCCGCGTTGGTCAAAAGCAAACATATTAATCGCATTCGCATTAAATTTTTCAGCAACATGGGCATAACGGCCAGAGTGCTCTCCCAATCCATGCACTAAGATAACCAAAGCCCTGGCAGGTTGGTCACTCAGCCAGGCTTGTGCGTATAGGATTAAGCCATCTTTGCTTTTTAGTGAATATTCTTGGTGTGACATCTTCCCTCCGGTTTGTATAGTTGTTTCCATGTATAATTTCATTGTAATTATAGATGAAATTTTACTTTCTATTTTAAGATCATTGCGGATTGAGGTCAAAATGATGAAAGTTGCAGTCATTGGTGGCGGTTCTACCTATACCCCAGAGTTGGTCAATGGTTTTCTTGAGCGAACAGCTACTTTTCCTCTAAGTGAATTATGGTTGATGGATACAGACCAGGGGCGTTTAGAGATTGTTGGCGGCTTTGCACAGCGTCTTTGCCAAAAAGCAGGCAGTCCTCTCAAAATCATCTTGAGCACGGATCAAAGAGAATCTATTAAATCAGCAAATTACGTCATCACCCAGCTGCGGGTAGGCCAAATGCAGGCACGCCGCGAGGACGAGTACCTGGGGAAGCGTCATGGTTTGATCGGCCAGGAGACAACTGGCATTGGCGGCTTGGCTAAGGCATTACGAACCATCCCTGTTATTCTCAATATCGCCAATGACATTCAAGCTTACGCACCAGGCGCTTTGCTAGTTAACTTCACAAATCCCTCCGGCTTGCTGACTGAAGCACTTTTCCGCCATGCGCCAAGCGTGCCGGTTGTAGGCGTGTGCAATTCTGCCATAACCACCAAGATGCACATCTTGCAGGCGCTGAACCAATTAACTGGCCAGACCATCCCGCCGCAGTCTGCGCAAATCGACACCTTAGGCTTGAACCACCTGACCTGGTATCGTGGGTTTAAAGTAGATAGAAAGGAGTACTGGCCGCAAGTCTTCAGTGCCTACCTCGACCTTATGCGTTCAGACTCAGAACCAGAATTTGACCTTCAAACCCTGCAACACTTAGGCATGATTCCCAATTCGTACCTGCGCTATTTTTATTACACGGATCGCATGCTAAAGCGACAGGAGTCCTGGCCGCCTTCGCGCGCAGAAGAAGTGATGGCTATCGAAGAACAGCTTTTGCAGTCCTATGCAGACCCCACCCTTGACGAAGTTCCCGAGGCCTTAATGCTCAGGGGTGGGGCATACTACTCAACCGTAGCCACCCAAATCCTCAATGCCCACTACAATAATTTGGACGAGGTGCATGTGGTTAACGTGCGTCATAATGGGGCAGTGAGGGGTTGGGATCCCAAATGGGTGCTGGAAATGTCCTGCCGGGTCAACCGCGAAGGCATTCATCCACTGCCAGCTGAGCCTTTGCCAGCGGTTTGCTACGGCTTATTATGCCAGGTCAAAGCTTACGAGTTGCTGACGGTCGAAGCAGCTGTCAGTGGAGATCGACGCGCAGCCTACCAGGCTTTGCTCGCGCATCCTCTCGGTCCACCAGCTGACCGAGCGCAGCAGGTCCTTGATGATATGCTTCAGACCAACAGGGCTTTTCTGCCGCGTTTCTTTGATTAATAATTTCTTTCATAGCATCGCAGCTTTTACTGATATTTATTAAAGAATCAGAGGGCAAATAATAAATGGATAAACTAAATGCTCAAAGCGCTGAAAAAGTCCAAAAACATCTTTATAATTTGGGTTTTGATTGCCAAGTTGTAGAATTCAGCAGTTCAACCCGCACAGCAGCTGATGCAGCCCAGTCCATTGGGTGTGCGGTGGCGCAGATTGCCAAATCGCTGGTATTTCGCACAACAATCACGAACCGCCCTATCCTCGTCATCACCAGCGGTGCCAACCGTGTGGATGAAAAACTGCTTGCAGGCTGGCTGGGGGAGCCAGTAATCAAAGCAGGTGCGGATTTCATTCGCCAGCACACCGGCTTTGTAATTGGCGGGGTACCCCCAGTAGGGCACACTGAGCCAATTGAAACCTATATTGATGAAGAACTGCTGCTATTCAAGGAAGTTTGGGCAGCGGCTGGTACGCCGCACGCTGTCTTCAAGCTTAAGTCGGCTGATTTACTATTGATGACCAGCGGTACACTCATTTCTGTGCATTAAATCTCTGTCAGGTAAAACTAATTAAAAAGACGTGCAGGGAAATGCACGTCTCGTGTTGTGTAAATATTGGTTTGGATTTAGAAATCCGATTTGAATAGCAGCGCACGTAAGATGATGAACACAAAGTACATCCCCATCAGGTAGATGCTTTCTTTCTTACCAAGCCGGCCCTTATTGAACCATAAGATGACCCATAAAATAACCCCGGTCAGGGTTTCCCAGGGTAAATCCCACAAAATCAAAGGTCTAGGGACAGCATAAGTTGAAATAAGTGCGCCGCTGCCGATGCCGACCAGGGGGTTGGTAATGTTGGAGCCAATTAACGTACCTAATGAGATACCATGCTCTTTATGATGCACACCTGCTAGCGCAGTGGTCAGCTCGGGCAGGGCAGAGGCCAAACCCAAGGTTAAAACACCTATCAACGAGCCGCTTACGCCAGTACGATTGACGATGATTTCAGTGATTGATAAAACCAAGGAGGCAGCCAATACTGTAATCGCTAGCATGACGATTGATATGCCAGCATCAATGAGAACCTCTTTACCATTTGTTGGGATATTGCTCTCAACCTCTTCATCTTCTGGGATGTTATCTTCTTTTTGATAATGTTTTCTTTCATCTATATAAAGATAGTAGCTGTAGGCTATGAATGAACCAAATAGGATAAAGCCATCCAACCTTGAGTAAAGCCCATCCAGGCCTAATATGATACACAAGATTGTTGAAGCAATCATGGGGATCATGCTTTTCCATAAGAAATACCGCCTGAAGTACAATTCGCCAGCCACTAAAACCACCAGTCCAAGGATAAAAGTCTGCTGTACTACGTCTGAGCCGATGTTTGACCCCAATACGATAGCAGAGCCAATTTGGAAATCCAGTGTGCCCCTGAGAATATTAATTGACCCGGTGACATGCGCGGTAATCTCAGGGATGGAGGTTGCTAGGGATACAACCGTCATGCCCATGAAGGTGCTGCTGAGATTAAAATACGCGGCAATACCTATTAATTTCTTAACCGCCAGGTTTGCAGCTAAAACCAAAGCGGTTAAGGCAATTACCCCTATAATAATGATCGGGAATAAGCCCCAATTTTCCATAAATACCTCAATCAAAAATAATGAACTAAAAAATTAACCAATGAATTATAGTGATATTTTAATAAACCCCGAACGATTTAACATCGATTTAACAATATCAAGCATTTATGCAATAAGTCTTTTCAATCTAAATCCGTAAACTGCCCTAATTTCACAAGACCTTCATAACTGCTACACAGTTTCTAAAAATGCACCTGCTATGATTGTGATCAGTAATACAAGCAAGATAAAAACTTTAGAACTAGGAGTAAATAAAATGATTAAGAAAATATTTGTTGGTCTCGTGATCACTATCGTATTCGGAATTGCAGTCCTTGGCGTAGTCAATGCCACCTTTGCACAGGCAAGTACACCTGAGGTAGTTGAAAGTGATCCAGAAGTTGAAATCCCCTGTGAACCAGTTTTGATGCGTGAACAGCTCGAAACGAATGCTTACCTCAATAGTGAATGTACAGGCGATTGTGACGATATGCTCCAGACGCAAACTCGTTTGCAGCAAGGCCCCATGGGCGGAACCGATGGCGTTTGCCCCAATCTCGTTGATGGCGAATGCCCCGAAGAACAACTTCAGACCCGCCAGATGTTGCGTACCTCGGTTGGCCAGGGCACCTTAACCCGCACCAATCAGCGCTTGAATGAGAATGCTGGCTTGGGCACCTGCACCGGCGAGTGTGATGAATTACTGCAGACTCAAACCCAACTGCGTATAGGTGAAGGCGCTGAAAGTTTTGGGATGCGGCGCGGTGGCAACGGCGGAAATTAATTCCTCCATATGAAGATAGGCAAGAAAATGTGGCTGGCTCAAGTCAATGAGCCAGCCACATTATTTAATCCACGGGTAAACGAAAATTAAGGCTATTCTTCTTTTAGCCTCTTAAAAATACCTCGATATACAACTGCCAGACCCGGCTGGTTTTCTTAACTTGCAGCACCACTGCGCAAATCTGCCTGCCCTCATCCAGTTGTCTTGCTAGGGCTTTGTTTTCAAAGCGCGGGATGTAACCCATCTTGTTTCCAGGTTCATCTGTCACCATAATGGCAAATTCGTCATGGGGGTTACCGGGTTCTCGTACCAGTTGCAAAAATTCGCCCGCATGGAGGTCTGCATACAAGCTCTCCCACTCAACATAAGCAGCACCAGCGACAAGTGTGACCATAAAGCTCTGCCAGCCGTTAACCTTCAATGATTTCAATACCAGAGATGCCTCTCGGCGTAAGTTTCTGAGTGCTTTTTCACGTGCTTTCTGCGCAGCTAATGCTTCCGCCTCCTTTTGTTTTTGCTGGAAAACCTGCGGGTCCTTTTGCCATGCAATCCAGTCCAGTCTTTCTATTAGTGCTTTAGCCTTTCGTTTTGCATGGCTGCCTTTCATGCTTACGCAGGTTTCTAAGGCCGGGCGCAGCGCTTCGCTTAAATTATTTTGGGCTATAAAAGTTGCGCTGAGCCGGATATCTGGGTGTGGGTCAATTAATAACTTTATCAGTGCTTGAATCGAGGGAGCCTTTCCTTCTCTACCCAGCAAACGCGCTGTTTCCAGTCGTGCCCAAATTGAAGGGTCAAAACAGAGCGGTTCAAGCTGGCTCAGCCAGGACTCATCAAAAGCAAACATCCCCAAGGTCTGCACTGCCAAAGCGCGCACGTGCGGGTGTGGGTCCGCCAGTCGGCGTAGGATAATCGGTAATGTTTTTGGGTCTTGTAGCTTTCCATATGCAAACAAAACCGCGCTCCTGACTAACACACGCTCCTCGAGCATTAACGCGCTTAGTTCAAGCGGGGCTTCTTTCAGGCGCAGCTGGCCGATGGCGAGTGTGGCATGCCAAACCAGCCTTTCTTCGTTGGATTGTAAGATTTCTAATAAGAAGGGCAACACAAATACAGACGCGCTGCCGCCCAGTGCACGGCAAATTTGGTAGCGTATTGCTGGTGTGTTGGTTTTCTTAAAAACCTTCATGAGCAAGTCTAAGCCACGGCTATCACCTCGTTGGGCCAATAACATGCCAATAAAGACCAGCTTGTCTTCCTTTTTATTAACTTCTGAAATCCACACATTATTAAGAAAGCCCAGCCTATTATGGATTGTATCTATTGCTTTCCTTGCAGCAATTATTGGGCTGTTAATTGAGGGGAAGTCGTTATTAATCGTTTTTTCAGCCCTTGTTTTTAGGGTGTCAAGTGCTTTTGGATGATAAAGGTCACCTAAGATTTCCAAAGCTAGGGCATCCTCGCGGCTGGTGATGTCTCTTTCAAGCAAAGCCAATATTTCATCCACAGCTTCAACTGCTTCAAAGTTACCTAGTGAAGCCAAGATATGGGCTTGGGCATCATGTGTCTTGTCCAACAGCAATGCCCTCGTTAGGTATGGGATAGCCAATGGGTCTTCGCGCCTGGAAAATTCTTCTGCAACGAGTGGCCTTTGGTATGGTTCTCCAACAAAAAGCAGCTCAAATAACTCTGGTAATTCTTTTGTCTGCAATTCTAATAACATTAATCCATCTCGCACAATTTCCCGAATCCACTTCCCTTGAATCCCCTTTTCTTTAAAGGGGTCATATTGTTTAAAATAAGGTAATGTAGCTGGGTTTTTTGCCGAGGAAAGGCATAAAGCTGCTTGCAGGCGGATATTTTGTTCTGGCTCGTTTAAAAGCAGGTCTCCGACCATTGGGATGGTCTTCTCAGTTTTAGAGCCGTTGTTGATTGCCAGCAGTGCAAACAGGCGTTTTTCAGGGTCTGGGCTGCTAAGCATGTCATGGAAATAGTTGACCAGCATCGGGTGATCGAGCTTGCCTAGGGCTCGGGCTGCCTGGTAGGTATCCGCTTTCTGCAGCTCCGGGATGTGGGCAATCACCGCCATCATGCCCAGGTCGCCTAAGTCAGGCAGAATCTCAATTGCCCTTTCGCGCCGTTTTTCATCAAATGACACTAACTCAAGCTCAAGCAGGGATATGGCAAGGTTGCCAGCTTTGCGGATAATATCTCTCACGGCCAGCGCTGTTTGCGGGTCAGGTTGGTGCTTGAGTAATTCCAAAACGACCTGCTCTTGATGGCCTTTATTGGCATATTTTCCCATCGCAAGCACAGCTGCCAGGCGTACTTCAGGCTCTGGGTCGTCCTGCAAGCTCAAGAGTGCTTCGAAAAGACTGCTGTCAAGGTTGATGCCGGCTGCCTGGGCTGCGGCCGCCCGTACCTTCTGGTTCGGATGAAAAAAGGCAGTTTGAATGGCTGTCAGTGCGCGCACATCACTAAAAAGCGCTAAACTCGCCAGGGCTTGTGCTGCCCGCGTTGGGTTCTTATCCTGTACTTGTAATAAGTAAACCTCTAATGGCTCAATCATTCACCTGTCCCTCGCGGGATAATGATAACCGAAAAATCAAGCGATTGTTTTTTTGCCTTTACTTGTTTGCTCCTAAATCTATGGACTTTAAGGCGTTTTGTAAAATTAAGAGTCCTTAACCCGAATTAACCAATAGTATAATTATGTTGACTATTAAAGGAGAGATACGATGAATGTTGGCAAACGAATGACTTCCACCCTGGTAACTGTTTCACCTTCGCTTCCCATCATGGATGCTTTAGCTATGATGAACCGCGAAAAAATTCGCCATATGCCCGTGGTAGAAAAATACAAATTGGTTGGAATAGTGACCAAAAATGACCTGTTGAATGCCTCGCCATCTAAGGCAACCACATTAACCATGTGGGAGATCAACTCTTTACTTTCGAAAATTACTATAAAAGATGTAATGTCATCCCCAGTCATCACGACTTTGGAAGACACACCCATCGAAGAAGCAGCTCGCATCATGGTCGATAACCAGATCAGCTGCCTGCCGGTAATGCGTGGAAACGAACTGGTCGGCATCATCACCGAAACGGACCTGTTCAAGATTTTCATGGAGTTAATGGGCGCTCGCAATCGCGGGGTTCGCCTGACCGCGGAAGTGAAAGATACACCAGGCACGCTTTCCCGCCTCAGCCAAGCAATTTACGAAGCTGGTGGAAATATCATCGCCCTGGGCACCTTCAGCGGTGAAACCATTGCTTCAACATTACTCACCATTAAGGTTGAAGGCATTGAAGAGCAAAATTTAAAGAAAGCGCTCGAGCCGCATGTGTTGAAACTCACTGACGTGCGCATGCTTTAAGCAATAAAAAACCGAAAAGAAAAGCTCCGCTGCAAAGCCAACCAGCCTTAGCGGAGCTTTAAATTCATTCGTTTTTTCTATCACCCTTTATGTACTATTGGTGTATTCTAAAGTTAATCTCCAAATAATTCGCCAGCTAACCCTTAACTACTGAAAATTACGTACTGCTGCAAAAAGCGCTCCACTGCCTTGTAGTAAGCCACCAAAGTCTCGCTCTTTCTAAAGCCGTGCCCCTCGCCTTCGTATAGGTGATATTCGTGGGGTACGCCCCTGCTTTTCAAAGCTGCAACGATTGTTTCTGATTGGTTTGGCGGCACCACCTTGTCCTCACTGCCCTGGAAGATTGCAATGGGGTCTTTGATCTTTTCAACATGGAAAATGGGTGACCAGGCCTGGAAGCGGCTAGCTGCTTCAGGTAACTCACCAACTAGGGTTGCGTTGTAATGCGATTCAAATTTGTGAGTGTCCATCTCCAGTGTAAACAGGTTGGAAACGCCATAGAGGCAAATGCCGGCTTTGAAGTAACCCGGGTAGCGGATTAAGGCATTCAAGACGGTATACCCACCTGCGCTACCGCCCTTAATCACCAACCGGTTTGGGTCTGCCAAGCCCATGCTCACCAATGCTTGTGACCCCTCAAAGGCATCCAGCGTATCTACCTCGCCCCAGCGTTGGCGCAGCGCTAGCATATAACTGCGGCCGTATCCTGTGCTGCCGCGGTAATTCACCTGTAGGTAACCGTACCCGCGGCTGGTAAAGAAGGCTGCGTCTAGGTCATAACCCATACTGACCTGCGAGGTCGGCCCGCCGTGGATCGCAACGACCACCGGTGGCAGTCCCTCGGCCGTATAGCATCTATTGGTGGGTGGGTAATAAATACCGTAAGCATGCGCGCCATCAGATGTCGGCCACTCGATGTGCTCTGGCATAGCCAGGTCTGCTTCATGGATAGACTCGCTTTGTGAACGGGCTACAATCTCAACCTGCCCGTTTTCCAGTGTAATCACGCGCGCTGGGATGCGGGGTGATTGGGCAATCAATGCGAGCTTGCCAGTCTTGGAGATGTCGATCTGGCCTAGGTTGATGTAATCACCTAGTTCAATCTGTTCTACCGTTTTAGTGTGAATATTCACACAATGCAAAATGTGGCTGGCGTTACAACTTTCGATAATATAAATAACCTGTCCATCGGGGTGCCAGGCATAGCTGCGCAATCCCTGCACCCAGGCCGGCCGCAGCAGTGACATGTCTTCCAGCAAAACTTGTTTCTCACCGCTCTCAAGGTTCAGCAAAACCAACTGGTCCCACTCCCCGCAGTTGGTAATGTAACTGAGGGTGCGCCCATCAGGCGAAAATGCCGGTTGAAAGACTGGTACGTCCTGATCGCCGTCCAGCTGGTGCATTTCAACAATTTTTGGCGGTTCCCCTTCCAAGAGGGCGAACATCAGGCGGGTGCCGTCCCACGGCATATTCGGATGGTTCCACTCCACCCAGGCGATGGCTTTCCCATTCGGGCTCCAGGCTGGCTGCATGTAAAAATCTGCACCCTGGACGAGGTTAATCGGCCAGTGTTTGCTTTTTGCATCCACCAGGGCTAAGGTGTCCTTATCTTCATAGGTGTTAATGTATAGCACCCACTTGCCGTCTGGCGAGGCACAGGGCGATGCAGCGCTGCCAAAGGCCGGGGTGATGGGCGTGGGTGCGCCAGCGCCAAAGCTGCGCGCATATAGGCGGCCGTTTTTATCCACAAAGATCACCCCATCCTTGAGTGTGCAAAATTCACCGCCGCCGTATCCTACCCCGCCGCTGGGGTTGAAAGGACCGCTCAGCTCATAGGGTGGTTCGCCGGCTGGTTTGGCAAGGATGCTGGCCTTTCCCGAGATTGACTGGCACCATACCAGCGTCTCACTGTCCTTTGCCCACTGCACGTCCGCAAGGCGCATGCCCTGGCCGATCAATTCGGGTGTGATGGGTGAGGGCCACAGCCCAAAAGGTCGGGTTAGTTTATTTAATGCTTGGTTCATAAGTGACGCTCCTGAAAATTGTGTTATTTCGCTTGATACTATTACAAGGCCAAACTGGTCTGCCTAACAACCAGCTGCAGCAATCAGCGTGGTTTTATCAGGTTGGTTGGGCACCAGGCATAGGAAAGAAAATGGCTCCTCACCGATATTCTTGTACCAGTGCGGCACATCAGCCGGGATAAAAACCACGTTCCCAACCCCTACTTCGAAAAGTTCCTCGCCAATTGCGATCTGTGCCTTACCCTGGATCACGAATTGCTCGTGTTCCACCAGGTTGGTGTGGTTGGGCATAAACCCGCCTACGTCAATGGTAAAGCAGCGCATGGCAAAGTTAGGCGCTTCTTCAAGTGAAATTAACATCTTTCTAGTTACGCCCTCGCCGTCTTTGACGGGGGTGGATTCGATTTGGTTTATATGTTTTACGGACATCTAAAAACCTCCTGGTTTGTTTAGTGAAAGGATTATTATTGTTTGTTTGCTTAATAAGTATAAGCCAAGATGATCTGAAAAGCTAAGTTTGCCTTTCATACCCACCTTAATATAATATTGACAAAATTTTAAACTAATGCTATTATTTCATTTAACGATGTAATGGATTACAGTAATCAATTACATCAACAGATCGAGCCCAAATGATAGGCGGAATTCTGAAAAGGAGAGCATGACCACGATCAAGGATGTTGCACAAGAGGCTGGCGTTTCGGTCGCAACCGTTTCACGGCTCCTAAATGACACCGGTGTTGTGCATCCTGAAACCGCAGCGCGGGTCACGGCGGCCATTCAAAAACTCTCCTATGAGCCGAACCTCTTAGCACGGAACTTCCGGCGCAGCGAAAGCCGGGTCATCCTAATTCTTTGCCCTAATATTACGAACCCCTATTATGTCCATATCCTTGCGGGTATTGGGGATGTATTTAATGAGTTGGGTTACAGCGCCGTGATTTTCAATACCTCCGATGCCCCAGAGCGAGAGCGCGAAGCTTTGGAGATGCTGAAACGGCATCGCGCTGATGGGGTGATATTAATGGCCAATACGCTTTCAAGCCAAGAGTTCAAAGAGTATGCCGATCAATTCCCACTGGTGCAATGCAGCGAATATGATCCAAATTTGCAGTTGGCACGCGTATCAATTGATAATTACCTGGCCACGCAAGAAGCAATCGAATACTTAGTCAGTCTTGGGCATCGCCGTATTGCTACCATCAGCAGTGAAAATAATTACTTGTCAACCCATTTGCGCAAACAAGCCTATCTAGATACGCTTCAGAGATATAATATCAGTCTATCGGACGAGTATATTAAACATGCCTCTTATGATTATTCGTTTAAGAGCGGAAAAATGAAAGCAAAAGAATTACTCACCACTGATCCAATGCCAACAGCAATCTTTTGTATTTCTGATACGCTGGCGCTTGGTGCTGTAATTGCCGCGCAAGAACTGGGTTACCGTGTGCCAGAAGATGTCACCGTGATTGGGTTTGATGATGTGGAGCATACGACTATGTTCCATCCCTTCATCACAACGGTTGCCCAACCCTGTTATGAGCTGGGCAGGCACTCCGCAGAACTGCTTTTTACCCAAATTTCGCATGCAAGTGATTACACGCGCGAGGTGGTGCTGCCGCATCAACTCATCATCCGCGAATCATCTGCGCCGCCACTTATTTTGGATTAACCCGGTGGGTCATGGTGAGACCTGCTGGTTAATTAATTAGAAAATCTTTAGTTAAGGAGAATAACATGAAGAAAATTTTATTTGTCGTCATAGCCATCCTGATGGCTACCACAGCCTTAGCAGGCTGCACATCAACCGAACCAGAAACCGCAGCGCCCGAAGCTGAGGCTGGTAAGTACAAAGTCGGCATCTTAGCCCCGGCTGTGACCCATGGTTGGGTTGCTGCAGTGGCTTACAACGCCGAACAACGTTGCCAGGAATTGTCAGATGAAATCGAGTATAAGCTGTACACCAGCAGCAATGCCGAAGAAATGACAACCCAATTGGATGACTTGCTCACCTGGGGTGCCCAGGCAATCGTCGCTTTCCCGCAGTGGGAAGGTATGGAAGTGCCGATCCAGGCCGCCATTGATAAAGGTGTTACCGTCGTCAACTTCGATATCGTAATTGATGCAGAAGGCGTCTATCGCCTCTCCGGTGACAACCGTGATATGGGCGTCCAAGGTGCACATTATATTGTTGATAAGATCGGCACTGAAGGCAAAGTTGTCATGTTGGAAGTTCCCACCTCCGGCTCAGTTTCTGAACTGCGCAAGGAAGGCTTCATGACCACCTTGGCAGAAATCGCCCCGAACATGGAAGTTGTTTCCTATGCAACCAAGTTCACCCGGGAAGACGGTCTTAAGGACATGGCTGACATCCTGACCAGTAACCCCCAGATCGATGCAGTTTATTCCATGGATGACGAAACCTCCATTGGTGCACTGCAGGCCATCAAAGAAGCCAACCGCACTGACATCAAAGTCATCACCGGCGGCGGCGGTATGCAGGAATATTTCAAGATGATGCCCGAAAATACAGATATCTGGATCCAGTCTGCGCTCTACAGCCCAGCCATGGTTCGCGATGCTGTTGATATGGCCGTTTCAATCTTGAAGGGTGAGACAGTTGAGCCCGTTGTAGTGCTCCCGACCACCATTGTGGACCGCGACAATTACACCGAGTTCTTAGACGCAAACTCACCGTACTAAATCTTTAGCTTTTTGTATCTAACAAGCTAAATAGCAATAACGTTTTAGAAAACAATGAGGCTATGGCATAGCCATAGCCTCATTCACAAAAAAGCAGGGTCAATATCATGAATGTTGAGATGCGTGGTATTTATAAATCCTTTGGCGCTAACGAGGTACTGAAAGATGTGCGCTTTTCAATCGTACCTGGTGAAATTTGTGCGCTCTTGGGAGAGAACGGTGCTGGTAAATCTACCCTGATGAACATCTTGGGTGGCGTCCTGCCTCCCGATCAAGGCGAAATTTACCTGGATGGCAATCTCGTGGACTTTCGCACCCCAGCGGATTCCCTCAATGCAGGCATCGCCTTCATTCACCAGGAGCTCAACCTCATCAATGACTTATCCATTTATGAAAATATGTTCATTGGGCGTGAGCTGAAACAAAAAAACGGCTTTTTAGATACCGAGCGCATGTGCCGTGAAACCTCCCAACTATTTGATCGCATGAGCCTGGACTTGGATCCAAGAACGATGGTCAGGGATTTGGACGCTTCTTACAAGCAAATTGTCGAAATTTCGCGCGCCTTGATGATGAACGCATCCATTCTGATCATGGACGAACCAACCTCTTCGCTTACGCAGACCGAAATTGCGCGTGTTTTTGACATGATGCGCACCCTCAAGGATCATGGCGTCGGTATTGTCTTTATTTCCCACAAGCTGAACGAGGTCATGCAAATTTGCACCTCTTTTGCGATTCTCCGCGATGGGGTAAAAGTGGCAGAAGGTTTGGTTTCTAATGTCACAACCTCAGATTTGGCACGCTTGATGGTAGGACATGAGATTCGCACCATGGCGCTGCAGCGTGAGAAGGAGGATTCTCACGAAGTACTGCGTGTAGATAAACTGTCGGATGATAAGAATTTTCATGATATTTCTTTTTCAGTCAACGCTGGGGAGGTCTTGGGCATAACTGGTTTGTTGGGTGACGGCCGCAGCGAGCTTTTTCAATCGATTATTGGGGCAGCCAGGGATTACTCCGGCCAGGTCTATTTTGAGCAAAAACCGATTAAAGTGCAAAACACAACCCAGGCAGTAGATATTGGCTTGGGCTATGTGCCGCGCAATCGCAAGGAAAATGGCATTATTAAAGATATGACAATTATTGAAAACAGCTCAATTGTTTCCTGGCCGCGCATTTCCAAGTTTGGCTTTATCAATCAATTCCTACAAAACCAAAAATTTACTGAACAGGTTCGCAAGTTACAGATTCGTTTGGAGAGGGGCACAGACCTGATCACCAGTTTATCAGGCGGAAACCAACAAAAAGTGGTCCTAGCAAAGTGGCTGAATACAGAGCCCAAAGTACTCATCTTAGATAACCCAACCCAGGGTGTGGATGTTGGTGCGAAAGAAGAAATTTACGATATCATCTTGAACCTGGCCGATGAAGGGGTTGGCATTGTGGTGCTGTCCAGCGAAGCCCAGGAAGTGATCCGGGTTTGTGACCGTGCCCTGGTCATGTATCACGGGGCTATACAGGGTGAGGTGGTTGGTGAAACCATGAACGAACACGATATTATGCGCCTGGCAACAGGCGTATCCTTAAACTGAGCAAGGATAGGGACAATGAAGAATTTAAAAAGTGAATCAAGTGAGTCTATTCTAACCAGGATCACGACCCAGTGGCAGACCAAACCATTTTTCAGCACCGGTTTGGCTTTGTTGGTGATGATCATCTTACAAACCATTGCCTTGGGTTTTGATTTTCCATCCGTTGGCAGTTGGTTTGGCACATGGCTGCAAAACTGGATCAATATCCTGCGCAATAACTCGGGCGTGGGCATCATTGCCTTGGGCATGACCCTGGTCATCATCTCCGGCGGAATTGATCTCTCGGTCGGCTCTACCCTGGTTGCCATTGGGGCGCTGGTGATGATGATGATTGATATCGGCCCCAAGGGTATCTTGCTCAATGCCGGCATCACCGGCACGCCCGCCTTCATTATTGCCATTATCGTGGCCGTCATCGGTGGCGTATTACTAGGCCAAGTCACCGGTTTGTTGATCACCAAGGGCAAGTTACCACCCTTCATCGTCACCCTCGGCACCATGAAGATTTTCCGCTCGGTCACGCAGCAGTTCATGACCGGTTATAACCCCACGGTACCAAAGGAATTTCTAAGCATCGCCAGCCTGCAAATTGGTGGGCAGTTGCTTATGCCGATCCTCTATTGGTTAATCCTGGCCATTGTTTTACATATCATTTCAATGCTCACCACTTTCGGCAGGCAGGTTATTGCGGTCGGTTCAAATGAGCGAGCCACCAAGCTCTCTGGCGTCAATGTCAACAAAGTTAAAAATCGCATTTATGCCTTGATGGGCTTGCTCGTAAGCCTATCTGCCGTCCTGCAGGTTTCGCGCATTGGCTCGATGGATTATGCTAATGCCGGCAGCGGCTACGAGATGGATGCCATCTCAGCGGTCATAGTCGGCGGGACGCGCATGTCTGGCGGCAGAGGGACTATCCTGGGCACTGTCTTGGGTACCTTGATTATCGCGGTAATGAATAACCTGTTGAACCTGGTGGGTGTGCCCCCATTCTTACGCGAAGCCTTCAAGGGCGTGATTGTCATTGGTTCGGTGCTCTTACAAAAGAAAGAATCGAACTCATAAAACTCACTCAAAGAACGGAGACTTAAAAATGATCAAAGTAGGCATCATTGGTTGTGGAAAAATTGCTCAAAAGCGGCATATCCCAGAATATGCGGAGCATCCCCAGGTACAAATCTTGGCATATTATGACCTAAACTTGGCACGTGCGCAAGCCTTGGCAGCTCAATATGGCGGAAAAGCCTATGACTCTTACCAAGCGCTCTTAGCCAACACAGATATTGACGCGGTCAGTGTTTGCACAGCTAATCATTCTCACGCCGGCATCACTATCGCAGCCCTGAATGCGGGGAAACATGTTTTGTGTGAAAAACCCATGGCGACCACCCTTGAAGATTGTGAGGCGATGGTTGCAACAGCAAAAGCCAATAAGCGTTTCCTGATGATCGGTCAAAATCAACGCCTTGCCAAAGCCCACGTCAAAGCCAAGCAGTTGCTAAAAGAGGGCTTGATTGGCGACCTGGTCACCTTTCGCACCACTTTTGGTCATGCCGGGCCGGAAACCTGGAGCATTGACCCCGGCAAAGATACCTGGTTCTTCGATAAAAACCAGGCTGTGATGGGTGCCATGGCAGATTTGGGCATTCACAAGACCGACCTAATTCATTTTCTGACCGATCAAACCATTGTAGAAACCACTGCCCGCTTGCTAACGCTCGATAAACGCGATGCCACCGGCAGCCTAATCGGTGTCGACGATAACGCCATATGCATCTATCGCCTGAGTGGCGGGGCAATCGGCACCATGTCCGCCTCCTGGACGCATTACGGCGTGGAAGATAACAGCACCATCCTCTACGGCACCAAGGGCATCATGCGTATCTACGATGATCCAAACTTTGCCATCGTTGTCAACCTCAACAGCGGCGAGCGCATCTTGTTTGAGCTGGATAAGATCCAAACTAACGAAGACCAGACCAAATCAGGTGTCATTGATCTCTTTGTTGATAGTTTAGTGACAAATACTGAGCCCGAGATTTCTGGGGCTGAAGTACTTAAGTCTATGCGGGTAATTTTTGCCTCGATCGAATCATCACAAACCGGCATGCCCGTTGCTATTAATCATGATTAAGCATAGGAGTTGATATGAAAATTGGTTTTGTTAGCGCAATTTTAGACGGTTGGAGTTTTGAAGAGCTGATTGATACAGCCGCTGCGTATTCGTACCAGTGCGTTGAGGTTGCTTGTTGGCCGCGCGGTAAAGCAGAACGGCGTTACGCCGGCGTCAGCCACATCGATGTGGAAGATTTAAGCGATGAAAAAGCCGCCGCCATCCTTGCCTACACCCAGGAAAAAGGCGTGCAGATTTCCTCGCTGGCTTTTTATCCAAACCCGATGGATGGAGACCTGGAAAAGCGCGCAGCAAATATTGACCACCTCAAAAAAGTCATGGCTGCCAGTGCCAAGCTGGGTGTGAACCTGGTAACGACCTTTATCGGCCGCGATCAAACCAAGACAGTGGAAGAGAATCTCGAGCTATTCAAAACCATCTGGCCGCCCCTTATTGCTTTAGCGGAGCAGTTGGGTGTCAAAGTGGCCATCGAGAACTGCCCCATGCTCTTCACCAATGAGCAGTGGCCCGGCGGGCAAAACCTGGCCACCTCGCCCCGCATCTGGCGCGAGATGTTCAAAATTATCCCCAGTCCAAATTTCGGCATCAATTATGACCCCAGCCATTTCATCTGGCAGATGATGGATTATATTAAGCCGATTTACGAGTTTAAAGACCGCATTTTCCACGTGCACTTCAAAGATATTAAGATGCACGCCGATAAGCTCAATGATTATGGCATCATGTCCTATCCCTTAGACTTCATGAGCCCTAAACTGCCTGGCCTGGGCGACGTGGACTGGAGCAAATTTGTCTCCGCCCTGACCGATATCGGCTACGATGGCTTTGCTTGTGTCGAGGTGGAAGACCGTGCCTTTGAGGGCAGCCGCGAAAAGGTCTTGGCGAGCCTGGCTTTATCAAGAAAATACCTCTCACAATTTGTGATATAGCGCTGCAAATAGAAAAGAATGATTACTAACTAAAATAAAACCGCTTGTGAAAGGAAGGTAACCATGTTAAAAAGGATAATTGCTGTAAATTCAAACTGCTACCACGGCTATACA
>Ga0209723_1003746_pt1 | contig 17906 bp, 16 predicted proteins | sample BiotimSIPDNA_2_FD_185750 | JGI IMG/M metagenome (GOLD analysis project Ga0209723, IMG submission 185750) | Anaerobic biogas reactor microbial communites from Washington, USA - Biogas_R2 time_0 SIP DNA (SPAdes) (version 2) | ecosystem: Engineered > Bioreactor > Anaerobic > Unclassified | place... | reverse complement strand
GCTCAACAGTCTTTCAAGTTCACGGAATGTATGATTTTACAAGGAGGCCAATAATGAATAAAAAAGATAACAATCTTAAAGATGGAAATATGGACCACAGTAAGAACTCATACATCCGTTCCTTCAGCCTTGAGACGTCGGGATCGTTCATACCTGGCTTCAATGTTTTGAATTTAGCGATTTCGTCCGTGGTGATGAAAGAAATTGGTGCAGGTGAAGGTGTAGTTGTAGGTTTGGATATTGGTGTTGGTGTTAACTGTACGGTAGGTGTTGGAGCAGGAATGTCTACCTTGAGAAACTCAGACTGTTCTGATGTACCTAATGCTTTACTGCTAGAGGTAACCTTGTAGTAAAATGTCTTTATCCGTATATCAGTCGTATAGAAAAACATTGTTCACCATGGGAAATGACATAACCTGAATAGTCAGTAGTGGTCAAAATAGTGGTCAATCGCCCGGATTAATCAAAAAGCAGAAAATAAAGAAGCCCTGAAAACTGAGTGTTCTCAAGGCTTTTTTTCTGGTGGGATTAATTGGGCTCGAACCAACGACCTCCACGATGTCAACGTGGCGCTCTAGCCAACTGAGCTATAATCCCACGCGGGGCGAACCGAATTCTACCACGCGCAGTGCGCGAATGCAAGTTTCAGAAGGACGAATTCCAGCGCTCCAAAGGATATCGCCAACATCCCGGGAATGACAAACTCCAGAACCTGACCGCTTGCTCTGTCCGCTGCCTCGAAGATGGTTCCGTCCTGAACCCTTCTCCTGAACCCCGCATTTGACTAAAATCGCTTGATTCCCGTACTTGAGCATTCCACAGCCTAACCTGAAACGCAGGAAACGACCGTTTTCAGCTCCTGGTTGATGCATGGAACTTGATGAAGTGTTTGAAAATGACACTTCCCCGTCACAGTTGATACGCCGAACACAATCGCGGTATCGGACAGCGCCACACACTTCGTTTGATTGCTTCCCCTTTACGCCACACTTCCGTAAAAAAACCCGCTGCCTTGCGGCAGCGGGCCATTCGGTCCATATTCAGTTGTTCCGGATCCTTCGGTACCGCCTTGGTAGTCTGACCGCTTCGCCCGGGAACAATCACGCATCCCCCGCTGGGGATGAACCGGCTGGAATCAACGCGTCATGTCGAAGTGTTACCTGTTTCAGTCGTTCAATCTACGTTGTGCCAGAAACTCAGTTGCGTGTTACAGTGTTGTTGACGCTATACATAACGGGCGAAGCAGTCAACGAAGGGCACGATGGTTTCTACGTTATTCAGTCAATCGCCCCCCTTTTGAGCCAAATTTGCATCCAGTAACCCCTGGCTCGGCTGAAGCGTACCACAGGACAGCGCGCTTGTCAAATCCGGCCGAAAACTTTCCATATTGTTTCTTTTCTGTTTTTCGGCGTTTGCGGAAACAGTTTCAAAAGCGGGAATCGAGCGCGCGGCGGAAGGGTCATTATTGACGGGATTCCTTCAATGCTCCGGCCCGTATACGCGATGAAAGTCAAATCGCCTTTGCCGGCTGCCGGGGAGAAGCCGACAGCGCGCAGACAGGCAAATGGCCTTGCGCAGTCAATAAGAAACCCCCGCACAGGAATCGCGAAGGCTGAAAAGCGATCGCCAAGAGGCATCGAAAGGCCCCCCGATTTCCATCCATGGCTGCGAATCATGCTGTGTCGCGGGTTATCTCTTCGGGAAATCTTTCCGAGTTTTCCCAGCCAGCCGCGAGCGCCAGCAAACAGATAAAACCACCCATTTCATCCTGAGCGAATGAGTAAACGCCCCGAGGTTATGAGATTTTTAATCGCTCCGCCAATGCGAAAGAACGAGGCGAAGCCGAGGCCTGCGCCGGGTGAAAAAGGCAACGCGGAGACGCAATAAGGCCATCATATCGATGCGTTTACGATTAAGGTCAGCATCACGCAGCGCAATTCCGCCCCTGCGGGCACATCTTGCGCATACTAAAACGGCACCCTTTCGGGAGCCGCGGTGACATTCCTTCGCTCAGGCTTCCGGTTCCCCGGCGCCCGTTTCCTCCCCGCCCTGCTTCCGGCAGGCGCCGCCCCCGCAGGTGCAGTTGGCGCAGCCGCCGACCCCGGCCTTGCTTCCCCGCAGGTTGCCGCGAGTGACTAGCGCCAGCAGCAGGATGATGCCCACCCCCGCCAGGATGGAGCCCAGGTTGCTTGAGATCCAGCCCATACGCACGTCCTTTCCGATGGTCCCGCGGAGAGTATACACCGTCCCGCGCCGCGGAAACAAACGGCGCGGGGCTCCGGGCGCCGCCGGGGGAGCCGGTGATACTGACCGCGAGCCGCAAGGCCCAGGCTGATTGGAATCCATGATCGAACGCAGCCGCGCCATCGCCCCCGACAGCGCCGCAAGCCCGGCGCGTCCCGGGCGGCCCTCCTTGCCCGCTGCGGGGTAAACTGATACCATCCTGTCGCGCGGAACACGCCGCTGCCGGAAACCGCCGCGCCGGGGCAGCGGGGAAAGCGGGCCCCGATTGAACCGATTCAAGCTTGTCGCACCCTTCACCCCCCGGGGGGACCAGCCCCAGGCCATCGGGGCGCTGGCCGAAGGCGTGAAGGAAGGCCTGACCGGCCAGACGCTGCTGGGCGTCACCGGCTCGGGCAAGACCTTCACCATGGCCTCGGTCATCGAAAAAATCCAGAAGCCCACCCTGGTCATCGCGCACAACAAGACGCTGGCCGCCCAGCTGTGCGCGGAGTTCCGCGCCTTCTTCCCCGACAGCGCGGTGGAATACTTCGTCAGCTACTACGATTACTACCAGCCGGAGGCCTACATCGCCTCCAGCGATACCTACATCGAGAAGGATTCCTCCATCAACGACGAAATCGACCGCCTGCGCCACAGCGCGACCGCCGCGCTAAGGGAGCGGCGGGACGTGATTATCGTGGCCTCGGTGTCCTGCATCTATTCCATGGGCGACCCCACGGAGTACCAGGGGCAGATGATTTCGCTGCGCCCCGGCATGACGCTGTCCCCGGAAACGCTGGCCCGGATGCTGGTGGGCATCCAGTACGAGCGCAACGACGTCGCCCTGGGTCGCGGGATGTTCCGCGTCCGGGGGGACGTGGTGGACATCATCCCCGTCAACGAGGACGACAACGGCCTGCGCGTCGAGTTTTTCGGCGACCAGGTCGAGCGCGTGGCGGAGACCACCGTGGCCACCGGGCGGGTCGTGCGCCAACTGACCCACGCCGCCCTCTACCCCGCCACCCACTACGCCACCAGCGCGGAGGGGCTGGAGCGGGGCATCGCGCAGATGGAAATCGACCTGGAGGAGCGCATCGCCTACTTCGAGCGCGAGGGGCGGCTGCTGGAGGCCCAGCGCATCGCCCAGCGCACGCGCTACGACATCGAGATGCTGCGGGAGCTGGGCTTCGTCACGGGCATCGAGAACTACAGCCGCTATTTCGACGGCCGCCAGCCCGGCGACCCGCCCTATTCCCTGCTGGATTATTTCCCCAAGGACTTCCTGTGCTTCATCGACGAGAGCCACGTCACCGTGCCGCAAATCCGCGGCATGTACAACGGCGACCGCGCCCGCAAGACCGCCCTGGTGGACTATGGCTTCCGCCTGCCCTCCGCCTTTGACAACCGGCCGCTGACCTTTGCGGAGTTCGAGGTGCGGGTTCCGCAGACCATCTACGTTTCCGCCACCCCCGGGGCCTACGAGGCGGAGCACAGCCAGCGGACGGTGGAGCAGCTCATCCGCCCCACGGGGCTGCTGGACCCCCGCATCGACGTGCGTCCTGCCACCGGGCAGGTGGACGACCTGGTCGGCGAAATCAACCGCGTGGTCGGGCAGGGCTTCCGCGTGCTGGTCACCACCCTGACCAAGGCCATGGCCGAGCGGCTGACCGACTACCTGCGCGAGATGGGCATGCGCGTGCGCTACCTGCACTCGGACATCAAGACCATGGAGCGCATGGAGCTGCTGCGCGACCTGCGCCTGGGCGCCTACGACACGCTGGTGGGGATAAACCTGCTCCGCGAGGGTCTGGACCTGCCTGAAGTGGCGCTGGTGGCCATCCTGGACGCGGACAAGGAGGGTTTCCTGCGGTCGGAGACCAGTTTGGTGCAGACGGTCGGCCGCGCCGCGCGCAACACCGAGGGGCGGGTCATCATGTACGCGGACGCGCCGACGGAGTCGATGATGCGCGCCATCGGGGAGACCAACCGCCGCCGCGCCATCCAGGAGGCCTACAACAAGGCCAACGGCATCACGCCGGAATCCATCGATTCCGCGGTGCGCGAGCTCATCGCCATCACCGAGCAGACCGAGCAGGACCCGCGCGCCAGGGCGCTGGACGAGGGTGAGCGCGCCGCCCTGGCGCTGTCCCTGGAGGACCGGATGCTGTCCGCCGCCCAGAACCTGGACTTCGAGCAGGCCGCCAAACTTCGCGACCAGCTGTTCAGCCTGCGGGGCGAGCAGCCGATGGAGAAAAAGCAGCCCCAGCCGCAGCGAAGGCGGCGGGGGACGAGGCATCGGTAGTATTCGCACCCAATAATTCAAACAATTGAATAGAAAACATAATAATCCCAGACACCAACTAAAGCATTGAAAAATAAAACGATGTTAGTCAATTGATTGTTTTGTTGCTTATAGTCCGTTGTCTCAAACACAACATATCCTTATCCTTCTATTTGGGAGGTAGTATATGTTGTTAGTTGATTTAGGAAAAAGAATTCGTCTACTTAGAAAACAAAAGGGACTAAGTCAAGAACACTTTGCAATGGCTATAGACATGGATAGAACATACCTTTCCTCCGTAGAGTCGGGCAAGAGAAACATTTCAATAATCAACGCGGCAAAAATCGCCGAGGGATTCAGTATTACCTTGTCAGATTTATTTGATGGAATTCACAACTGAACATAAGGAGGTTAACAAAGTTGGCATTGGATGCGCTTACACTTGAGTATAATAGAGAAAGTAGAAAAGACGCCGCAAGGAAGAAAAAGACAAATATTATCGCATACTCACAACTTGATAGGAGTAATATTCTGTATGGAGTTTGCGAGCGAAGATTGTTATTGTTTGAAACAAAACAATCCGAAAGATTATTCATCCAATATCCCGGAAAAGAATCTATAGTTGGTAATGTTTCAAAACGCAGGCCGTGGGACTTTAGGCCAAAATTACTTAAGACTAACGGTGAGTTCCTCAAAGATTTATCATTTAAAGAAATCTGGGATGATCTTTCCGAAATAGGCACTACTGATAGTACAATATTAAGCATTCTCGCCGCAGTTCTTTTTAAGATGGCAGTAATGCATGAATATGAAGAAACCGAAAAAGAATGCACATATGAAGACGTAAAAATTGATACGGAGGAAGTGCTCAATAAAGGAACAATAAAGTTTTCTAGATTTGAGCCAAATTACTCAAGTGATGTAATGGATTTCTTGAATAACAGCATCCCACGAATAAGGGATGTATCTCTTGAAGCCTACTTATTATACAATGATTTGTTAGTTCAGAATGAAGACTGCAAGTACTATTTTAGGGATATCTATGTCAAAAAAAGACCATGGGACAATAAGATAGGCAGATACAATACCTTACTATCCCATATTTCTATTATTGAATACTTGGAAAAGAAAGTAAAACTCTCTGAGTTGCTTGAAAGGTTTCAAAGGGGCCAGGGAGTTGGTCCGATTCCATTCAGCAGAATTGAGAGTGTTACGAATGGTCTAATAAAAAGTAAAACCAGCAAGGAAATTCGCGGGAAATAACTGTGAAACAGTAATCTTGATTTTTCTAATGAACCGCTTATCATGTTGCCTATCAATGCTGGAGGTCATTAATTGATTAAAACGGTGGAACTTTTTGCAGGGGTTGGTGGGTTCAGGCTTGGATTACAACGTAGTTCTGATAAGTATCATACTGTTTATGCTAATCAGTGGGAGCCTGGCAAGAAAGTTCAGCATGCGTACAATTGTTACGTGAAAAATTTTGGCGAGTCAGTTTTTCATGTCAATGAAGATATTGCAAAGATTAAGAATGATATTCCTAAGCATGATTTACTCACTGGCGGTTTTCCTTGCCAAGACTATTCTGTCGCTCGAACTTCGGCGAAGGGAATAGAAGGGAAAAAAGGTGTTCTTTGGTGGGAAATAAATGACATCATTAATAGAACAAATCCGCGCTATATTTTGCTTGAGAATGTAGATCGACTAATCAAGTCTCCGGCAAATCAAAGGGGCAGGGATTTCGCAATCATCCTAAAATGCCTTGATGACTTGGGATATAATGTTGAATGGAGAGTCATCAATGCTGCTGAGTATGGACACGCTCAAAAACGAAGAAGGACTTTCATTTTCGCATCAAAGTACAGTGAACATATTTCTTCACTATACTGCCGCCAGAATAAAGCAGATGTAGTTTTCAAAACAGGTTTTTTCGCATCAGCATTTCCAGTTATTCCCGCCGACTCAATAAATGGGCTGGATTTTGAGGTGCCATTATCATCAGACTTATTAGAAATCTCAAAAAACTTCATGTATAATTTTGAGAATGCAGGCTTCTTATCAAAAGGAAATTTCATTTCAAAGCAAGTATCACCATATTATACCGGAATCAGTAAAACACTTGAAGATATATTGGAAGCCGGGCCAATTGATGAATCCTATTATATCAATGGGAATTTGGAAAAATGGGAATACTTGAAAGGTGCAAAAAAGGAGATTCGATATAAGCCAAATGGTGAGCAGTATAATTATACAGAGGGAGCAATACCGTACCCCGACAATTTGAATACTCCATCAAGAACCATGCTGACTAGTGAAGCCAGTTTGAATAGGAGTAGTCACATAATTAAGGAAAAAATCAGTGGCAGAATGAGAGTACTGACTCAAATTGAGTGCGAACGCTTAAACGAATTTCCCGATAATTGGACAAAAACTGGAATGCCAGAAAAGTTCCGCTATTTTGTAATGGGAAATGCTCTGGTCGTGGGATTGATTGAAAGAATGGGACGCACTCTAATAAAAATGTTGGAAGGACAGTAATCTCAACTTATATTTCACTGTGGAAAAAATATCCTTGCGATATGTCGCATACTTTCTAGTCTGAGATTTGATAAAGTAAACCTGAATAATCAATCAGACTGGAGAAAAGAAAATGTTATGGACAACCAGAGCAATAATTGATGGAAATTTAGGAGAACTAGTTGCTATAGAAGGTAAGAAACCAACACGCAAGATGGAATTACTTGAACTCATCCATGAGCTTGAGAATCTAAAAAAGACTGGCATTTCAACAGTCCAATTGTCTGGTCTGGGTACGCTTTCTGCTGGGGGAAACATCCTACTTTCAACGGAATCACAGATATAGTGTGAACATCTTACAATGACACATGTTGTCATTCCATGTCACTACCTGCCTATACTACCCTCAAATCGGACGCCTGCCGTCCGATTTTTCAATGGGAGGGAGCCCGATGGATTCCGCCTTCATCCCCGAACTCAGGGTCCAGGCCGCGGAGGCGCTGATGGCCTTGATTCAATCCGGCAAGGTCTCGGCCGGGGACCTGATCAAAATCATCGGCATGGAGGAGGACTCAAGCGGGGAAACCGCCCTGTGCCGCGATTTCGTCATCCGGGTGACGGAGGAAGAGGGAGCCCCACGCGCCTCCACCCCGGACAGGGACACGGATAGTATCCCGGACAGAGTCCCGGACAGACCCCCGGACAGAGCCACGGATAGAGCCCTGGACAGGGCGCCGGACAGGACGCCAGGCAGCGTACCGGGCACGGTACCGGATAAAGAATCGGGCACGATACCGGATAAAGAACCGGACACGGCGCCGGATAAAGTACCGGACACGGAGCCATACATCGATGGCAAATAGTACAAAAGAAAACAGGTCAAGGAACGAAGTTCCTTGTCGGGGGTCCGGGGGTTGAAAACCCCCGGCGTTCCCGCGTCCCCCATTCTATCCACGCCGCCCATATCCCCCGTGCCGCCCGCGTCCCCTGTGACTCCCTCATCCCCCGCGCCTCCAACGCCTCCTTTGTCACAGGCATCCCCCATGCCGCCCACGTTCCCCGCGCCGCCGCGTCCTAGCCCCTGCCCCGTCCTTTCCGTGCCTGCGTCCGCGTTCAACGCGCGGTACCTGCCGTACCTGCAGGCGCAGCAGCGCACCCAGCTGTTCTTCGGCGGAGCGGGCTCGGGCAAATCGGCCTTCCTGGCGATGCGCTGCGCGCTGGACGCGCTGGCGGGGCGCAATACGCTGGTCGTGCGCCAGGTGGCGCGCACCCTGCGGGCCAGCTGCTTCAACGAGGTGCAGAAGGCCGTCGCGCGCTTCGGGCTTAGCGCCTTCTTCCAGGCGAATAAGACGGAGATGAGCCTGACCTGCGCGTCAAACGGCGCACAGATTCTCTTCCTGGGGCTGGACGACGCGGAAAAGGTGAAGTCCATCACCCCCGCCTGCGGCGCGCTGACGGACGTGTGGGTGGAGGAGGCGACGGAGACCGCCCGGGAGGCCGTGAAGCAGCTGGAAAAGCGCCTGCGCGGGCCCAGCCGGCACCGGAAGCGGCTGACGCTGTCGTTCAACCCTGTCTCCCGCGCGCACTGGTTGTACGGGCAGTATTTTTCAGGCTTCCCGGAGGAGCGCGGCGCGCTGGAAACGGAGGAACTGCTCATCCTGCGCACCACCTACCGGGACAACCGCTTCCTGACGCGGGACGACCGCCTCGCGCTGGAGGCGGAAAGCGACCCCTATTTCCGCCAGGTGTACACCCTGGGCGAGTGGGGCGCGGTGGGCGGCGCGGTGCTGAGCCACTGGCGCGTGGGGGAGCCGGAGGGGGAGCCGCCCCTGACGGAGCTGCGCTGCGGGCTGGACTTCGGCTACGCGCGGGACCCCGCCGCGGCGGTCGTCGCGCATTACGACCGAAAGCGCCACCGGGTGACCGTGCTGCGTGAAATATGCGAGGCCGGTCTGACCAACGACCGCCTGGCGGAAAAGCTGCTGGCCCTCGCCGGGCGCCTGCCCGTCGTGTGCGACAGCGCGGAGCCCAAGTCCATCGCCGAGCTGCGCCGCCACGGGGTGTACGCCCTGCCCGCGCGCAAGGGGCCCGACAGCGTGCTGCACGGCCTGCAGTGGCTGATGCAGCAGGAGCTGGTCGTCAGCCCCCGATGCCCGCGCCTGCGGGAGGAGCTGCTGCAATACCGCTGGAAGCCGGACGGGCAGGGCGGCGCCCTCCCCCGGCCGGAGGGCGAGGACCACCTGATCGACGCCCTGCGCTACGCGCTGGAGGGCGACAGCAGCCCCCGGGAGGCGCAGGCGGTGCGGAGATAGAAAAACCCGGATGTTCAGTACAATCCGCGTGTCAAGGAAGTGCCCGCAGATTTCCCCTTTGTTTCAGGGAAGCGGCATTTCTCCTTGCCGTTCCGCGAATTGCCGGGCGTTCCTTTCGCTTCTCCCCGCCACCGGGCGGCAAACCCCCCGACCGCCTGACCCGACCCAAAAAGAAAGAGACCCTCCTGTAAGGAAAGGCCCTAACATCATGCAGGATGATGCTTCCCTATCAGAAAAATATGGGTCAAGGGACGAAGTCCCTTGCCTGGGGTCCGGGGGCGGGCGCCCCCGGGGTCCTCCCCGTCCATGTCCTCCCCTTCGCGCCCTCCCCGTGCGCGTCCTCCCGGCCTCAGGCCCCTCCGTACCCCGCTTCCCGGGGCGCCGCCTTCACGAACTCGCGCAGGCGGGAGAGTGGCTTCAGGCAGAGGATGAAGAAGAGGACGCAGGCGGCGGTTAGCGCGCCGCGGTAAAAGGCCAGGGTCATGATTTCCGGCGTGCGCAGGACGACCGGCGCGGTGGACGCGGTGACGTTGTTCCAGAACGTGGCCCGGATGTCCGTCCACTCCACCAGCACGGGGGGTACCCATTCGGGGAAGACGTAGACGGGATGGATGATTTCCTGGAAGAGCAGGAAGGCCGCGAAGACGAGCAGGGCGAAGACCAGGAACACCAGCAGGGCGCGCAGGACGGCCTTTGGCAGGAGATTGAGGGGATAGCGGGTCTCCAGGTCGCGCCGGTGGCCGCGCAGCATGCCGGCGGACAGGCGCGCGGCCATGCGGAAGGCGAGGGAAAGCAGGACGGCCGCGAGGGCGCACAGCAGCCAGCGCAGGGGCAGGATGGCGCGGTACTGCTCCTTGAGGAGGCTGTGGAGCACGCCCTCGGGCTGCCAGGAGGACAGGATGCCGGAGATGACCGTCCTGGCGCCGCTGCCCTGCGCCGGCAGGACGGAGACGGTCAGCACCTTGCCGGCCACCCCGGCGTCCTCCATGGCCCCAAGGGGCACGTAGGCGGAATAGGCCTCCTGCTCCCCGGGCGTCCGGGCGTGGCGCACGACGCCCACCACGGTGAAGGTCTGCTGCTGGATTCTCATTTCCCGCCCGGTGGGGTCGGAGGTGCGGAAGAGGTCCACAGCCAGCTTCTCGTCGATGACGGCCGAGGGCGCGCCGCGCTCCAGCTCCTCCGGGTAGAGCATCCGGCCGGAGAGCACCGGCGGGCGGCCCAGGATTTGCGCGGCGCCGTAAAGGCCTACCAGCCGCGCCTCCTTGGACAGGTTTTCCCCGGCGGACAGCATGGTTCGCGGCGCGGACAGAGACGCAGCCCAGGCCAGGGCGGTGTTGGGGATGTCCCCCAATTGCCCCCCCAGGTCCTTGAGCAGGGCGAACAGCGGGCTGACCGCCTCCTCTTCCTCCTGGCGATGCTCCGCCTCCCCATCCTCGGTCGGCTGCGCGGCGTCCTGCGTCTGCGGGGCAGCCGGGGCGGGCGGCGCCAGCACGTACTGGAACAGGGGCGGGAAGCCCTGCGTGCGGAAAGCCAGGAAGGCGATCAGCAGGGCGACCAGAAGGAGGGCGGCGGCGCGCCTAATTGACATAGTCCATGACCGCCTGGCCGTCCTCGATGACGCGGTCTTCCTGGTCGGCGATTTCGACGTAGCTCAGGTCGTCGGAGACGGACACCAGCTGCGCCCCCGTCTCGATGACCTTGACGGTGCGCTTCTCAAGCTTCTGCACCTGGTTGCCCAGCATGCCGCCGAAGTCCCGCCGGATGACGAAGACAAAGCGGCTGCCGTCGCTGTCGACGCGCAGCGCGCTGGCCGGCAGCAGGGTGGTGGTCTGGGCGGCCCGGTAGGTGAAGGTGACGTTGATTTTGCTGTCCATCAGCCGGGAAAGCCCGCCCAGCTCCCCCAGCGCCTCCTCGTCCAGGGGGATGACGGCGTATTCCTTCCCGTCGGTGTCCGTCTGGATGTCGCGGATGGCCAGCTCATTCCTCAGCCCCTCCACCTCTGCCCGGGTGCCGGCGGTCAGTTTCTTTTCCGTGTCGGTGACGTTGACCCGGATGACGGGCAGCTCGTTTTGCGGGCTGAGGGAGTAGGCGGGGCGGGAGCCGTCGTAGGAATCCCCGGCCTTGACGTCCAGCTGGCTTACATAACCGTCCCGCGGGGCGAGGGCGGTGGTCAGGGTATCCCTCAGCTTGTCCAGCTCCAGCATGGACTGCCGCGCCGTGTCGATGCGCTCGCGGATGCCGTCTACCTTCTTGATGTACTCGAACGTGCCGTCGCCCGTGCGGGAAACGTCGCCCCCGCCCACGTACACGCGGCGCAGGCGGAACAAGTCCAGGTCCATCTGCCGCCAAGCGTCGAACGCCTCCTGCATGGCCAGGCGCACGTCCTCCGGCGCGTCGTGGCCGGGCAGGGGGGTGGGCTCCGGGTCGGGCGTGGGCGTGGCGCCGCGGGGCGGGCGGGGCGTCGGGGTGGCGCCCGGGAGTTCGCCGGCCGGCACGCCCCAGGCGGTGATGTCCTCCGGCAGGGTGTAGCCCGCGGCCTGGGCCCTGGCCATGGCGGCGTAGCGCTTTTTGTAGTAGGTATCGGTCGACTTCAGGGTCTGGTTGTACAGCTCATTGTGCGGGGAAGACTGCTGGAGGCGCAGGTGTCCCGTGACCTCCACGGACAGCTCGCGCACGGCGGCCATGTAAGCCTCCTCGCGCTGCTTCATCTCCGTCTGGTAGGTGGGGATGGAGAGGTTGAACAGCGGGTCGCCCTGCCGGACGAAATAGCCTTCCTTGACCAGCACCTTGTCGATGCTCACGCCGATTTTCCGGGCTTCCTCGATGGTGAAGGGCTCGCCCTGGCTGAAGTGCAGCGCGCCTTCCGCCTGGATTTTCTCCTCCAGCCGGCCGCGGGTGGCGGTCACCTTGCGCACCTTGGCCGTGGTGATGGTCTGCACCGTCCGCGCGAAGAACAGGCTGACCAGCAGCACCGCGAAGAGGATGAGCAGGGCTTTGATGGCTTTCTTCTTCACCGTCATGGCGGGCACCTCACTTCATGTCGCTCAGCTGGATGCCAAGCAGGATGTCTTCCTGGAAATACAGGTAAATCAGCAGCGCCGGGGCGATGTAGAGGGCGGCGGAGGCGAAGGCCACGCCGGCCTCCTGGGTGGTGAGCTGGTTGAACATCACCGACAGGGGCATCCTGCTGGAGTAGTTGCTCAGGTAAATCAGGGGCTGCTCGACCATGTTCCAGTTGTCCGCGAAGGACAGCGCGACCGCCGCGCCCAGCACCGGCCGGCTCACCGGCAGCACCAGGTGGACGAAGGCGCGCCAGGTGCCCGCCCCGTCCATCATGCCGGCCTCCAGCAGCTCCCCCGGGATGCCCACCATGAACTGCCGCAGCAGGAAAACATAGAAGGGCGAGAACAGCATCGGCAGGATGACCGCCCAGACGGTGTTCATCAGGCCCAGGAAGCGCATGGTCAGCACGCTGGGCGCCATGGTGACCTGGAAGGGCATCAGCATCAGCATCAGGATGAGGAAAAACAGCGCCTCCCGCCCCTTGAAGCGGAACTTGGACAGGGCAAAGGCGAACATGGGGATGACCAGCGCCTGTCCCAGGAGGATGGCGGCGGTATAGAACGCGGAGTTGAAGAACAGCTGCAGGTAGACGGGCTTGTCCACCAGCAGGTCGTAATACTGGCGCAGGGATACCACCGAGGGGGAGAGCAGCAGGTCCATCCAGCGCCCCTGGTCGTAGTTGCCGCGGGTCTTCAGGTAGGTGTTCATCTCGCTGACGGGGAAGAAGGAATACAGCAGCGTCAGCACGATGGGCAGCAGCACCAGCGCGCACACGACCGCCAGCAGCACGTAGGAGAGCGCCGCGCCGGCCGTCAGCCGCCGCCTGCGGGGCCTGATTTGCCTAACGCTCATCGCCGCGCACCCCCTTGGCCAGGTACAGCAGGCCGAACAGCGCGAACACGATGACGGCGAAGGAATAGGCCGCCGTGGTCACGTCCTGGTAGTCCAGGTTGGCGAACTTGTTGTTCATGAAGTGCTGCAGCGTGTAAATCGAATCCCAGGGATAGGCGCCGGCAATGAAGTAGACCTCCTTGAAAATCTTGAACGCGTTGATCCAGGCCAGCACGAACACCAGGAAGGCCGTGGGCATGATGAGCGGAAGGGTGATGCGCGTCTCCTGCCGGATGGGCCCGGCCCCCTCCAGGCGCGCGTATTCGTAGTAGGCGTCCGGCACCGCCTGCAGGGCGGCGGAAAAGATGACGATGGAGAAGCCGATGTTTTTCCAGATGTAGAGCAGCACGATGGGCGCGCGCAGGGCGCTGCTCTCCAGCCACAGGACGCGCCCGAGCCCCATCAGGTCCAGCAGGCGGTTGACCGGGCCGCCATAATCAAACAGCAGCAGCCACACGGTCAGAAGCGCCGCGGAGGGCACCAGGTAGGGCATCAGCAGGATGTTGCGGAAGAGGATGGAGCGCTCCTTGAGCGAGCGCAGCATGACGGCCAGGATGAAGGAGGATACGAAGATGATCGGCGCGCTGATGAGGGAAAGCTCCAGGGAGTTCTTAAGCCCCAGCAGGAAGGCCTCGTTGCGCCAGATGCGCGCGTAGTTGGCGAAGCCCACGAAGCGGTTCTGGATAGAGCCGTCCGTCAGGCTGAAATAGATGCCGCCCAGGAAGGGAATGACATAGAACACCATCAGGCCCAGCAGGCCCGGCAGCAAGAACAGCCAGAGGCTTTTCTTCTTCCTGAACATCCGTCCCTTTCCGGCGCGCGGACGAATACCAACCCGGCGCCAGACGGCGCGCCACCCCATCTGACGCGGGAGGGGCGCGGTTTGTTGCGTCCCCCGCAAAATCCGGCGGGCCTATGATGTCCCGGAGGGGGCGGGCGCAAAGAACCTGTAACGCATTATAGCCTGTTTTGCATTTTTCCGCACCTGCCGCGGGCGCCGCGCGCGGGCATGTAAAGGAAAATGGAACCGGGGCGGGCCCGACGACCCGCCCCGGCGAGGGCGCTTCTCGGCCTTACTGGCTTTCCAGCCGCATCAGCCGCAGCTTGCCGTCGGCCTCCTGGATGAACTGCTCCAGGGTAATCTGCTTGCCGCGCAGGCGGCCCAGCAGGGAGTTGAGCTCCTCCGAGCGCCAGAAGCGGCTGGTGCCGTAATCCAGCAGGAAGGAGCGGCCCACGATTTCACGGTAGGCCCGGATGGCCTCCTCCGTAACCAGGTAGCGGAAGCTTTCCGTCTCGGCCATCACCGTCTTGTCGAAGGATTCGAGGTTTTTGCGCAGCTCCTCCTTCTCCGGGCCGTCCTGCGCCTGGTCGAAGGCCTGCTGCAGGGCGTCGCGGTTGTCCTGCGCGCCCTTGAGCATCCGGTCGTAGTCCGGGTTGGGGACGGGCCCGTTCATGTCGGGAATCATGCCGGTGAGGCTGGACGCACTGAGCGAGGACACGTAGTTCTCCACGAAGCGCAGGGCCAGTTCCGGGTTCTTGCTGCGGGGGTTGACGAACATCGACGTCACGCTGAAGCCCGGCACGCCTCCCTCCCCCTCCTTCAGGGACAGGAACACCGGCTCCATGCGGCCCATGCCACTGACCCCCATGGACAGGAAGCTGAGCAGGTCCATCCCGCCGGAGAAGTCCATCAGCGGCTTTTTGGCGAAGAACTCGTTCATCCGCTCGTTGATGCCCGGGCTGCTCCAGTCCACGGAAGTGTCGCCCAGCAGGTCGGACGCCTCCTGCACCTGGCCCATCAAGGCGCGGAATTCCGGCGTGTTGAAACGCAGCTCCTCCCCCCGGGCGGACATGCTGTTGATGTAGAGCTGCATCGCGACGTTGACGAGCATCCCGGCGGTGTCCGGGTCGCTCACGGGGATATAGTCGGGGTAATCCTCGGCCATTCCCGCGGCCCAATCGGCCATGAAGCGGGAAAAGGCGGGGAAGCTCCGCGGGGGCTCGACATTGATGTCCTTGAAGTTGTCGGTATAGGCCGTCATCATGTCCCCCGCCTGCATGGAGATGGGGACCAGCCGGATGCCGCCGTCCCTGCGGGCCAGCGCCTGCAGGGAGGGATACAGCCGCCCGATATGCTCCGAGATGACCGGGCTGCCGGAAAGGTCCAGGGTGTAGCCCTTGGAAATCAGGTTGTCGATGTCCATTTCCACCGTGGAGAGAATGAACACGTCGATGGCGTCCTCGCCGCTGACCAGCGCCTGGCCCAGCTCCTGCGCGCTGGCGAAGTACTTGCTGTCCAGGAAGGTGACGGGCACCTCCGGCATCATCGCAGCGGCGCGCTTGAAGGTCTCGTCCTCCCAGCCGCCGTACAGGGTCAGGGTGGCGGTGGGCAGCCCGGCGGGGTCCGCGCCGCGGATGAACACGCCGTCCATGCCGGCGACGGCGACGACGCCGGGGCTGATGACCAGCAGCTTGCCCGCGGCCACGCCCCAGAGGTTCGAGGAGCTCAGGTAGGCGGCCAGCTCTTCCTTCCCCTCGGCGTCGCGGCGGTACAGCTTGCTGGGTGCGAGCATGTAAATCATGTCCAGCGCCGCGTCATAGGCCAGGGCGGTCGCGTCCCCGCGGAAGGGCAGGGTGGTTTCGCCCAGCTTTTCCCCGGTGCCCTGCGCCGGGTCGAAAACGTACAGGTCGGGGGACCGGACGGTGCCGGTCTCGGGGTTCCAGGCGTCCTCCTCGTTGAGCACCAGGGCCAGCAGCTTGCCGTCCTTGTAGGAGGAAATCCGCAGCACGTGGGGGAACTCGTAGCTGGTCTTCTTCCCGGTCTCAAGGTCCCAGGCGGCCAGGCTGGGCTCGCCCCGGCCGGACTGGTAGTTGCGGCTGATGACGAACAGGCGGCCGCCGTCGAGCAGGTACTGCTCCGGCATGTCCTGCATCACGTATTCCTCGCCGCCCGCGAAGGCCTGCGGCTCCACCTCCAGCTTCGCGTATTCCTTCAAGGACAGCGCGCCGCTGCCTGCATTCTCCATCACGTACACGGTGCCGGCGTCCGCCTGGAGGCCGTAGAGCCGTTCCCCGTCGCTGAAGAGGTGGTTGACGTAGATGGGCGCCCGCGGCTCTTCCGCCCGTGGGGGCGGCGGCGCGTCGGCGCCGGGTTTCTCCTTGTTGGGCGCGGACCCCGGGCCGGCCTCCACCGCCTGCGGCGGCAGCTCGGGCGGGGCGTTCTCCTGGGCGGCCTCGCTGGCCGTATCCGGCAGTTCCTTCACCGGCGCGCCTTCCCTGGCGGGCCCCTCCGCTTTGGGCGGCAGCTCCTTCGGGGTGTCCGGCTCGCCTGCCTCCGTGACGGCGATTCCCGCGCCTTCCCCGGCGGCGCCCTGTATTTCCAGCGTATCGTACTCCATCCGTGGCTCAGCCCCCGGCGCGACGGCATAAATCCCGTCGCTGCGCAGCACATACAGGGTTCCGCCCAGGGCTGCGGCGCTGAACACCTGGCCTCCCTCCCACTGGGAACTGGAGGACAGGAACAAATCGCGGTTCTCGGCCAGCGCAGGCAGCGCGATGCCCGCCATCAGGCTGAGCAGCAGCAGCGCCGTCACCATTTTCTTCAGCATATTCGGACGTCCTTTCCCGGCGCGGACGCCGCCGCGCCGCCACAGGAATCGTACCCCAGGCACCCGGCCGTGTCAACGAAACGTAACAATTTTTACATTTTCTTCATACCTCGGCGGCGTCCGGGCCTAACCGCGCCGATTGACATCCACCCCTGCCGCGTGCTAGATAGTGTCTACACGAGTTACGCAAGGACTCCTGCCCAAATGGCGATACATCGAACTTGAATTGCAGCAATGAACCCGTCGCTGGTTTTCGCGTACCTGGTTGCAACCCCGCGCCATCGCTTGAGAATCAGGAAAGCATTTTCGACCAAATGACGAATCCGATAGAGATACTCATCGTAAGTCCTCTTCTTCTTTCGGTTCTTCTTGGGAGGGATGACAACTTCCATCCCAGCGGCAACAGCGTGAGCAATGATTTCATTCGTGTCATAGCCGCGGTCTGCCAGCAACGCTTCAGCGGATATTCCCTCAATCAAATGGACAGCTTCCTTGCAATCAGCTCGGGTACCTTTTGTAACAAGAATTCGGACTGGCATACCATTCGCATCCACGGCCAAATGTATTTTGCTGTTGAGCCCCCTTTTGTGCGGGACATGTCCTGATTCCCACCCCTTGCACCCGCTGCGTGCGGATGAACTTTGACATGGCTTGCGTCAATCATCAGCCATTCGTAATCCGGATCCTGGATAAGAACTTCCAATATTCTTTCCCAGATACCGTTCCTGCGCCATCGGATGAACCGCTGATGGATCGTGCCCCACTTGCCATAATCCGGAGGTAAATCCCGCCAAGGCGCGCCGGTCCGGATGACCCAGAATACACCATTGATAAACCTTCTGTTGTCCTGCGCAATCCCTCCCCATTGTCCTCGCTGCCCCGGTAGGTTAGGCTCCAGTAATGTCCATACGGAATCGCTCATATCGTGTCGGTGATAAGCAGCGGTCATCGCTTAAGTCCCCTTTCAGTGATGACACCATTATATCACAATTCTCGTGTAGACACTATCTA
>Ga0209723_1003743_pt1 | contig 17909 bp, 14 predicted proteins | sample BiotimSIPDNA_2_FD_185750 | JGI IMG/M metagenome (GOLD analysis project Ga0209723, IMG submission 185750) | Anaerobic biogas reactor microbial communites from Washington, USA - Biogas_R2 time_0 SIP DNA (SPAdes) (version 2) | ecosystem: Engineered > Bioreactor > Anaerobic > Unclassified | place... | reverse complement strand
GAAGGCGCATTGATGAAAGTGCCTACTTTTTTACGAACGTCCTCATAGGCTTGTGTCGCCTGGACTGCCAATGTGTGGTTGCCGCGATGAATGTTAGCGTTCATAGTGCTGTAATAGCAGCTGATCGCGTCAATCACGCTTTGTGGTTTGTGGGTGGTGGCGGCGTTGTCAAGATAGACCAAAGGCAGACCGTTGATGGTCTGCTTGAGAATCGGAAAATCAGCTCTCGCACTAAGTATGTCTTTGCTCATAGGTGGTTTGATTTTACCATTGAGAAAGAAGAATATTGGAGGTTGCATTGAATCACAAGTGCAAAAAAGGCGGGGTTTTGATTGTATGGAAGCTTATCCATCTCAGCGGTGGGATACAATTATTATCAGTGAAAAAGTGGAGGATCGGTTGTTAGAAAAGATTTTGGTTGTCGATGATGAGGTTTCGCTCCAGGAAACGCTCACTTATAGATTGGAAAAAGAAGGCTACCAGGTGGTCGTCGCCGGTGATGGCTTGACCGCGCTCAACCTGGCGCGATCAATCAACCCTGATCTGATTATTCTGGATGTAATGCTGCCGGTTATGGACGGATTTGATGTTTGCCGCACGCTGAGGCAAGAGACGAATATTCCCATCCTGATGCTGACCGCCCGTGACAACGAAATCGATCGGGTCGTTGGACTGGAAGTCGGAGCTGATGATTATCTGCCAAAGCCGTTTGGTATGCGCGAATTGATCGCCAGGATAAAAGCGCTCTTGCGGAGAGTAAGGCTGATGCGGGAAGAAATAGGCGCAGCGACACAGGAAGGCAACCTGCCAGAAATCCTGGTTTTCGGCAACCTTGAAATTGATATCTCCCGTCGCGAAGTGCACCTGGACAGGGAGGTTTTGCCACTAAAACCAAAAGAGTATGACCTTCTTACCTTTATGGCACAGCACAAAGGGCGTGTGTTGACTCGTGAGATGATTCTCGAGCACGTGTGGAGCTGGGGTTTTATGGGAGACTCACGGACGGTCGATGTGCACATCCATTGGCTGAGGGAAAAAATTGAACCGATCCCTGAAAAACCAGAGCGAATCATTACGGTTCGAGGGGCAGGATATCGATTTGAAGGATGACCTGTGAAAAAACGCTGTCATCTCTCCACAGCCTGGCAATTTCTCCTGATACTGGCAGCGAGTCTGTTATTTGTTGTTTTGTTATCTACTCTGAAGGACGATATCGTGGATCAAGGTCTGCTGCCTTTGGTTATTCTGATAGTTGGTTTCTTTGGCGCAGGTTTGATTGGAAGCATTCGCTATTTAAAGCAACAGGAAATTTTAATTGAAGAATTGGCTCTGGCTGAAAAAGAAAAAGCCAAGCTCTCCGAGATGATGGATCAGATCAGTGAGGGGGTGTTAATCGCCGATGAAAATGGCAAAGTACAATCACTGAACTCAGCAGCAGAAATGCTGTTTCAATTAGACAAACACCAGGCAGTTGGGCGTCCTGTAATTGAAGTGTTGCAAGACCAGGCTCTTGTTGATTTTTGGGTGAACACAGAAAATAGCAACCAGCAGATCATCACGGTCGACTTTGGATCAACCCGCAAGGTGTTGAAAGTTACAGTCTTTTTACTGGAAGCTGCTGGTGGAAAAATTCTACTTATCCAGGATCTGACGAAAAGACATAACCTGGAGGCGGTGCGTCGGGATTTTGTTTCAAATGTGTCTCACGAATTGCGCACCCCTGTGGCTGGTTTAAAGGCGATCAGCGAGACCTTGTTAGACGGCGCCCTGGATGATTCCCAGGCTGCGCGAAGGTTTGTCTTGCGCATGGACAATGAAGTGGACAACCTTACCCAAATCATCAATGAATTGCTGGAATTATCACGAATTGAAGCCGGGCGCTCCAACTTTGAACTTAAACCGAGCGAGCCGTGCGATTTGATCAGTTCTGCCGTTGAACGCATGTCCTTACAAGCTGAACGGATGGGCTTGACTCTCAGCATGGATTGCCTGCAAAATCTTCCGAAAGTGAATGCCGACCCAGAGCAGATCTCGCAGGTATTTGTGAACCTGATTCACAACGCGATTAAATTTACGACCAAAGGCGGACGTATTCACCTGGACGCGCAGTTTGATAACAATATGGTGGTCTTTTCAGTTCAGGATAACGGTGTTGGAATCGCCGCAAATGAACTGTCAAGAATATTTGAGCGCTTCTATAAAGCCGACCGTGCCAGGACTGGGGGCGGGACAGGGCTGGGCTTGTCTATTTGCAAAAATATCGTTCAGGAGCACGGCGGCAAGATCTGGGCAGAAAGCCAGGAAGCCGCTGGCAGTACATTTTATTTTTCTCTTCCTGTCGCTGCCAAATTCAAAAGTCGTCCCGAAATCAACCCTGGCATTGCGCTATAATGACAACCAGACCCATTTTAATTAGTCCGAAACTTGAAGCGCTCTCGAGGAGGTGCCAGCGGTGTTAAAACCAAATGATACGAAAGGAAAGCTGATTGTAGTTGAAGGCATCGACGGTTCTGGCAAGTCTACTCAAATTGACCTGCTTTATAAGTGGCTGCTTTCTAAAGGCTATTCGGTTTATTTCAGCGAATGGAACAGCTCGGCTCTGGTTAAGAGCACAACAAAGGTTGCCAAAAAAACACAGTCATTTACCCCGGCGACCTTCAGCATTCTGCACTGCACTGATTTCGCCGACCGCTGGGAAAACAGCATTTATCCGCTGCTTAAGGCTGGGGTGATTGTGTTGGCTGACCGGTATGCCTTTACCGCCTACGTGCGTGATGTCGCCCGCGGCAACGACCCGCAATGGGTGCGGGATATGTATAGCTTCGCGATCAAACCCGATGCCGCGCTCTACTTTCGGGTGCCGCTTGACATTGCAGTTGAGAGAATTACAGGATCACGCGCAAAACTTAAATATTATGAAGCCGGCATGGATCTGGGTCTGTCCGATAGTTATGAGGATAGTTTCAAGCTGTTCCAGGGAAAGATCCTGGGCGAATACGACAAAATCGTCGATGAATTTGGGCTGACAATGATTGATGGCACGCTGCAAGTGAAAACACAACAGAAAAAAATACGCGCATTGGTCAGGCGTATCCTGGATGGGTTTGAAGGCTTACCCAACCCGGATAGACAACCGATCGCAGTTGACAACCCGCGTGCCAAGGCAAGCAAAAAGGGAGCGAAGTAATGGCGAACACAGGCTTCTATGGTGCTGGTTTTCCCTATCGTGATTTTGGCAAACTCTCTGGAAAACTAATTGTGCTGGAGGGAACCGATGGTGTCGGCAGAAGCACGCAGATTGCACTGCTAAGGCACTGGCTGGAAGAAGAAGGCTATGCGGTCGCCGACACGGGGCTGACCCGCTCAGAGCTGACAGGTCCGGGTCTGGATGCCGCCAAAAGCGGTCATACGCTTGGTCCTATCACCATGAGCCTCTTTTACGCGGCTGATTTTGCTGACCGCCTGGAAAACAAGATCATTCCTGCCCTACAAGCCGGGTTTATCGTGCTCTCAGATCGTTATTTTTATTCGATGATTGCCCGCGATAGCGTTCGCGGGGTTGAAAAAAACTGGTCGAGGGCGTTATATGGCATCGCCTTGCGCCCACACCTGATCTTGTATTTGCAGGCATCAGTGCCGTCATTGGTGCAGCGATTGATTCATGGGCGCGGGCTGAATTATTGGGAATCGGGCATGGATCTGCACCTGGCAGATAATTTCTACGATAGCTTTGTAACTTACCAGACCGCAATTATTAAAGAGCTGGAAGATTTGGCACGTGAATACAACTTTGTGAACATTAATGCCGATCGCGACCCGATGGAAATTTTTGAAGACCTTAAGCGACCAATCCGATTGTTGCTGCATAACCGACTGCTAAAATCAGAACGTCCGTTTTAATGAAACAGATATTATTATAGGGATAGAAAGTGGACTCTGAAGATATCTATGTCTACGGAACGCGGATAATCTATGCGCAATTGTCTGCCATGCAGGCTGAAATTGAAGGTGTGCTCTGTGCAAAGGACATCGAACACATCCACCGCATGCGAGTAGCCAGCCGGCGCTTGCGCAGCGCCTTAAAGATTTTCAGAGCGACAATTCCGATAAAAGACTACAAGTTATTCAATAAAGACATCCGTACTGTTACAAAGTCGTTGGGTACCGCGAGGGACATTGATGTCCAGCTTGAGTTACTTCATGAGTTGGAACCGCGATTCAATGACCCCAAGCTAAAACCGGGATTCAGCCGGTTGCAGCTGCGCTTGCGGCAGCAACGGCAAAACGCCCAGGGCGGTGTCTTGCTGGCAATGAAAACACTGGAAGACGACCAGACCTTGCGCCAGATCACCCGTTGGGCGGCACCGGGGCTGGAACAAGAAGTTCGCCACACCGCTGCACTCAATGAACTCGGCAGCGAATCCATAAAAAATCGGCTCAGCGAGATGGTGGAATATGATCAACTGGTACGTGACGAAACGAATGTAGCCGAACTACACACCATGCGCATCCGCGCCAAACACTTACGTTACACCATGGAAGCCTTCGATGAGCTGTATGGGGATCAGATTAGACCATTTATCAGCCAACTCAAAAAAATCCAGGACCTGCTGGGCTCGATCCACGATGCTGATGTCTGGATGGAGAGGATACCGAATTTTATCCAGGAAGAAGGTCAGCGTATCGAAGCATCTTTTGGGCACACCGGGCCGCTTCGCCGGCTCTTGCCGGGCTTGAGAGCTTTTGCCGATGACCGGCTGAGAATTCGCGCAGATGATTACCGTGACTTCATCAAGTTGTGGGACAAAAGCCTTGAATCACGAATATGGGAAGAACTGTCTGTTTTGCTCCAGGCACCGCTGCCGGGGGATGGAATATCGGTCGTGACAGACCTGCCTGATTAATGTTTTAGCTTTTTCAAAGGTGTCAGGGGGTTCCAATCCAACAGTGTGGCAAAACGAAGGATTGAAGTTTTGCGCCGTGATTGAATGAACCTGCGTTTCCCGATCATTTCCGGGAGTTTACGCAGGGCATCTATTTTGCCTCTCAGCAAAGCTTTGCCATTGGGCATAAAAAGAGAAGCCGCGATGTAAAGAAGATTGAATATGATGTGAACGGGCAGTAAAAAGTAAAACAGAAAACCGGGCATATTCTTAACAATGTTCCAAATCAGATTGCGTTGACCATAATAAGTCGACAGGTCGCTTCTCCGACCCGTGCTGCCCGAGCCAACATGGTGAACTACCGCATGGGGTAAATACAGACAGCGATAACCTGCCAACTGCATTCGCATGTCCAGGTCGACATCTTCCATGTAGGCAAAAAAATCCTCGTCGAAGCCGCCAACCGCCTCAAATGCCGCTTTAGGATGGACGCTGGCAGCCGCACAGGCACTCATCACCTCACGGTTTTCGGTTGCGGAAGATGAGACCGGGCGGTTATGGTTGCGCCGCAGAACAAGACCACTGGCGTGCACTATGTTCCACTCGCCATCAAGAAGCTGCGGGTTATTGGCATTGATCAGGCGGGAGGCAAAAAAATAATCAGGGTGGTTCGGAATGGTTGCAGCGATCGTCTCGAGCCAGGTGGCAGTTGGAAAGGCGTCCCCATTCAAGAACGCCAGATATTCACCGTTGGCGTGCCTTGCAGCCAGGTTGTTTCCAGCCGCAAACCCCAGGTTGACCTCAGACTTTATTTGCCTGATGTTGAGGGCTGGGTGCCTGGCAAGAATAGATTGTTCCGGAGGAGACTCAGCACCATTATCCAGCAAGATAACCTCAAAATCTGTATAGGTCTGGTCATCCAGAGATTGCAGTAGCTGTGCAAGATAGCGTTCGCTATTCCAAAACAATACGATAACTGAGAAGAAAGGTTGGGTCATATCTGGCTGCCTGAGGATAATTATAGTTTACCTAAGCTTTGTCGCAGAAGACTTGTTAGCGAAACTTTTGAGCGTATAATAACCAGAAAATGACTATGAGTGATTGCCGTGGCTAAATCAAAAACATCTAAAAAAACTGCTCAAAGACAGGTTAACGTCATTCCAGCCTGGGTATGGGGACTGGTTGTGGTTATTATCGCGCTTGGAGGTTATTGGCTGATCCAGGTCACCAACCAACGCCAAGCAACCGTCAGCTCACTGCCGCGAGAAATCAGTGTTGCTGAAGCAGCCCAGCTTGACAGGGATGAGTGGCTGTTCCTGGACGTACGCGAACAAAGCGAATGGAATGAAGGTCACATTGATGGAGCCATCCTGATTCCACTTGGTCAGCTGAAGCAGCGGGCAGGGGAACTGCCAACAGATAAAAACATTTTGGTAGTTTGCCGGTCTGGCAATCGCAGCGCCGAAGGTCGCGATATTTTGTTAATAGAAGGGTTCGACGCGGTCACCAGCATGGCTGGCGGGATAAACGACTGGGTTGCTCTCGGCAATTTGGTTGTGCCCGGACCATAACTTTCACCCAGTTTTGTGATTGTCCTAACCGCAGGCTCCCGGGTGGAAGCTATTCTCAATATGAAATCGCCTTTACCTTTTGGCGCTGATAAATCTGCAAAATCCATAGATACGTAAGCGCATCGCAGGGGAAGGTCTGACTACGTAAGCAATGATTAAGTGCTCACGAATGAGACCTCCCCAGTTCAAGAACTGCAGATAGGTATTGAAAACCGAAAATTGACCGTGATTCCAATGGGGTGGGTTTAGCTGATTAAAAAACTTCAGTTTTTCTCACTTTTGAACCCCCCTCTACGATTTTATTGATTTCATATACATTAGTATTGCAGCCTTAACTACAAATTCGGAGTCCGATTATCCGGGCTTTCTACATTCCAGATCAAAAACATCCATATTGAGAATTGCTGCCCGGGCAGAGCCTGCTCTATGTTAACAAGTGTCCTATGGTAAGATTAGACGTTGTTTGATGCTTATTTTTAAGGTGAATGATTGACAAATACATCCAAACCCGTCTATGATTCTGCCAGTTACCGAGGTTCAGCGATTTTCGAATTGAAAGAATTGGGAAAATATCGCTACCTGCTCGGGCAACTGATTCGGCGCGACATTCTCACTCGCTATAAACGCTCCATCCTTGGTATCGCCTGGACAATGCTTAATCCACTTGGCACGATGTTGATATTGACCTTTGTTTTCTCGAACTTCTTTAAAACCGAAGTTGCACATTTTCCGGTTTATATTCTGAGTGGTTTGCTGGTCTGGAATTTTTTCTCGCAGGGCACCAATGCTGCTATCAGCGGGCTGGTCTGGGGGGGCAGCTTGCTTAAACGGATTTATATCCCCAGCGCGGTCTTTGGCGTGTCGGCTATTGGCACGGCGTTGGTAAACCTGGTCCTGTCGCTGGTACCATTGGTGATCGTGATGCTAATCGACGGAGCGCCATTTTATTCGTCGCTGCTCTTTTTGCCAATCGCGATCCTGATCCTGACTGCATTTACGCTCGGTTTTGGTCTGCTGATTTCATCTTTGGCTGTGTTTTTCCCTGACGTTGCCGAGATGTACCAGGTCTTGTTGACTGCCTGGATGTACCTGACCCCGATCATTTATCCCGAAACACTCATTTCTGCCAAATGGCTGCCTTTTTACAAGATCAATCCTATGTATTGGATGGTAAAGATGTTCCGCTTGCCCATTTTTGAAGGCAGAGTGCCATCCTGGAACGAATTATTGCCAGCATTGGCATGGGGAATCGGCATGTTGGTTATCGGCTGGATATATTTCACTTCGAAGTCGGAGGAGTATGCATACCGTGTCTGACCTCGAAGCAAGAACTAAAACCTCGCCTAACGACTCGATCATCATGCTTGACAACGTTTCGGTCAGTTACCGACTACCGTCCGAGCGGATTGGCACATTCAAAGAGTACGCCATTCGCAAACTTCAACGCAAGATCAAGATCCAGAAATTCTGGGCATTAACCGACGTGAGCATGCAAATTCGGCACGGCGAAGTTTTTGGAATTATTGGTAACAATGGTGCCGGAAAGAGCACACTGCTGAAAGTAATCTCGAAGGTGCTCAAACCAACCAAGGGGCGCGTGGTGGTACATGGCAAAATTGCTCCTCTGCTCGAGCTTGGTGCCGGTTTTCACCCTGAGCTCTCAGGGCGTGAAAACGTATTCCTTAATGGCGCTTTGCTGGGCTATAGCCACGCAGAAATGGAGGCGGTTTTTGATGAGACCGTCCAATTTGCAGAGCTTGAACAATTTATCAACTCCCCTATTCGCACCTATTCATCCGGCATGTATGCCCGCCTGGGTTTCGCCGTCGCGACTGCGCATGTGCCCGATATTTTGATTTTGGATGAGATTTTGAGTGTGGGCGACGAAGCTTTCCAGAAGAAAAGCCGGGAACGGCTGCAGAGTTTTCAACAGCAGGGCGCGACTGTGCTGATGGTCTCGCACGCCCTCGATTCGATGATCGGCATGTGTGACCGCATTGCCTGGATTGATCATGGGATTGTACGAAAAATCGGACTACCTGAAGAGGTGATCGCCGATTACCGTGGAGATAACATCTGATGGAATTTCTATCCACCGACCTTCCGGAAGTATTGCTGATCAAGCCAAAGCTGTTTGGCGACAACCGCGGCTTCTTCATGGAGACGTTTCGGCAAAAAGAGTTTGATGAGCGGGTTGGCGTTACAGAATTTGTGCAGGATAATCACTCCGGCTCGCCACGAGGCGTATTGCGCGGTTTGCATTATCAGCTCAAATCAACTCAGGGAAAACTCGTCAGAGTGGTAGCGGGTGAAGTTTTTGATGTTGCCGTCGACATCCGCCGGGGCTCACCAGATTTCGGAAAATGGACAGGTGTCATCCTTTCGGCAGAAAATAAATATCAACTCTGGGTGCCGGAGGGCTTTGCTCACGGGTATTATGTGATCAGCGAATGGGCTGAATTTGTTTATAAGACAACCGATTATTACGACCCACAATGGGAACGCAGTTTGCTGTGGAATGACCCGGAAATAGGGATCGAATGGCCCCTGGTGAATGGCGTAGCGCTCGGTTTGTCTGCCAAGGATGCCGCTGCACCTCTTTTGAGAAATGCCGAGGTTTTTCCGGTAGGTTGGAGTAAAGCGCAAAAGGAGACTTGATGAAAAAAGTATTAGTGACAGGTGGAGCAGGGTTTATTGGCTCTAACTTCATCCACTACCTCTTGGAGCATGACCCGGCTGTGCAGATCATTAACCTGGATGCACTGACTTATGCTGGCAGCCTGGAAAACTTGAAAGATCTGCCCGACCCTGACCGGCACGTGTTTGTTCACGGCAATATCACCGGTCGCGAGCTGCTCGACCAGCTTTTTGTGGAGCACAAGATAGACACTGTGATCAACTTTGCGGCTGAAACCCACGTTGATCGCTCTATTCATAGCCCGGGAATATTTGTTGACACCAACGTGGTTGGCACTTACACCCTGCTCGAAGCAGCGCGGCGTGCCTGGCTGGTTGATCAAATTGTGCCTCTCGAGGAAGTTCGTTTTCATCATGTTTCTACTGACGAAGTCTTTGGCACGCTCACACGCGACGAGCCTCCCTTCGAAGAAGACACGCCTTATGCCCCCCGCTCACCTTACGCCGCCGCAAAAGCTTCGAGCGACCATTTTGTGCGCGCTTACAACATCACCTTTGGTCTGCCAATCAGCATCAGCAACTGCTCTAACAATTACGGTCCCCGTCAGTTTCCTGAAAAACTGATTCCCTTGATGGTTTTAAATGCCTTCAACGGCAAGCCGCTGCCGGTTTATGGCGATGGCATGCAAATCCGCGACTGGTTGTATGTTGACGATCACTGCGATGCAATAATTCGCATTGTTAAAAACGGACGGGATGGCGAAACCTATTGCGTGGGTGGTGACAATCAGCCTCCCAATATTGAAATTGTTAAAAACATCTGTGAGATTCTCGATGAACTGCGACCCGAATCGGCTCACTGCCCGCATGAAAATCTGATCAGTTACGTTGCTGACAGACCCGGGCATGACCGCCGCTATGATATAGACATCACCAAGATAGAAAATGAGTTGGGCTGGAAGCCCAGCCACGATTTGCGACAGGGACTGGTGGACACGGTCAAGTGGTATCTGGATAACCCCGAATGGGTTCGGGCTATCGTTCAGCAATCAGATTATGACAGCTGGGTACAAACAAATTACACAGGCAGAAAGGCATAATATGAAAGGGATCATCTTAGCTGGCGGGAAAGGCACCCGGCTCTACCCATTAACCCTTGGAATCAGCAAGCAACTGCTGCCGGTTTATGACAAACCGATGATTTATTACCCACTCTCGATGTTGATGCTGGCTGGCATTCGCGACATTCTGATAATCACCACCCCGGAAGACAGCGAGCAATATCAACGCCTGTTAGGCGACGGACACAAACTCGGGTTAACCTTCCAGTATGCCACCCAGGCAGAACCGCGTGGTTTGGCAGAGGCGTTTTTGATTGGCAAGGAGTTTGTCGGCGACGATAAAGTCTGCCTTATTTTGGGAGATAATATCTTCTTCGGTCAGGGCATGCCCAATATTCTGCAAAGAGCCGCCAACCAGGACGATTGCGCGGTCGTGTTTGCCTATCCGGTCAAAGACCCCGAACGTTATGGCGTAGTCGAATTTGATAAAGATAAAAATGCCATTAGTCTGGAAGAAAAACCGCTGCGTCCGCGGTCAAATTATGCTGTTCCTGGAATTTACTTTTATGATAACCGCGTGTTGAAATATGCCGAAGAACTGGAGCCATCACCAAGAGGCGAAATTGAGATCACGGATATCAACAAACGTTACCTTCAAGATGGCGAGCTGCGGGTTGAGGTTTTAGGGCGCGGGATCGCCTGGCTCGATGCCGGCACCCACGAAAGCCTGCTGCAGGCATCGATGTTTGTGCAGGCGGTGGAAGAACGGCAGGGCATGATGATCTCCTGTGTCGAAGAAATCGCCTGGCGCATGGGTTATATCGACGAAGATTGTTTGCGTACCTGTGCCGAGCCTTTGGCAAGCAATGAATACGGACAATACCTTTTACGGCTGATTGATAAAGGCGTGTGATGTGAAAAAGATCCTTCAAATAGGCACGAAAGGGCAGGTGGGTTGGGAGCTCCTGCGAACCTGCGCGCCTCTGGGTGAGGTTGTTGGGCTTGATTATCCGGATGTGGACCTCTCGGATTACGGCGCGTTAAGGCTGCTGGTGCAGGATGTGAAACCCGACCTCATTCTAAACGCGGCGGCTTATACGAATGTCGATAAAGCCGAAAGCGAACCGGAACTTGCGAGGGCGATTAATGCGATTGGTCCTGGTGTGCTGGCTGAGGAAGCTAAAAAGTTGAATGCAGTTTTAGTCAGCTATTCAACAGATTATGTGTTTGACGGCACCAAGGGCAGCCCCTATATTGAAACTGATCAACCCAACCCGCTGAATGTCTATGGTCGGACCAAGCTGGAAGGTGAGCAAGCCATTGCTGCCGCTGGATGTGTCAATTTGGTGCTGCGCACCAGTTGGGTTTATTCCTTGCGGCAAGGTGGCTTTGTGACCAAAGTATTGCAGTGGGCTCGCGAGCAGGAAGTGATGCGCGTGGTCGATGACCAAATCAGCAGCCCTACTTCAGCGCGGATGCTTGCTGAAACAACCGCGCTGATCCTGGCAAAAATCGGTGAACATCCGATCGACTGGTTATCTGAACGATCTGGGGTTTACCATTCAACTGGAGAAGGTTCTTGCAGCCGCTACCAATGGGCTGAGTCGATTTTGGGTTTAGACCCGCGAAAAGCAGAGCAAAAAGTGCAAAAAATTGAGCCCGCAAAAAGCAGCGAATTCCCAGTGCCGGCTGACAGACCGATGATCTCGGTGCTGAACAGCGACAAATTGACTGAAGTTTTTGGGCTGCGTCAGCCTGGATGGAAAACTGCCCTGCGGCTGATGATGGAAGCATGAAAAACCCATCCGCTATGATGAGGTATTGATGGACTTCGACACAATGGGATCTTTAGAGGCGAAAACGAACAATGTGGCGGCAATCTTCCACATTTTTTATCCTGACCTGTACGAAGAGATTTTTGAGGTCGCCCAAAACTTGGGAGAGGGCATTGATTATTATGTGACCGTCTCTGAAGAGCTGACCGGCTTGATTGGCACTATCAGGCAGCGCTTCCCCAAAGCGAAAATCTTAACGGTTGAAAACCGCGGTAGAGACATCCTGCCTTTTCTCGAAGTGTTGAAGCGAATCCTGCCACTGGATTACGAACTCCTGGTTAAAATTCACACCAAGAAGTCACTGCACCGCGATGACGGCACATCCTGGCGCAAGGATGTCTATGAAAAATTGTTGGGATCGTCAGAAACAGTGGCAAAAGCCAGAAAGGCGTTCCAGCAAGACTCAGCGCTGGGAATTCTGGGAGCGCAAGGGCACGTGCTCAACAACCGCTTTTACAAGGGAGGAAGCCAGAATCTCGTCCAGGCTTTGGCGAAGCAACTGGGGCTTAATGCAAACAAAACAGCAGAATTTCCCTTTGTTGCCTCGACCATGTTCTGGGCAAGACCAGAGCTTTTCAAACCACTGATTGATGCCCGGATTGAAGCAGCAGAATTTCCCGGAGAACCTCTTCCTCAGGATGGCACCTTGCCACATGCCCTCGAACGGTTTTTCGGGTTCCTGGCAATTGAACAAGGTTTCTCAGTTAAGGCTATAAGCAAAGAAGGAACAATTTCCGACCCCGAACCACTTGCAATCTACCGATACGCACCTGTTCCAAAACCATTGGCGATAAGAAATGTTAGATCGCTGGTTTACTACCCGGCTTATAGCGAAGCTTATGCGATTGAACATTTGCGAGTTACAGCACTTTATCAGGCTGCTGGTATCGAGCTTATCTCGGGCTGTCTTGACGGTGTGCCTGATCCTGAGCGGGTTCTGCTTGGTGACGCGGTAATTTTCCAAAGGGAGTTTCCTGGCAACCTACCTTTGTATGATCAGATTGTTTCCAAGGCACTCCAATACAACAAGCTGATATTTTACGAGCTGGATGATCTGCTTTTTAATCTGCCAGAGAATCACCCGGAACGCATCCAAGAGACCTACAATGCGGCTTTAATGCCAATGATGGCAGCGATGACAGAAGCTGATGCGGTCATCGTCCCAACAGCTGAGTTGGGTAAGGTCGTTAACGGGTTTAACGATAATGTGATCATCCTGCCCAACTACCTGGACGATAGCACCTGGGAGTTGCGACCACCTAAACAAAAAAAGCCCGGAAAGCCCCTGACGATTGGCTATATGGGCAGCAACTCCCATACACCCGACCTGGCAATTGTTGCGCCAGCACTTCGCAAGTTGCTCTCCCAACACGAAGGGAGGCTCAAACTGGAAGTTTGGGGTACGCCGCTCCCGGAAGAGTTGGAAGGTGTAAAACATATCTCCTGGCATCCATCTCCATCGAATATTTACATCGAGTTTGTAAAGTTTTTTCAGACGCTCCAGTTTGACCTGGTAATCGCGCCGCTGGCAGATAATCTCTTCAATCGCTGCAAGAGCGGTTTGAAATTTTTAGAATACAGCGCCATCGGCGCAGCCGGAGTTTACAGCCGCCTTACCCCCTATGAAGATTTGGTTATTGATGATGTTAATGGCTTTTTAGCCAGCAGTGAAGACGAGTGGGTGGAGAAACTCCAACTTCTAATCGAAAACCCTCAAAAACACTACGAAATGGCAAAAGCGGCACAAGAAACAGTCCGTGAAAAATGGCTGCTTTCAGAAAATATCCGAACCTGGGAAGATATCTTTGGAAAACTCACGCAAGAATTTTTAGTGGAAGACCCAAACAAAAACTTGCGAGCCCATATTACCAATACGATAAACCGACAGATTTATCATGACCATTTGAACGCAATTGGCAGGTTAAACAATCTCCAACAAGATTGTGACCAACAGATCAAAAACCTTCAAGAAGAAGTTGCCCGGATACAATCTGCTGGAAATGACGAGGAAGTGCGCGGGGTGTTGAAGGTCTATCGAGAAGGTCGCAACAAGCTTTCCCGGGCTGCAAAGAAAGTTTTATCCACTGGCGCGCTTGGAAAGATCTTCACACCTGACCATTTGGCAAACAAAGAGCTGCTTTCAGAATCAGACCTGTTTGACCCGGATTATTACCTGCTTACGAACCCCGATGTCGGTGAAGCTGGTGTTGACCCGGCAATCCACTATTTGAAACACGGCTGGAGGGAGGGGCGAAACCCTTCAGAGAAGTTTGATGGAAACTGGTATCTTGACCGAAATTCAGATATCAAAGAAGCACAAATCAATCCGTTAGTCCATTATTTGCGGTTTGGACAAAAAGAGGATCGCGATATTAAGAGCATCACAGAGTCAACGGAAGAGAATCACAAGGAAATCACACAACCTTCTGCAAACCCGATTAAGGTGCCTGGACAGTTATTGTTGAGTGTCGAACTTGAGCACATCCTGGCTCAAAAATTGTCGTCCTCATTTGAGCTTGCCCTCAGTCATGATGACTACCTTACCGTGACAGGAGGGGTTCAAGCGGTGATTGCCAGTGAGCAGCACAAGACCAACCAAAATGGTCGCAGTTATCTGCACCTCTACCCTTATAACAAACTTCCTACATTGGCGGACGATGACCCCCTTCTCTACCTTGGTCTCAATCTGGATGGAGAAAGGTTGGGTGAAACCGAAAGCAGCGAACTGATCTCAGCATTAATAGGGTTGGAAGACAAACAGATTATAAAGCTTTCTATTCATCACAGCATGGGTTTCAACCAGCAGACCATCCAGAGATTGCTGAACCTCACCGGTAACCAGGGTGTGTTTTGGCTCCACGATTATTTCTCACTTTGCCCTTCATACAACTTGCTGCGCAACGATTTCGCCTATTGCGGCGCTCCGGATATTAGCAGCAATTCCTGTCAACTGTGCCATTACCTTGAAAATCGCAAGATGCAGCAGCCAATCTTCGAAAAGCTATTTGCAGACAACCAACTTGAAGTTATCTCGCCCTCACAATTCACCTACGAACTATGGCAATCGCGCTTCCCAATCCATGTGCCTGCGCGCGTTGTTCCACCCGTTCAACTACATTGGAAGCAGCCCGGTCGCAAAGGTTACACTTCTGGAGAAATCCGGGTAGGGTTTTTGGGTTACCCCCTGCATTACAAAGGCTGGGAAACCTGGCTCAAGCTTACCAACCATGCCGTGGATAAAAAGCGTTTCCGCTTCTACCATTTTTCCTCTAACAAAGGAACAAAAGTCAGCGGCAATTATCAGCACATAGAAACGCAAGTCACGGAAAAGAAACGGTTCGCAATGGTTGAAAACCTGAGGGTGAACAATATCGATGTTGCCCTGTTATGGTCAACTGCCGCAGAAACTTTCTCTCTGACTTTGCATGAAGCCCTTGCAGCAGGTTGTTACATTCTGACGAATCCAAATAGCGGTAACATTCAGGATTATATACACCGTAACCCGGAATGTGGACTTGTGCTTGATAATGAAGCTCAGTTGCTGGCGCTGTTTGAAAGCGGAGACATTTTGGAGAAGGTTAGAATATACCAAATGAGAGGGAAACCACAGGCTGACCTGGTCTTTGGTGACTTTGAAGAGGTTGATAGATGATTGTTTACACCAGCATCACCCTAAATTACCTGCCAAAAGCTAAAATTTTGGCAGAAACGCTCAAAAAATTCCATCCGGACTGGGCTTTCCACCTGCTTATCAGCGATAAGATTCCAGAAAACAAGACCCAGGCTTATGAACAAGAATTGAGCCAGGCTTACTTTGACAAAGTGATTTGGGCGGAAGAGTTGCCCATTGAGAACATTCAGGGCTGGATTTTCACGCACACAGTGGTCGAAATTTGTACAGCCGTGAAGGGACCCTACCTGCAATACCTGGCAGATCAGGGTCACGACAAGGTGATGTATATCGATCCCGACATCGCTATCTTTAATCCCTTGACGCCATTGGAAGAATCGCTGGATGAATATGGCATCCTGCTGGCTCCGCACTTGCTGGACTATACCGACAACCCACAATCTATTCAGGATAACGAGATTCTGGGCACGCTCAGACACGGCACTTTTAACCTGGGCTTTCTGGCTGTTAACAGCACCTTGAAAGACGGTCGCCGCTTCATCGATTGGTGGGCAGCCCGCCTGATGAAGTATTGCTATGCCGATTTTGAGCGTGGACTTTTTACCGATCAGAAATGGGTCGACCTGGCACCTTCTTTCTTTGAAAATCTGCTGATTTTGCGAGACCCAGGCTATGACGTTGCTTCATGGAATCTGGATTGCCGGGAATTAAGCTTCAACGAGCAGGGTGTGCTGATGGTTAACCAGGATTTCCCACTGCGGTTTTATCATTTCACTGGTTATGACAGCGGTGCTGGCGCCAACGTAATTGCCTCGTTGACCGCTGGTGGAGCGAACCCGATCGCAAACGAACTGTGGGATTGGTACATCCGCCAGCTTGACTTGAGCGGGCACGATGCTCTTGGCAAGGCGCGCAGCTTCTATGACACCTTCGATAATGGCACCAGGATCGAAAAAGAAATGCGGGTACTTTACCGCGAATCGCCCGATCTGCAGCGCATATTCCCCAATCCGTTTGATACTGATGGCGGTAATGGAGGCTACCTGGCTTGGTGGCGAAAAGAACGCCCAAAACAGAAGACAAGACCAACAATCGTATCTGACCCTCTGCCTGTTGTGGAACGGATAAGCAGCACAGAAAGGTTGCAGGCTCAGGTTTACCGCGAAACGCTCCAAAATGAGCTTGATGGTCGCGATGGTGAATACGTGCCCTTGCTGAGCCAGTCCCTGGATGCGGCTGATGCACTGGTCAAGCTGATCGCCTTCTATTTGCCTCAGTATCATCCATTCCCTGAAAACGATGAATGGTGGGGCAAAGGTTTTACTGAATGGACAAATGTGACCCGGGCGGTGCCTCAATTTCCCGGTCACTACCAGCCACACCTGCCAGGTGAGTTAGGGTTTTATGACCTGCGCGTAGAAGACGTGCACTTTCGGCAAATTGAGCTGGCTAAACAGTTTGGTTTGTATGGGTTTGCCTATCACCATTACTGGTTTGGTGGAAAGCGCCTCATGGAAATGCCGGTAGACCGCTTTTTGGCGAACAAAAAGATGGAATTTCCATTCCTGCTGGTTTGGGCGAACGAAAACTGGACCCGTCGTTGGGACGGGCTTGATGATGACATCCTGATCGCCCAGGATCATTCAGCTGAGTCTGATTACAACTTCATCAAAGATCTGGAACCCTATTTGCGTGACCAGCGTTACATTCGCATCGGCGACCGACCGATAATCATTGTTTATCGGGCTGATATTCTGCCAAAGCCTAAAGCTACCGCCGAGCGGTGGCGGGAATATTGCGTAAAAAATGGTCTCGGTGAGCCATACCTGATCGCTGCCCAAACCTTCGGTTTATATAATCCCCACATGGTTGGTTTTGATGCCGCTGTGCAGTTTCCGCCGCATAACGATTGGCACGATGCTGACCTGATGATTCAAAATTCATTTGATTTAGCAAACCCTGGCTTCTCTTCATTGATTTTTTCGTATCCAAAAATGGTGGAATTCCAGGAGAAGGAACTTCAAACCTCACCATACAAACTCTTCAAGACAGTTTTCCCTGCCTGGGATAGTGAACCCAGAAAACCAGGACGCGGCACAATTTATGCCGGAGCCAAACCAAGCTTGTATAAGCGCTGGCTCCAGTCCGCCTGCGACTGGACACTCAAAAACCACTCAGAGGGTGAGCGCTTCCTCTTCGTGAACGCCTGGAACGAGTGGGCTGAAGGAACTCACCTGGAGCCCGACCGGCGATTTGGTTATGCCAACTTGCAAGCCACGATGGAAGTTCTT
>Ga0209723_1003741_pt1 | contig 17914 bp, 16 predicted proteins | sample BiotimSIPDNA_2_FD_185750 | JGI IMG/M metagenome (GOLD analysis project Ga0209723, IMG submission 185750) | Anaerobic biogas reactor microbial communites from Washington, USA - Biogas_R2 time_0 SIP DNA (SPAdes) (version 2) | ecosystem: Engineered > Bioreactor > Anaerobic > Unclassified | place... | reverse complement strand
CAAAGCAAAACTGGCTACCAGAAAAGCGTATGGCTTTAAGAGCTTCAAAACGCTGGAATTGGCCTTGTATCACAATCTTGGTGCATTACCGGAACCGGTTGAAACCCACAAATTTTTTTGAAGAGGCAATTTTTTGTGTTGTTTGTCGTTCATTGTGATAGATTTCTTACAAAAAACTTAAGCACTAAGCACTAAATCCTAAACAAATTGAAATTTGAAAAATCTTAAAAATAAAAACCGACTTTATGCTTTACTTTCATTTTCGGGAGATTTCCCATCGGTCTGCTGCGCAGAACCGATGCCACCCACGGTCTTATTCTTTGATCTGTGCTGTCTGTGCAATCTGTGGTTTCCCTTATTTTCCGCAGCCGACTTGCTTGAGCTTTTCGCGGTCGGCGGTGATCATCGGGTGGTCGTCAAAGTCGCGGGCCAAAAAATCGCAAAGATGCATCTGAAGCGGACAGCCCGGCTCGGCCAGCTTGTAATACATCCATGTGCCCTCGCGCCGGGCCTCAACCAGCCCGGCCGACCGCATGATCCCCAGATGCCGGGAAACCTTGTACTCCGGCTCGCTCACCGCGGCGGCCAGTTGACAGACGCACACTTCCGTCTGCCCGGCCAGCAGCGCCGCCAGCCGCAACCGAGTCGGTTCACTCAATACCTTTAATATTGAAACTTCTTTGTCCATAATTCCCTTTTTCTGTTTTGATTATCTGTATATATGTACATATACGCAGATTAAGGGGGCAAATCAAGAGAAAAATCAAAAAATCTTCGAAATTTCAATCTGTTGCAGGACTTGACGGGATAATTCGCCTCTTCTTTTGTTGGCGGGCACGGCTTGGCACTTGTGATTTGATCGGCGTCATGCTATGATGATCGCCCAAATGAGAGACGAAAAATCATGGATTATCACGATTGACGGCCCGGCGGGGGTGGGCAAGAGTACCGCTGCGCGGGGGCTGGCGCGGCGGCTGGGGGCGGTGTTTCTGGATACGGGGGCGATGTATCGGGCGGTCACGCTGGCGGCGGTTGAACGGGGCCTCGACCCGGCCGAGACCGACGCCGTGGCGGCACTGATGGATGCGTGTGTGTTTGAATTCCGCTCGGAAGGGGACGCGATGCGGGTGTTTGTCGATGGGGCGGACAGGACCGCCGCCATCCGCGACCCTGCCATCACCGAGCAGGTCAAACACATCGCCGGTGCGCCCGCTCTGCGTGCTCGGCTGGTGGCGATGCAGCGGGCCTTTGCCGGCGGGTGTGAGGCGGTCGTGACCGAAGGCCGGGATCAGGGGACGGTGGCGTTTGCCGATGCGCCGGTGAAGTTTTTCCTGACCGCCGACCCCGTCGAACGCGCCCGCCGCCGACACAACGAACTGGTCGCCGCGGGCAAGGATATCGCGCTGGAAACGATTTTGACCCAACAGCAGCACCGCGACGCGGCCGACGAAGGCCGTACTGTCGGCCCTCTCAAGCCCGCCGCCGACGCGATTGTGCTGGACGCGACGCACCTGACCGCCGAGCAGGTCATCGACCGAATGGAAATTCTCGTCCGCGAGCGACTGCGAGCGACTGAATGACTGAATCCCGACTCCAACACCGCCCGCTGCGGCATATTTGGTATCTATTCTGCCGGTTCATCTCCGTCGGGACGGTGGCGGCGCTGTATCGTCTCAAGACTTGGGGCAGGGAAAACGTGCCCGCCGACGGCCCGCTGCTGGTGGTGTGCAATCATCAGAGTTTTTTTGACCCGATGCTCTCGCAGACGTGGGTCAAGCGGCCGTTTTATTTTGTGCCGCGCGATACGCTGCTGAATGTCCGGTTCTGGGGGCGGCTGATGGCGTCGTTCTATGTCATCTTCATCCGGCAGGGGCAGGCCGATATCGCCGCGATGAAAACCATCATCGAATCGCTCAAAGAAGGTAAGGCGGTGTGCCTGTACCCCGAAGGCACGCGCACGTACGACGGGCGCATCGACAACATCAAGCCCGGCTTTAGCCTGATGAGCCGCCGCAGCGGGGCGCCCGTGCTGCCGGTGGTCATCGATGGGATGTTCGAGGCCTGGCCGCGGACGCAGAAGTACCCCAAACGCGGCCGCGTCGGCGTGATGTACGGAAAGCCCTTTTCCGCCGACCAAATCAAGGCGCTCGGCGACGAGGCTTTCGCCGAAGAACTGACCCGCACCCTTCGCGGGATGCAGGCCGACCTCCGGCTAAAAATGGGCCGTGAGCCGTTTGAGTATCAAGACCCATAATGGGTCATTTGAAGGAAGCCGCCCTATGAAGGCAGTCGATGTGTTTGCGGTATTGTTCAGCTACGGACTGGGATGTTTGACGACGGGATACTACCTTGTTCGGTGGACGGCCGGTCAGGATATACGCCGTCTAAACAGCGGCTCGGTTGGGGCGCGGAATGTCGGACGGGTGCTGGGGCAATGGGGGTATTGGACAACCTTGACGGCGGATATCCTGAGAGGAGCACTGGCGGTTGCCGCAGTCCGATGGCTGGGCGCATCGACGACGGCACTGGCGCTGTCTGTCTCGGCAGTGGCCGCCGGACACATCTTTCCCGTTCAATTGGCTTTTCACGGCGGCAAAGGGATTGCGGTCGCTTTCGGGGCGCTGCTTGTATGGGACTACCGTATCGCCGGGGTATGGGTTTTTTCGTTTGCCGTGCTGTATCTATTTTCGCGGCGCTATATGTTCAGCGGCATCCTTTCAATCCCGCTGATCGTTCTGTCCTCGGCGGCGTTTGGCCATCCGCCCGTCATCTGGATTAGTCTGATGTTTCTGACAGGGCTGATCCTGACGGCTCACCGCAGAAATATCGCCGAGCTTTTTCACACCGCATCCGGCCGACGCGAAGAAGGATCAAAACAATGAGCCGCTCATACACATTCAAAATTGCCGATCAAGCGTGGGAATTTGAGCAGATCGACGCGCTCAATTATGCCACCTTTGTCGAAGAGATTCCGCAGCATACCGTCAATCCGTCAAGACGGCTGGTCGATGCCTTTCACGAGCAGAATACGTATCTGGTCTGCGTGCGCGACAGGGAAGTGCTGGCGATGCTGGCCGTGCGCGGGCAGCGTCCCTTTTCGCTGGATAAAAAACTCGATAATCTCGACGCCTATCTGCCGCCGGGCCGGTCGCTGTGCGAGGTGCGTCTGCTGGCGGCGCAAAAGTCCGTTCGTAACACGCGCATCCTGCGGGGGTTGATTGCGGAAACCGTCCGCTATTGCCTGAGCCAACGCTATGACACCGCCCTGATTTCCGGCGTCCTGTCACAGCTTAAGCTCTACACACATTTAGGCTTTCTTCCCTTTGGGCCAGTCGTCGGAAATGACGGCGCTCGTTTTCAGCCGATGTATCTGACGCTTGAAGCACACGCCGCCGCACAAACATCGTTTGCCGTTAATCAAGAGACGCCGGTCAATTTCTTGCCCGGCCCTGTCGATCTGTCGGCGTCCGTTCGGCAGGCGCTGACGGCGCCGCCGCTGTCGCACCGCAGCAGCGACTATCTGGCGCTGCATCATCAGACACAGAAACACCTCACAGCGCTTGTCAGCGCCGAACGTGTCGGGATTTTTACCGGATCGGGTACGCTGGCCAATGATGTGATCGCCGGTCAGCTTTCGCTTCTGCCGGGTAAGGGGCTGATCCTGTCCAACGGCGAATTCGGGCAGCGGCTGATTCAACAGGCGCGTCGCTTCGGCTTGACGTTTGAAAGCCTTTCACTGCCGTGGGGACAGCCGTATGAGGAGAGCAGCCTTTTTGAAACAATCCGCCACACGCCGGGCCTGCAGTGGCTTTGGGCCGTTCATTTGGAATCGTCCACCGGAATGCTGAATGATCCGGCGATGCTCAAAAAAGTCGCCAAGGACAGGGGCCTGCACCTTTGCCTGGACTGTGTCAGCGCCATCGGCAATGCGCCGATGAATCTTCAGGATGTCTATCTGGCCTCGGCGTGCAGTTCCAAGGGGCTGCGTTCCATTGCCGGGCTTGCGATGGTGTTCTACAATCATCAATTAACGCCGCCGTGCAAACCCCTGCCCATTTATCTCGATCTCTATGGTTATGAACAGGCCGAGGGCGTGCCGTTTTCGATCCCCTCCAATCTGGTCTCGGCGCTGGCGGCAGCGCTTCAGGAATGCGATCCGGTCGAACGCATGCCGCGGATTGAACGATTGGACCGCAGGCTGCGGCGCGTCCTCAGGCAAGCAGGATTAAAACCGCTGGTTTCCGGGCCCACGGCCTGCCCCAGCATTACTACCATCCCGCTGCTGGCTCCGCTGAATTCACGAGATGTCGGCGACCGTCTCAAGGCGGCCGGTTTCCTCGTCAGCTATGAAAGCGGCTACCTCATCGAACGCAACTGGATTCAGCTCTGGCTGATGAGCGATGTGCCCAACACCCGCCTTCGCGACTTTGCCATCGCCTTGAAGTCCGCTTTGTCCGAAAGGTGAACTGCACCCTTCGCCGCAAACCGGGCCGCGAGCCGTTTGATTACCCACCGGCTGAATCATCGCCCCGATAACCTTGCTTATTTGCGTGTGTCAATTTTTTCAACAGGGCAACGCCGGCGTCGTATCTCATTGCCGTATGATGGCATCGAACAGATCCGCCAGCTCTTTGGGCTTTGACCATTGCGGGTTGTGATCGGCCCGCAAGATATGGACCGGCCAATTGAAGCTTTCAGCCCGTTTGGCATAAGGAATGAAGTCGTCCCTTTCCGGCTGACTTGGCCGCTCGGCAGTCAGAATATAGTCCGTCGGGATATCCAGCCGTTGTGGGTTCTTCAGCACCACGACATCTGTAAACGTCTTGAACGGATGCGGCACATCTTTGGGAGGAGCCTGCTCGGATCTGATCCAAGACGGGGAAATGAAGCCGTCCCTGGCCTGACTGAGCCACCATTTGTTTTCTATCAGAGTGTTTTCCACGACGCTTTCGCCGTCCAGGGGAACCATCGCATCGAGGTAGATCAATTGTGCAATGCGGTCCGGGACTCTGTCCGCAACGCCCGTGACCACCATCCCGCCGTAACTGTGGCCAATCAGGACAACAGACTCCAGTTCTTCAAACAGGAGGGTATTGACGACGTCGCTGATGTGTACGTCGAGTCCGATATCTTGATTGGCCAGGTGGACGCGTTCGCCCTGACCGGTCAGCGTGGGTCGGTAAACCCTGTATCCCTTTGCGGTCAGCAAATCATCCACCCCCCGGAAGGCCCAGCCACCGCCCCAAGCGCCGTGAACGATGACAACAGTGCCTTTGGGGGCGCCCGAACGCTGCGCAGAGCGGTTTTGTTCGTGACAGCCGATCACAGATAACAGAGGCAATAGGACCAAACAGATCATAATACTCCGCATGACAAACCTCCTATACGGGTCGAAACCTTTTCTCATTGCAGCGAATTATAGCAACTTAACTTTTCTTCTTAGTTTCTCTTTTCGGATTCTTAAATATCAAGATAACGACACTCAGTACGGCCATAGCAGTAACCAGACCAACAACAATAAGACCATAGCCTGCTGTTCCCTTTTCACCATCTATCTTTCCGCTCAAGTCCGTAAATAAGTGTTCTTCGTTCATTTGATAATCAGAAAGATTGATTAAATGAGAGGGTAATGTTTTTTGTTCCATTATCCGTAATGTGTATGAAAATTTTTCACCATCGTGATGCTCTGAAAATGATTTGTGTGTAAAAGCATAAATTAACCCATCTTCATTCCACACATAGACAGGCATCTTTTGATTAAGTTGTGCCAGTTCGGGTATATCGGAGTTGGCGACCTTCTTTTCCGGTTCTCTGCCGAATTTCTGTACCAATTGTTGATAGATATCTGTCACTACTGGTTTAAGCACATCAATATCAATATTTTCACTTTTACCAATATAAGTACAGGAGTCGACTTTTCCCGATTCTACAATTACTAATCCAGAACTCCAAAATCGATTATCTATAATCTGCTGGGCAACGATAGCTTGTTCTATAGCGCCAGTGTCATCTTCCTTGACCATACCCCACTTTGCATCGGGATATCTTCCTTTGAGTTCTTCTACACTCATGTTGATTTCTAAACTCTCAAGCGGCAACAGATTCACACTCTCTGAGAAAGAAATGCTACACATAATAACGAGATAGACGATAGGTAATTTGAGTTTCATGCTATACTCCTATTGAGGTTTATATGGCATTTCACATTTACACGGCTAAAAACCAAATTTCCATTAATTATCTCGATAATTTTACAAAATTTGCTATCTCAGGGTCAAGAAAAATCGATTTCTTGACGGATTCACCAAGGATATCCGGGAGCAAACCAGCCTCGAAATGCAAAAATGTTTCCGCCCCTGACTTCCGGTTTCACTTCCTTCGTAGAGACAGGCCCGAAATTCCTATATAACCACTACCTTTTCCGTGAGATTTCAAGTATAATCCGTCTTCCTAAGACGTACGCTGCCACCTATTACATAATCAGATAATCAGGAATATTGTTCCATGAAAGTACTTGTTGCTGAAAAGTGCGGGTTTTGTCCGGGGGTGAGGACGGCGATCAATCTGGCTAAAAAGACTTTAGAGAACCAGAAAATCGTATATAGTCTTGGGCCGATTATCCACAACGAAGACGTAGTGCGGCAGTTGGCCGGGTCGGGGCTGCATACCGTTTCCGGCATCGGCGATATCCCGGAAGGGACGGTGCTGATTCGTTCACACGGGGCGACCTCAGCGGAACTGGATGAAATCAAGCACAAGGGACTCGACATTGTCGATGCCACCTGCGTGCTGGTCAAACGGGTGCAAAAAATCGCCTGCCAGCTTCACGACGAGGGGTATCACGTCGTCATTATCGGTGACAAAGACCATCCGGAGGTGAAGGCCGTCGTCGGCTCTGCGCCGGATGTGGAGGTGGTCGGGACCGAGGACGACTTGGATAAGCTTAGTAATAACAAGAAGTTAGGTATTATCTGCCAGACGACGCAAAGCCCGGACTTTTTTGCCCAGATGCTGGCGGCGGTGGTGCGGCGTGGGTTTTCGGAAATGAAGGTCATTAATACCCTGTGTCGAGAGACGATGTCGCGTCAGGAAGCGGCGGTCAAGCTGTGCCGGCAGGTCGATGTGATGTTCGTCCTCGGCGGCCTGCACAGTGCCAACACCCGGAAGCTGGCCGAATTGTGCAAAAAGCATAATCCGCAGACGTTTCACTTGCAAAACTGGCAGGAACTTGATAAAAGGGTGCTTTTGGGAAAAACGACCGCCGGCGTAACGGCCGGGGCGTCCACCCCGGATGCGGTGATCAATGCCTTCGTGCAGAATTTGCAGGCGTTTGATTCCGACTGAAAAGTTAAAAGTTAAAAGTTAAAAGGCAAAAGTAAAAATTAAGGAAGTGCCTTATTTTTACCTTTTTCCCTTTGCCTTTTCCCTTAACGCGCGATTGGCTGCGTGGGTCAATGCGTTTTTTTGAAAACCATTTTTTTAAAAAGTGGTCTTGCCTGACGGCGTAAATGTGGGGCGCCGAAGGGTTCTGTAACAGACTCCACAGGAGAATCAGTACAATGGTAGATCGTAACATCATCAGCAAATTGGGGTTGTCCGAAGAATTGATGGAGCAGGAAATTCAATTGCTCTTCAGCGACGAACACGAGAAGCTTCTGGACAAAGTCCTTGAAACCAAGGTCGAAGCCCTCATCCCCGGCACAATCGTCAAAGGCAAGATCGTCACGCAATTCGGCAACGACGTGATCGTCGAGCTGGGCCTCAAGAGCGAAGGCATCGTCGATGCATCCGACTTCGATTCGCCGGACGAGATCGTCCCCGGCAAAGAGATCGAAGTGCTGCTCGAAGAAATGGATGCCGAGAGCGGCATTATGCTCAGCAAGCGCAAGGCCGACCGCATCCGCGGCTGGGAACACGTCATCACCCATCACGCCGAAGGCGACGTCATCAAAGGCATGGTCAGCCGCCGCATCAAGGGCGGGCTGCTGGTCGATATCGGCGTACCGGTCTTTCTGCCGGCCTCGCAGGTCGATATCCGCAAGCCCGGCGACATCAGCCGCTTTATCGGCACCGAGATCGACTGCAAGATCCTCAAGATCGACACCGAAAACCACAACATCGTCGTCTCGCGCCGCAAACTTATCGAAGAAGAACGCCAGCAGAGCAAAGAACGCATCCTCAAGGAAATCGAAGCCGGCCAGATTCGCAAGGGCATCGTCAAGAACATCGCCGATTTCGGCGTGTTCGTCGATCTGGGCGGTTTGGACGGCCTGCTGCATATTTCCGATATGAGCTGGGGCCGCATCTCGCATCCCTCCGAAATGGTCGAACTGGATCAGGAGATCGAGTGCATGGTCATCGGCGTGGACAAAGACACCGAAAAGATCAGCCTGGGCCTCAAACAAAAAAGCTCCAGCCCGTGGGACAGCGTCGGAGACCGTTACCCCATCGGCAAGCGCGTCAAGGGAACCGTCGTCAACATTATGAACTACGGCGCGTTCATCCGTCTCGAAGACGGCATCGAAGGCCTGGTGCATATCAGCGAGATGAGCTGGACCAAGCGCATCGGTCATCCGAGCGATATCCTCCACACCGGCGACGAGATCGACGTGATGGTGCTGGATGTCAACAAGGAAAAACAGGAAATCTCGCTGGGCCTCAAGCAGCTTGAAACCGACCCGTGGAGCATCGCCGGCCAGAAGTACCCGCCCGGCACGATGGTAGATGCCAAGGTTACCAGCCTGACCAACTACGGCGCGTTCGTCGAGATCGAACCGGGCATCGACGGCCTGATTCACATCTCCGATATGAGTTGGACCAAGAAGTTCAACCACCCCGGCGAAGCCCTGCAAAAGGGTCAGGAAATCCGCTGCGTCGTGCTCGAAGTTGATGAAGAAAAGCATCGCATCTCGCTGGGCATCAAGCAGTTGTCCGAAGATCCGTGGGCACGGGCGATCCCCGAAAAGTACATCGCCGGCCAGATCGTCCACGGCAAGATCACCAAGCTGACCAACTTCGGCGTGTTCGTCGAGTTGGAAGAGGACCTCGAAGGCCTGCTGCACATCTCCGAGCTGGCCGACCACAAGATCGACGCCCCGCAGGATATCGTCAAGATCGGCGACGACGTCGAGGTCAAGATTTTGCGTGTGGATCACGACTCCCGCAAGATCGGCCTGAGCCTTCGTCGCGCCCAGTGGGCTGCTGAGGACAAGGCCGCCGAAGACGGCCAGACCCGGCCGCAGGAGCCGCAGGAATCGGCCGCCGAACAAAAACAGGAAGCCCCGCGACGCGGCGGCCTGGACGGCGCCCTGATGCCGGACTCGCTGACCTTCGGCAAAGAAGACTAAGTCGCAGCACGGGCATCCTGCCCGCGAATATCAGCGACACGATGGTGCATTATCAGCCCTGCGGCAACCCCGCAGGGCTTTTTTGTGCCCACTTGAGCCTCACCGCGTTGACCGCTGCGGCAGCAGCCGGGTGCGACGACGCAGTTCTGGCGATCTGTTCAAACAGGACACGAGCGTATGTCGTTACTTAAACAATACTTATGGCGGCGGCATCAAAATAAAAGGCCTCGATTTGATCGAGGCCTTTTGTGGAATGCAGTTATCCGTAATTGTTCGCGGGGGAATTTATTTGGCTTCAAACTCCGCGTCGATGACGTCGTCGCCGCCTTTGCGTCGGACTTCGCCTTCGGCCGGTTCGGCCTTTGAGGCTTCACCCTGCGGCGGGGCGCCGGCAGCGGCTTGTTTTTTGGCCGCTTCTTCGTAAAGGATCTTGCCCAGTTCCTGCGAGGTCTGGCCGAGGTTGTCCATCGCCCGCTTGATGGCCTCGCCGTCGTCGCCCTTGAGGGCTTCTTTCAGGCCGTTGAGGGCGTTTTCGATATTGCCGCGGATATCGGACGAGACCTTGTCGCCGTGTTCCTTGAGGGTTTTTTCGGTCGAATAGACCAATTGGTCGGCCTGGTTTTTCAGATCGACCACCTCGCGGCGTTTCTTGTCTTCGGCGGCATGGGCCTCGGCGTCCTTGGCCATCTTCTCGACCTCGTCCTTGCTGAGGCCGGAACTGGACTGGATGACGATGGACTGCTGCTTGCCGGTGCCCAAGTCTTTGGCCGAGACGTTGAGGATGCCGTTGGCGTCGATGTCGAAGGTCACTTCAATCTGCGGGATGCCGCGCGGGGCCGGCGGAATATCAGCCAACTGGAAGCGGCCCAGCGTGCGGTTGTCGCGGGCAAACTCGCGCTCGCCCTGCAGGACGTGAATCTCGACACTGGTCTGGCTGTCGCCGGCGGTCGAGAAGACTTCCTTACGGCTGCTCGGGATGGTCGTGTTGCGTTCGATCAGCTTGGTCATTACGCCGCCCAGCGTCTCGACGCCCAGCGACAGGGGGGTCACGTCCAGCAGCAGGATGTCTTTGACGCCTGCGTCGCCGGACAGCACCGCGCCCTGGATGGCCGCGCCGAGGGCGACGACCTCGTCGGGGTTGATGCTCTTGTTGGGGGCCTTGCCGAAGATGTCCTGCGTGATCTGCTGAACCTTCGGGATGCGGGTCGAACCGCCGACCAGCAGCACCTCGTCGATTTCTTTGGGATTGAGCTTGGCGTCCTGGATCGCCTTAAGGCAGGGGTTTTTGAGCCGCTCGAAGATGGTCTCGGCCAGCGCCTCGAACTTGCTGCGGGTTAGGGCGATGTTCAGGTGCTTGGGGCCGGAGGCGTCGGCGGTGATAAACGGCAGATTCACCTTCGTCTCGACCTGACTGCTCAATTCGCACTTGGCTTTTTCGGCCGCTTCTTTAAGACGCTGGTGGGCCATCGGGTCTTTGCGCAGGTCAATGCCTTCAGTCTTGCGAAATTCCTCGGCGAGGAAATTGATCAAGACCTCATCCAGATCGTCGCCGCCCAGATGCGTGTCGCCGTTGGTGCTGAGTACTTCAAAGACGTTGTCGCCGATATCGAGAATTGAGACGTCAAATGTGCCGCCGCCAAAGTCAAAGACGGCCACTTTTTCATTTTTCTTCTTTTCGAGGCCGTAGGCCAGCGCCGCGGCGGTCGGCTCGTTGATGATGCGTTCAACCTTGAGCCCGGCGATCTGGCCGGCATCTTTGGTTGCCTGACGCTGGGCGTCGTTGAAGTAGGCTGGCACGGTGATGACCGCCTGCTCGACCTTTTCGCCTAGGTAGTCCTCGGCGGTTTTCTTTAAATCCTGCAAGACCATCGCCGAAATCTCCGGCGGGGTGTATTCTTTGCCGCGGACGTTGACCTTGACCAGTTCGTCCTGGCCGCCGACGACGCCATAGGGAACCATCTTTTCTTCGGTGCCGACTTCGCGGTGGCGACGGCCCATGAACCGCTTGATGGAGAAGATGGTGTTTTCCGGGTTGGTCACCTGCTGGTGCTTGGCGGACTGGCCGACGAGCCGCTCGCCCTTGTCGGTAAACGCCACGACCGAGGGTGTCAGACGCAGGCCGCTACCGTTGATCAGCACTTTCGGGCTGGAGCCTTCCATCACGGCGACCACTGAATTTGTCGTCCCAAGATCAATTCCGATAATTTTTGCCATTTTTAACTCCTAATCGCTAAGGATCATCAATCGCGTTTTGAGAATCATACCGGTTGACTACTACTGCAAAGGATGTGCCAGTCTTGTTCAAAATGCTCTAAATTGCTTTATATAAAGAATTAATGAAAACTCCAAAGGATTGCGTCTGTGCCATTATGGCAGAAATGACAGCCGCCCATCCGGATTCTGACAATCCGACATGCCTGTGACTGCGTGGTTTGAATCAACCCTGCGAAGCGGCAATCTTAAGCTTGGCCGAGCGCGCAAAGGTTTCCGCATCGGGAAGGTCTTGCCTGACCGCTCGGATGAGTATCGTTTTGACGGCCAAATCATCGCAAAGATGGACGGATATATCGCAAATCAACTCATCCGGCAAACGCGGCCGAGCACATCAAACATTCAATATTTACTCTCTTCAAGTGAAATCGGACACATTCGGGCGCCGCTTCTGCGACAGCCGTATCTGAAACGGATCACAACCGAGATCGTCAACAATTCGCTGCTTGTACGCCAAACGATTGTAAGGATCCCACCAGATATTTCCTTCGACGATGGAAGGCCCCGCTTCGGTGATTGCAATATCCCAACCGATACAACGAACCGGCAAAAACAGCATCGCCGCACACCGGGCCAATTGCACTGTTTCCTGCCAGAATGGAAGATTCAATTCGTCAAATCGCCTTTGTGTTTCAGGATGCATAGTCTGTGGCTCTGCGGGCTTGCCTGCGTCGGACGTTGAGTACGCCGGCTTGACTTGACCGTGCTGTACATCAATAAACGAAAAGACATTACCCGATCTGCCCCACAAATAATGATCCGTCGTATTTTTCCCGCACACAAATTTTATTGCGGCATACAGAATATCCGGCTCGCATCGTTTGTTCACATACGTAATGATTCGTACTGTCTGCAAAGCCTGTTTTTCGGTAAACTCCACAATAGCGGGATGATTGATAATCCGTTGCTGAATGATATAGGCCGGGCTGTCAGGGTATGACTTCATATAGTCGTAAAGCCACGAAAAATCGACCGCCTCTTTTCCATCCATCAAGCCGTTGCCGTGTTTCTGAATATGTTTGACGCCCATGCCTTTTGCTCCATAGGCGGGTTTAATAATAAAATCGTTCGGCAGCTCGGTTCGTATGTAATCAATCCAGTCCTGCCGCGACTGCAACATCCGATTGCACGACGAAACACCGGCGGTCGTCTTATCAAAGATCGCAAAGACTTTGGGGTGCGGCAATTGTGCAGCCTCAAGGTACCTATAAAGGAGTATCTTGTTTTTGAGCATATCAGAACAATGCGAAGGATTCAACACGAGCTGAATGGACGTCGTTTCTTTTCTGCTTAAGAAATAATCAATCTGTCCGGACGGAAAATCCGGATGCAACAACCCGTCGTAATACATCTCCTCGCATGTAAATCCTTTGCATTTATACCACCGCAGCCCCCGTCGAAAAACGCGCCAATAGTGCCAACCCAAAGGTCGAGCCGTCTTCATGCAAGCCACCGCAATCCTCAATTGTTCCTTTGCGTGTTGAATGGTTCGTTTCAAACAGACTCCCCGCCTTGTTTTGTCTCAGTATCATCCACAATCGCGTCATAGACACGCTGTGTTTTTTCAGACATGCTGTCACATCCCAGATGCACAATAGCCCACGATTGAGCAGCGGTGGCCAGCTTGTCGCGGATCGGCTTATTATCAGCGAGTTGCAGCATCGCGTCGACCAGCGGAGCAGTTTCTTTTGATTCTATCACAATACCCGTCTCACCGTTTCGCACGTGAACGGCGTCCTGCGGCCGTGTAAAACCGGCGGAAATCACCGGCTTTCCACATGCCATCGCCTCAAACATCACGGATCCCCCTGAAAGAGTAACCAACACATCCAGCGAAGAGAGAACTGCCGGCATAACCTCGCGCTGGCCGGTCATAAAAACGCGATGATTCATCTTATTTGCGTCAATAAACCGTTTGATCTCATTGTGATAATCCTCGTCCTCAACGGGTCCGATCAGAAAAAAACAGGCATTGTGTCCGCGCCGCAACATATCCGCTCCCGCTTCAAGAAATGCCAACTGCCGTTTGCCGGGCTTTATCCGTCCGACAAGGCCGAACACCGCACCGCCATCAATTGAGTACTCACGCCTGAGAACATCCCCCGCCACATAGCGAAACGTCTCAAGATCGACCGCGTCGTCTATGCGGACGACTTTGCCCACCAGCGCTTTGTTCGTACAAAGCTGCTTTTCCGTCCGCGCCGAAATCGCAATCACCGCCTGTGCCTTGTGGTACTGGTATCGCCTCGCATCGCTTTCCTTGCCGGGACGGCGAATATGCTGAATCACCGGTATGCCAAGCCGTTTGCAGACATACAACGCATACGGATAATGCCACTGATAAGAACAATGAATCAGATCTACCCGATGGTCTTTGGCAAATCTCAGCAAGCGATGTGCATCGACATAGCGCCCCGCAAAATGCCGCAATTTCCGCCAAGGGCGCAGCGGCATCACAGCCAATTCGATATCCCCCCGAGGCCTGTCGTAAAAGACCGGCGCCTCCGAAAAGACAACGACAGGGGTAAAGCGCGAGCGATCAAGACTCTTAAGCAAATACCAAAGTTGCCGCTGGCTACCCGCCATGGCTCAGCCCTTTTCAAGATACAATATCGTTTTCAAGACATACTCCTCTACACGTTACTATCTCTTTAGCATTGAAGCCTTCATAATTCTTATCGGACGCTCCCTGCAACAGTCGATTTGATAATATCGCAGAGCTTTTCCCCAATGACCGACACGTCAAAAGAGCGAACATATTTTCTGCCTTCTTCACCCCGCTGTTGCCAATGATTGAGGTTGGCAATCAGATGTTCTATGGCTTCTATCCATTGTTGCGACGTGGCGGCAAGAACCCCCGCCTGACTTTCGTGGATAAAGGTTTCATTGACGCCGACCGGCGAGGCGATCACCGGAAGTCCGGCCGCAAAATACTGGAGCATTTTAAAGCCGCACTTGCCGCGGGCAAAACGATCATTCGGCAGCGGTGAAAGCCCAACATCACATGCCAACAAATCGGCAACCTCTGTCTGAACTGACCATGGGCGTTTTTCAACCTCCATATTGTTCAAATCAAAGAATTCGTCCGCAATGATGCGAAGCACGACATTGCGGTGTGTTTTGCCGATCTGTTCGAATACGGGTTTGAGCTGCGATAGATATTTTACCGTGCTTTTGCTGCCAATCCACACGAAGCGGATTTTCCCATCCTTCGGCGCCGCTTTTGGTTTTAGATAGGCCGTCGTATCCAAACCGGTCGGCAGCACAATCGCCTTTTTGCAATATCGTCGTGCATAGTCCGCCAGCGTCGGATTGCCTGCAACCATCACATCCATTTTCTTTGCAGTGCGACGGAACAAGCGATAATGACTGGTATGGTCGCTGTCCGGGCAGGCCGGACTGTGCATAATGGCGTCGTCAAAGTCAAATATCCGCGTCGGCGCATAATGAAATAGAACCTGCGCATCCCAAAAATTCAGACATTTGCGATGAATCAGTATTGCGTCATACGCAGAGGACGATTTAAACAATCGCCAACGTTCCCGCAGGCTGGACGACATGACATGCACCTCGCTTGTGATCCCCTGTTGACGCAGATAATCAAGATGTGCTGCGATCCGCAAACGAAAGCTGGCACGCGACGGGTTGTTCGTGAGGATCAGGATTTTCACTGCTTATGCTCCTTACATGTCGCTTTTTTGAATACAACTTCTATTCCGTCACAGGGGACAATATTGAACAAATGCAGTTCGTAAAACTCCTGCATCCACCGACTGCTATTGACCAGTACCCCGAACCATTTTCGCAATTGACGGGAAATCCAAAAAGGCGTCCGAAAGACCAGCTTCAGCGAGCAAATCTCAAGTCGAAGGTCGGTGTAAAACACCGGAACTTTGCGCCTCAGCTGCATTTCCGGTTCAACAAAATAATAAAACGTATATAGCCCGAAAAATCGCTTGTGTGTATAGTCTGAATAATAATATGGATTAGAAAAATGCGGCACGAAAATCTCCGCCCGTCCGTCAGGCTTAAGCACGCGCAGCATCTCACGAAGCAGGCCTTCAAAATTGTCAATGTGCTCCAGGACGCTGCGGCAGACCACCCGATCCACACAACCGTCCGGCAAAAAGCCAAGCCCTTGCTCGACATCCGCAACAATATCGACATTATCCAAATCCACTCGGTCGATGGTAATGAATGACACGTCTCGCCGTTTCCCCCCGCAACCGATCTCGATAGCAATCTCTTGACCAGTGGACAGCCGCTGATTCAGATTAATCTTCATTATCATTATAACAAACCCTTTAAAAATTGTCACCAAAGGGGCGCTTAAAGCATAACACAATATCGTCTGGATATGCCTCTCGATTCAGATCAGCCAGATCTCGATACTTGCCGTGAATAGTCTTTCCGGTGAAAATAATATCCGTGTGCAACGACACATTCTGCGGGTAAGGCCGATGAATGTCCGGCCCGCACAAACCCCTTGTACCAGTGCCGTCGCTCAACGGAAATGGAGGTCACGGTATCGTCCTTAAAATCACCGACGAGAAATATCCTTTTAGCCTGACCCATAGTTGTATTTCGCAACGTCTCTAAGTAATTCGTTTCCTTTCTTTTCGTGACAGGACTACTTTTTGATACTGCCGGAATTTCTCCATAATAGAGTCCCTTGGACAGCCCGAATATCGGATCCGATTCAGAATAACAGAAAACCACTCCTCCAAAACACCCTCATCAACCCACCCCGAACAGCAGTGTGCAAAATATCCCGCTTCAAAGGCCAGGACTTCGACATTGGATTGGGCGTGGAACGCAGCATAATGCAGATCCAGCAAACGAATCGCTTCGGACGACCCGGCGGGCGACATCAGAATCGCATCGCAGTTTATATCAATATGATTGCATCCGGCATTATAGAGAGATTCAAAAAGCGGTACCGTGCGCATCAGGATACTGCGGCACTCCGACATGTCTCCCTGCGCCTCTTCAAACAACTCTCGTATCGTTTTAAGACCAGATAAATATTCTATTATCAGGTAGTTCGCCTTGGGTATTCCAAAAACCCCGTAACGAATACCGTATCCGTATATTTGAGGAACGGGAATTCCCTGCTGGTAAGCAGTAAGCAAATTGGCGGTTTCATCCAGACCATAACGATAACTTTTGAGACGATGTCGAAGATTATTTAACAAAAATACTTTTGCAACAAAAGTAATCGTTTTCCCGTTCCGGTCTGAAGCAAATTGAAAAACTATTCGCCTATCTGTTTTTTTATAAACGTCGGCATTGCCCGCAGAATCCTGAGACCGAATGGCGTTGTAAGCATCGGCAAATGACACTGCCGCAGGAACCAGTGATTCATTCTTTAAATACCACAAAGTCCTTCCTGGCTGGCGTGATATAAAAACGAAAGACGATTTGATAATTCTTTGTTTTGTCAAATAGTAATTGAACATCCAGCACAGCCCGACCGAAAAACTCAAACGCTATTTCTTCTTGAAAACAACCATACACTGCTGTTCGACAATATTTAATTGAGGCCGACGGCTGACGCACTCAAGTCCTGCAGCGTCCGCCAACTTCAATAACTGCATAAAAGGAATATAAACGCCGCTGATTTTTTTACCCAAAAGCGTCTTCCGGAAATACCGCAAACAGTGACTGTTATAAAAACTCAATGCCACATACTTTCGCGAAACCCGGGCCAGTTCCTTCATCGCCGCCAGTCGAATCTCATCCGTTTTCATGTGATGAAACAGACGCATACAGAAACTCAGATCCACCGAGCAGTCCACCAGCGGCAATGAAGTAATATCGGCCTGAATCAAATCGACATTTGTCCCAATCGCGTATCGTTCACGGCAGGCTTTGACCATATTTTCAGAATAATCGGCCATTGTCACATGCTTTGCCTGCGAAAAGATGTCATAAAAACGACCGTTGCCGCAAGGAACATCCAGCACCGCGGCATCATCGCCGACCAGTGTATAAACATAACGCGCAAATTGTCTCTCAAATTCATCCAGTTTTTTCATGCGGCGCGACGCAAACCTGTTTTGGTCGTAATTCTTGGCGGTATCAAAATCCGCAGAATTGACCAATCCCAGTGAATTTGAAGGACGGCTACTGTTGTCAGGCATTTCGGTTTCCTTTCGTTAGTTATCAACACTACTGTCCGGTTATAAGTTGAATAATAACAATTGGTTATCATAATCGCTCTTTTGTGTTTTGTCGAACTCTTGTGAAAACGCTTCCGAAATGGGTGTTTTCTCGAAAATCGACACACTGGCAAA
>Ga0209723_1003738_pt1 | contig 17916 bp, 20 predicted proteins | sample BiotimSIPDNA_2_FD_185750 | JGI IMG/M metagenome (GOLD analysis project Ga0209723, IMG submission 185750) | Anaerobic biogas reactor microbial communites from Washington, USA - Biogas_R2 time_0 SIP DNA (SPAdes) (version 2) | ecosystem: Engineered > Bioreactor > Anaerobic > Unclassified | place... | reverse complement strand
CGTTGGGGTCAACTCCGCAGTATTCGAGGCAGCAGTCACCGAGGCCATAGCCGCAATCCTGGTTCCACCATTGGCGGCCCTGGAACTGCTCGCCACAGCATGTGCAGCTGAGCCACTTGATGGGCTTATTGCGTTCGCTAGCGTAGTCTTCCCGCCTCGCGTTCACCTTGCATGATTCCAGATGTTCGAGCATTGCGTTGGCCTGCTCGGTTGTCGAGATTACGATCGTCTTGCACATGGTCTTCTCCTGTGTGGGGTGTTGGGGGGCTCAAGTTGTCTCCCGTCCTCTGCTCCCCTTCTGTAGCACCGTCACTCGTTCCAGTCAGTTGGCAGCTGGAACTTCTGCGATAGGCCCACCACGAGGACAAATCCCCAACAGAGTGGGACATTGGGCTTCAGTCCTCATCCTCGAACATGATCGTGATGCAAGGCCCCCCATCGTCGTCGGGCCTACAGATCGACTTCAGCATAACCTTCGAGCGCCGATTTCCTGACGCAACGAATGTGACCGGGAACCTAACCTCATCACCCGCCTCGCCGGCCTGGACTGTCATTCTCAGCATCCAGAGGATGTCCCACGCCCGCCCGGATTCGCACTGTCCCTCCTGCCGTGATTCTTCGTCCGGCACCACCAGTTCGTCCCAGACCCGGCGTGTCACGGCCGTCGGGAATATGATGCCCGCCTCGCGCGCAAAGATGGATACATCTTCGAGGACACCGTCCGCGATTGCCTGCCGGCGAGAGTATTCGTAGATCGGCTCACCCCAGAAGTCATCGTTCATTCGTCTACTCCATGAATCTGTCTATTTCCGCTGTGCCAGCTTCTTGACGTTGCGAGCCATGTCGTTGATCCGGGACAACGTCAGAACGGCTCCCAGGACGGCAAACGGGTCGAGCTGGCTGGCCGCCTCGCACGGGGGCCCACATTCCTGGCGGACTGCAAGCCGCTTGATGAAATCCAGGTAATCGAGAGCGTTGCGGCGGACTGTTGTCAGCAGTTTCCGCTCAATCCGATCCAATTCTGCGAGCTTCCGCTGATTCCGCCGTTGGAGTCTGACGAGTCGTTGGACTTCAGATTCCGTGCAACCCTGCTCAATTCGCTGGGCCAGCTCACGGTCGTGCGCAACGAGTCGTCGCCGTAGATTCTCGTTGTCTGCAAGTACACTTTCGATTCGGTGCAGGTTTGCCAATTGCTCGCTCTCGATCCATCGCTTCCTGCGATGCAGCCGCTCTGTCTCGCCCACGAACCAAAGCTCGGCGGGTGCTTCGAACTTCGGCAGCCATCGGCGAATTCTGTCCCAAGTGGTAACAGGGGCAGCCTCAACCGGTGCTTCGCCATGGCCTCGCCAGACTTCCTGATACTCCTGGCTCAGTAGAGCGATCTCGTCCGAGGGAGGTCTGGGACCCTTGAGGACGCATTCAACGAGATGCTCCTGGATCTGCTTAACGGTTTGGATTCGGTTCACGATATCTCTCCAGAATTTCGCGGATCTTCGGCGGTTCGTATTGATGACCGCGATACGCCTTCCCAAGTCCCGTCCTAACGCCAAACTGCTTCGTAAGGTTGGACCGATGGACTTCTGCAAACAGTTCTTCCGCCGGGAAGCCACAGGCGACGGCATCGCCCATCAGGACATAGGCCCGGTCGGCCCAAGCGTCGGCCGCGGCAACAAGGTCCCGGCTAACGTAGGCCTCGGTCCACTCGGCCAGTTCCTCCACCGCGAGTGCAAGCCTGGCGACCATCGGGTCGTAGGGTGCGATCTTTCGGGCGAGACCTTCCACGTTCCGAAGCCGCGCCGCCAAAAACTGTGCCTCCTTTGGGGCCCCGCCGAGAAGCTGTGGCTGGGACGCGATTGGTGCTCCGATCCGCTTGTGAAACTCGCGGGCCATCCTGACTGCTTTGTTAAGGCTCAAGTTCTGTCTCCTGCTGGAATGTGGGAGTTGCCGTTCAGTAAGAAGCGGTTAATGTTAAGGCAACGTCGGGTTCGATTCGTCGTCCTCGCCGAGATCAGACGTGCCGTGCGGCCCGTCTCGGAAGACGATTCTCGACTCACGTCCTTTGGCAGCGATCGCTTTTTGAAGCTGTTCCATTTCCTGGAGTGTCCCTCGGGCAAGGACGCACTCACCGAAGCAGTAGGCCACGGCCACACTGCCCTTCGCTACGAACGGAGTGATGCCCACGTCGATGAGGTCCTGGATGTACTCGGGATCAGTCAACTTCTCACTTGTGCGGATATAGAGTCGGTAGTTGCTGCTCATATTCACCTGCGTTGGGGAGTTCCATGAGGTCTGACGTGGCGCGAGCTACTTCTTGGATTGGACCCTGCCAATCGGTAGACGCAATATTTGGTGGGGGAAGTATGGGGTAACTATGGCCGGGGAATCCCGGATCTATCCCGATAGGTTCGGGGGACCCGTCTCTCGCAAGAGGTTCTCGCGAAGGTGCGCCATGTTCAATGGGGGGTGAGGCATTCCACCACCGGATGAGTAAAAAGTGCCTTGCCTGCCGGTCATACTCAGGTCGACAGCGCAGCACCTCGCAGTGAGCGAGCCGTAATCAAGACGTACTCGTTGGCCAATGGGAATATGCGGCCCGTCCTGTCGCAGATGTGATGAAAGGCGAGAATCACCCCGTCGGGAGAATATTCGGCGATCCGAATCTCTTCTTCTTCGTAGGTCCGGCCATCCATCATCTCGAAACTCGCATGTAGCTCATTGACCACCCATCGCAAATGTCCGTCATCTACCGGCCTTACAACAAGTCGATTGACGACATCCAGGAGAGCCGGTGAATTGGACGAGATGGACGAACATTCGAGGATTGCCCGTGCCGCGATCCCCTTGGCCATGTTCTCGTCGGGCGGACCGACAATCTCGACAACAGCAATCGGCTGCTTTCCTTGCGGATCGATCACTCGGTAGCGGTTCATTGGTACCTCTCTTGAAAACCATAGAATTATTGGTGCCACTCGCCCATTCTGCTCACTGGCAGTCTCTTGTGAGACTCAGCTTGTCTCGCCTCTCCGGCGGCAGATATTCCTCTTGAGCCCAGCGATTGACCCGGCCGACCCCGACACCCAGTTCCCTCGCGATGCGGATCTGGCCCCAGCCCTGGTCTCGCAACTCGGTCGCCTTCGTCGTGTCGAAGAACCGCTTCTGATTGCCGATCTTGCTGCCCCGGGCCTTAGCAGCTCGCATCCCTGCACGGGTCCGCTCGCGAATCATGGATAACTCGTATTCGGCGAGAACGGAGAACAGTCCAGCAATCATCCGGCCTTGGGCGGTCGACAGGTCGAGGTTCTCGCGGTAGCTGACGAGCGTGATGTTTCGCTCGACAATGACAGACAGGACTTTGACGAGATGCGGTAGCGAACGTCCGATGCGATCCAAAGCATGAACGACCAGGACGTGGACGCGGCCTTTCTGGATTGCGTCCCAAAGTTCGTTCCACTTTGGTCTTGAGTCTTTGGCTCCGGAGACTCCGAGGTCAACGTACTCCTTGACGTTTTTCCAGCCGCGGTTGTTGACATATTCACGAAGGTCGCGGACCTGGGCATCTGGGTTCTGCTCGTCGGTGCTGACGCGAGCGTAGATCACGACGTTGGGTTGTCGGGCCATTCTGATAACTCCTGGGTAGCGAAAGAGAACCGTTCTGCGGGTTCGTAGCACCAGGGAGCAGTCTGCTCAATTACCATCAGACAGGCGGGTTCCCGGCCGGATATGAACAACGTTGTTTCTCGTGCTATAGGGGCATAGGGAGGGGGTGACGTTCGTGAGTGCGTGAGAAACCCAGCAGATTCATATCCGGAGAGTCAACAGCATGACGGTAGTTCGGCAGAGCGAATGGGAGGATCTGGATGGCTTTCAGATTGATCACCGGCAATTCCTGGTTCCCTACAACCTGGGCTGCGACTTCGTGGACGCCTTTTCGCTCCCCTTACAGGAAGCCTGCGAGGTTGAGGACCGGCTTAGCGTGGTCGCGATCGTCTGGTTCATGCTGCTGGCCAACGGGCTGCCACTGCCGCCAAAGACGTTCGCCTGCCGCTGCACGCCAAGAGAGGTCAAACGGCTGATCTCAAACCTCGGCCATGAGGCCCGATGTGGGGAATTGGAAGATCTGCACGAAGTGCTCATCCAGGTCGCTCGCGCAGCCGGAATCTACGGGCGGCATTTCCTGGGGGCCAAGATGGTTCGGACGACACGGGGGATTGGCTCGCCGAAGCGTTGACAGGACTTGATGCGGCGTGTTCTGCTCGACGGGGTCTAATATGTCTACCCCATGCAAAGGAGATTCTGATGCCGGCAAGACATCGTCGTAACCCGAAGACACAAGAGGTCCGCCACCGTGTCTACCACCTTCCCGAGGATTTGCGGGATGCGGTCCACGAGCGACGTGAGAAGAGAGGTCAAACCATCCAGGAGTTCATCCGCGTGGCTGTGGATGACGAGTTGTCCCATTTGGTTGAGGCACTGCACGGCCTGGGAATTAAGCCGTATGTCGACGTGCGCCCGGCCAAGCTGCCGCTGGATGATCGGCTGCTTGGGGACTTGAAGGTCGCGAGTGAGGCGACGGGAGTGCCACAATCCCAGTTGCTGCTTTCGTGCTTGCGGATTTCGGCAAGTCGGAAACGACGGCCGTCGGCGAAGAAGTAAGTCGTTCATCATGCCGAAGTTGGGTCGTTGCGCCCGGTTCGGCTTAGTGCTACAGAACGGTGAAGATGGGCGTGCCCCCACTGTCTCATAGACGAGAATACGACAACCAGGGTTATGCTATGGCCCCGGAGGCCCTTTTCTTCAGCTCCCGTGGCACCGAACGCGCTAGCCCGGCCCCAAAGCTCCAGACCGCAAGAACGCAAAGAAGTGGCAAGGGAGAGGCGTCGCTTGGGTTAGTCCGAAATGATGGAAGACTTCTGCCGCATTGAGGGGCGACCAGCCTCGTGCTACAAGCGGGCAGGACGGGGCAAATGCCGACAATGGAGACTCTGATGTGCGAGATCACTGCCAAAGCGACGCTTCACGATCACGAACTGAACGACGTGCCCGTTCTGAACCCTGGAGACTGGTTCGGCAAAACGTGGCTGCTGGAGATCGGTGGTTCGTATTCCCCGCTGTTCCTCATCGTCGAGGCCGACAGCGTGCAAGACGCCATCGAAGAACTCGCAGACAACGAAAGGTACGGCCACCTGATCTGTGTCAATGACGACGATTTGGGTGACTATCCTGAAGATGAACGGCATTATGGGCCATCAGGGCAGGCGCTGGATCTCGATCACCTGATGATTCATGGACAAGAGGGAAGCAAGACCCCGTTTCCTTGCCACTATTGTGGTGGCGACTTACCCGAAGAGGGCATGTTGCCAACCGAGTTCTATTGCCGGGAGGACGATCGATGAAGATCCGAATCCGCAAAGGCAGTTTCACTGAGGAAAAGGCGAGCTACTTTGCAAATACCAACCATCCCGGTGAAGTCGCTTTCATGGTGTAAGCGACACTCATTCACCGGGAGGGTCACCACAACAACAGGCACAAGCAAACAGGAAACCATCATGCTTCCCATTGGCCCCAAGTTCGCCTTGGGACGACTCCTCGTCACCGGCTCCGCTCTGAAAGCCCTTGAGGAAAGCGGTCAAAGCCCAATCGACTTCATCTGTCGCCACGTGCGAGGGGATTGGCCAAATCGGCGTTCTCCCGTGAAGCCAGCATCCATCCGACCGCGTAGCGGCTGTAGATGTCGAGGATCACGTATAGGTAGTAGTAGGTCCATTTGGCTGGTCCTAATAGCTTGGTAATGTCCCATGACCAGACTTGATTGGGTGCCGTGGCCAGCAACTCGGGTTTCTTGTAGTTTGGGTGCCGCAGTTGGTTGCGACGTTCGCGAACTTCGTGCGAGTCATGGAGGAGCCGATACATCGTCCGAGTCGAGCAATGGTACGTACCTTCGTCGAGCAAGGCCGCAAACACCGACGCCGGGGACCGGTCGACGAACCGGTCCGAGTGCAACACGTCGAGCACCCTTTGGCGTTCCTCGGCTTTCAACGCGCGAGGCTGCTGGCCCCGAACGGGAGGCTCGTCTGCCGACCGGGTCGGGTTACGCCGGCGATACAGGGTCGCCCGGCTGACTCCCATCGCCCGACAGGCCGCGGCCGTGCCGACCTCGGGAGCAAGCTTCTCGGTAGCGTCCATCAATCGAGATCTTTCTCGTCGGGAGTCGCAAGCGGTATGTTCAACATCTCGGAGACTTTTTTTTGAACGTCGATGACCAACTCCGCCTGGCGGAGTTTCCTCTTCAGACGCTCGTTCTCCCGCGTCAGCCGTTCATTCTCATCTGCCAGCGGATTCCTCGGCTTCGCCTTCCGGCCCCGCCGTTTCGGCCTCAGGCCGGCCAGGACTCCCTCCTCACGCTGCTTCTGCCACGTGCTCAGGTGGGACGAGTAGAGCCCCTCTCGGCGTAACAGCTCTCCCAGCGCCCCCCGCTCCGTACAGGCGTCTGCCTCCGCCAGAATCCGCAGCTTGTACTCCGCCGTGAACCGCCGCCGAGTCGGCTTCTCCGAAACCTCCGGACTCGGAATCTCACGCTCAATTCCATCAGATCGTCGGTCGTCCATTCAACATTCGCCTCCTTCGCCCTCTACTCTAATAAATCAGGAGGCTGTTGTCTCATTCATGTTGGCACAGAGGGCGAGGCGGCGGAAACGGGGAAGGAGATGGTCGATGGGTCGTCCAGACGCAACTTCGAACGAGCAATGCTGTCCCAGGAGGTACTCGCTCTCTTGATGCTGGGAGAAGAGGGCGCAGCAAGCTATACCCTCGACGTTCTGGAGAAGCTGGACGATCCACGCCCAGAGATCATTGTGTGCGTCGCATATCTTCGCGCGTTTCTTCACGGCGATGGCGATGAACGAAATGCGCTCAACGCATTCGATACCGCGCTTGAGAAACTCAGCTTGCAGGATAGCCGAAAGGCTCACACCAGGGCACAGGTCGCCCTGTTCAAGGGAAAGATACTCCAACGTGTCGGTGATCTTCGGGGAGCGGAATCACAATATTTGCTCGCCTGTTCGGCGACAATTACTTTTCCCCTTGAGCGACAATTAGAATTCCCGGTTTCGGGTGCCGGTGGGGAATCGCCGAGCGACAATTAGAATTCCCGTCTGTCTGAGCGGGCTACTTCTTCTCCTTCGACAAGTTTTTGTCTTGGCTTGATTCCTTGTCCTGACGTTTTGCCTTTTCCAGGCGGTAGCTGGGCACGTTGAGCTCGAGGATGATGCTGTGGTGGACCAGGCGATCGATGGCGGCGGCCGTGGTCATGGCATCCTTGAAGATCTGCTCCCATTTGCTGAACGGCAGGTTGCTCGTCAACATCACACTACCGCGCTCGTAGCGTTCGGCCAGCAGGGTGAATAACACCTCCATCTCTTCGCGGCTCTGTTGGACATAGCCCAGGTCGTCGATGATGAGCGCGTCGAACTTCGACAGCTTCTTGATGACTTTAGCCAACCGCAAGTCGCGTTTGGCAACAAGGAGCAACTGAACCAGAAAGCTGCACGTTGTGAACAGCACGGAACGTCCGCGATGAACCAATTGTTCCCCAAGGGCGCAGAGGCAATGGCTCTTCCCCGAACCGGGCTTGCCGAAAAGCAGCAGGTTCTCGCGACGATCCAGGAAGGAGCCGTCCCGCAGGCTTTCCATCTGGCGGGCAACGGTCAGCGGCAGCCGAGTCCAGTTGAAGTTGCCCCAACTCTTCGAGGTCGGGAGCCGGGAGTCCCCCATGAGGCGAGCGATCCTGCTCTCCCGCCGGGCTTGGCACTCCAGGTCCGTCAGTTCCGCCAAATACTCGAGATGACTCAACGACTCCTGCACGGCCTGCTCCGCCAGGCTCGCGAAATGCTCTCGAAACATGGGCATGCGTAGATCCCGAAACTGTTTGGTCAATTCGAGAGTTATCTTCTTCGAGTCTTGCTTCTTCCGACTCGTCCCGGCGTCCTGCGTCGCCGAGGATGGTTTCGTGAGATTGGTTGTTGTGGTCCTCTTCGTGGTCATAAGGGTCGACCTCCATGTCGGGGTGTTGAAGTAACGAATCGAAATCCTGCAAGTCGGGAGCTTCGACGGTGACATCCGTCGCTGCCGGGATTTGCTGGTGTTGTTCCACCGCCAGGCGGATCGCCTTGGCGGAGATAGGGGCGTTCTCTGTAATAGCCAAACGCAACGCGTCCTGCACTGCGTCTTGGCTGTCCCGTGCCGCCAGTTGCAGAATCTTCAGGTATTCGCGCGCGGCTGCCCGCGCACTTCGATCCCGGCATAGCCAGTCATAAGCCATGCGAAAGTGACTCGTGGGGAACATGTCCTCCCGGTACTGATAGTTCTCAAAGGCGCCCGGCTTGCGAACCAGCGAATCGATCACGTGGCGGTAGTTGATGGTATGCTTGCCTGTACCGATCAGGCGGGGCATTCGCTGGATCAGTACATCGCCGTGCCAGACCTCGATGAAGTCGGCATCGATCATCACGTCGACCTTGTATTCGATCAAACGGCTGGGAACGGAATAGGTGTTCTGCTTGACTCGGATCGTGCTGCTGCTGTGGACCTTGATGCCACGGACTTGCGTTCGGTAATCCAGTCTCGTGGGCGGCAACTCGCCAAGCACTTCTTGTTCCTGCTCAAACCGCGGGCAGCGCGATGCATTCCGCTTGTCCATCAACTCTTCGAGAAAGTCCTCGTATTCTTCGCGGCTGGTGAAGTCCCGGCTTCCTCGAAGCAGCAAGGCTTGTTCAATGACCGCCTTCAAATGGCCATGGGATGATTCGACATCGCCGTTCTCGTGGGCCTTGCGAACGTTGATCCGTTGCGGGACAACTCGATAGTACTCCATCAAGTCACGATACCGCGCATGGAACTCGCGATCGTCGGACAGGTTGTTGACCGCCGCGCTCAGGCTGTCGCTGCGATGCTTGCGAGGCACACCTCCCAGCTTCCACAAGGCGTCCTGCAAACCGCGGCTGAAGGCCTCGAAGGACTCGGAGAAACAAATCGAAACCGATTCCCAATTGGAATAGGTGAGCGTGAAATGGTAGAGCATGTGATCGAACGGCTGCCGCCCGATCGTGACCCGCAGCGCGTTCATGTGCGTGAAGTCCGACGCGCCCAGGTCGCCGGGGAAGTGGAGCTGGGGAAACATGACTTCCCGGTTCGGTCCACGGGCAGCACGCCACGCCCGAACCCGACGCTCCAACGTCCGTCGCTGAGAGTCCGGAAACTGCCCCCGATACTTATCCTGAAGCCACCCAAAGAGCGCAAAGGCTCGCAACCTCGGCTCGGCCTCCAGCCGTGCTAGCACTTCCGGCCAGACCTCCCCAAAAGGGTCTTCGCGGGTCCGCCACGTTCGTGGCTTCGTCAGTTCTGACGGCAGCCCCTCCGAATCCCGATACTTCCGCGCCGTCTTCTCATCCATGCCGGTCCTCCCTGCCGCAACGACCAAAAACTCCCCAGCGGCCAGTAATCGCCGCAGTTTCCGAACTTGACCATCCGTGATCCTCATCGCAACCTCCTTTCTTTGAAGGAGTTGCGATTCTCTCCGATCTCACGAATTCCGGGAATTCTAATTGTCGCTCGGCGATTCCCCACCGGCACCCGAAACCGGGAATTCTAATTGTCGCTCAAGGGGAAAAGTAATTGTCGCTATACACTCGCCTGTAATCTTGACCAACATAACGTTCACATGAAGCTATGCCTGCTCAGAGTTCTTAAGGAAATCGCAAGGAGCGCAAGGGCGGAGCCTGATGACGAAGCTGCTCGTTCGGCTGCTCAGCGTGCCAGCGAAACCGCGTCAGCGATTGTCAAGTATGACGCCGAAAACGCGGAAGCGTTGGCTGCACTTGTCGACCTGTACCACGAATTTGGTGTGACAAGCCGATGATTTCATGTGCGCAAATCGGCGCCAGTTGCGCAACTACCTATTTTGCGTGACTGTCTGTAAGGTCGAATCGAGCATTTTTTCTCAGTCTTTCGCCCCCGCCTCCGGGGCCTTTTTTAGCAATCAGGTGGTCCCCAATTTCACGCCCGCTCTGGTCCCCTTTCTGATTCTCGTTATCAACAGTGGAAGATTTCCCTGGCCTTTCGGCGGCGGCCTAAAACCTTCTTTCGGATTGCCTTCTTCCGACGACTGCGAACTCTCCTCGTCAGAAGAAGCAGCCGTCGATCCCTTGGCCTTGTCGCCCACCACCGTCTTGGTCTTCTCGGTACGGGCTCCGAAGAGCAGCCTGCGCAGACGGCCGATCTTGGTGTTCAGCGCAACCAGGTCCGGCATGTCACGAGGCCCCCTTTCAACTGGATCCGCATCTTCGCCCCGCTATCATCCTCCAACTCCACGAGGCACTCGCCGCCAGCCGACAGGGCCTTGCCTCCTCCGGGAGCAAGGCAATTTATGCCTCTCTGGGCCTTAACCCAAAGCCACCGCCTCTGGCGGTGGATTTTTGACGGAGCCACACGCAATTCGACGATGCTCGCCAAGATGCACAGAGCATACCAGCACAACTTCAGGCCATCATTCTCAGCGAATCGTATCTCCATCCACCGCGGTCTTCGTTCGGCCTCCGTGTTGCGTGAAGCGAGGCCGAATCTGCATACGCTGTGGCCTTTGAGTTAGTCTCTTGTCACTGCTACGTTGCGCCCAAATAAGAGCCTCGCCTGGACGCAATGCAGTGAGATGCCCGTCTTGTGTGGAATCAAGGGCGGAGATCGCGCTTTTCAGGTGTTTGAGCCACTGAGGTGAGGTTATGCGGTGTAGGATCAATACAGACGTAAGTTCGATAACGGCCCTTGGCACAGACAGTGGATCCTGGCTAGCGATGACAACGCTAGTTGCCTGATGTCGCATTTCACGTATCGTTTCCACCACCTGGCCTATCAGGTCAGATTCAGTAATGTACTTGTGCGCCTCGTCGAAAACCACGAGCTTGTTGAACTCGTTGCCCTGGTGTCGACTCTTGGCAAAAATCCGGAGCATCACGACAAACAAGCCCAACGCCTCGTCCTTTTCGATCCATTCGTCACGGAGGTCCACAATGATCGTGCGGCCCGGCCTGAGCAGATCTCCCAATGAGCATGAATCATCAATATACGGCCGAGCCAGTTCTATCCTGTCCTGGGCCAGACGCTGGGAAGCCGGAGGAAGTTGTGCGTGCTGGATGTCTTGTTCAAGTGTACTCAATGTGAGGTCGTGCCGGTGACGCCGCATTATCGCCACGATCTGTCGAATGTAGAATGAGTCATTCCCATAAGCACCAAGTAAGAACTTCCAGCTTTCTGCTCCCAATTCCCCTGAGTTGAATTTGATCGGACGCACATCGACACGTGGAAACTGCTGCTGGCGTTCCAAGAGCTTGGCTTCTGGAGTCAGCAGCATAACATCATCCAAGGAACTAGGCCGCGCCCCATAATCCGTAAACAGTTGCTCGATCTCGCGTTTATTGGTATTCGGATCCACCGCCGTAACAAACTCCGGCGCGTACGCATCCGACTTGTGGTAATGAAAGATGACTGTTGCGAGTGGCGCCGGCAATCTATTGATTCCTTCGACCGCCTTCACGGCCATTTCAGCAATGACTCCTAGCGTGTACGATTTGCCAAAACCCTGCACACCAAAGAGACTGATGGTGTTGCAGCCCGTGAGATCGATAGCAACCTTCGCCTGCGAGAGACGGCCGATCAGGCCGAATTGAGACGTCAACTCAGTCGCCCCGACGAGTATGTCCGGCGTGACTACCGATGCCTCATCTGCGTCGCATTCCCTTGAAGCATGCGTACCGCTCGCGACCGGAAACGCCGGCGAAGTTACGTCAGTTGATGGGGACGGCGCGTCATATTGGGGAGCTTGAGTGCGCTCGGGGGCTTCGTCAGTCAATCGGTCTTCGCTGGAGGCCGATCCGTGAACAGAAACGTCGTCCTCACCACTTTGTGTGGAACGGGATCCTTCCGGTAGCTTAGCTTCCTCAGGTGGCAATTGTGTAGCAGAGGGGGTCTCCACCGAAACGTCTATGGCCTTAGTGAGCGACTTCTTCGAGCCGAGTGAGGAGCGAAACGAATCAAACTGGGGATCAGAAATAATCCGCTTCACTCCGTCTGGCTCTACTATTTCCCCAAGTCGTTTTGTTGATTCCTCAGGGTCAAGCCGCTCGACGAATCCGAGAGTCGCCTCTCGCAGTAGCCGCTCGCCGACGTCATGGCCAAATCGATAAGTCGTATAGCCTGGCTCATCTTCATCCACATGCGTTCCCGAAGAAGTTCTTTGAAAGAGCACGCCAATACTCTGAAAATCCAGGCTGAACCCGGAGTCGATGCTTTGAACGAACTCTATCGCATTTGCGGCTTCATCGTCAGTAATCAGGTGGTACCGTTGTGCTCTGCGGATGTAGAAAGAAAGCACCGTGGTTAGCTCCTTCGTTCGGAGCAGGTAGTCGGCGCGTTCGCTGGGATATAAGTGAGGGTCGAACCGCTGCCGGAGACACTTCTCAGTGCTTTCAGATTGTTCCCGCATCTGTTGATAAAGGTAGAAGCGAGCGGAATCAGACAGCTCCTCTCGCAGCTTAACCTCGACGATCGTGAAACAGATCGTCCTAGTCTTGGCGTCGAATCTAGCGAGAAGTAAGTCAGCTCTACGCTGATTCACGTTGGGGACATCGCTATCGGAAGATGACACGAACCAACTACGATGGGCGTCAAGCGGTATGACTATCTGATCTGAAAGCAGACCTGCATGTTCGAGTAACCAGCGACTCAACAGAAGTCCGACCACTTCCGAAGAATGTGTCGGACTGGAAAGTAACCGAAGAGCCAACCGGCCTGACAGGGATCGCAACGCTTCCAATACCACGACCTCATCACCTCGTTCAAGATGGAGGCCAAAGCAGCCAAGTGCAGGATGGATCAATGTCTCCAATTCAATCGTACTTCGCGTAGTAATGATCAGACGCTGCCGGTCTTCCTGCAAGTACTCCGGTGCATAGTCGAGCAAGTAGCCTGATTCCTTGGTCGATGTTGCGCTGTCGAAGAAGTCGATGCCCATGTTCCGGTCGACCGTGATGACCCAATCGCTCTGCGAATGAACTTCTTTGAGCAGAGCTTGTGTCCTGACGTCAAGTTGAAGCGATACAACCGGCGCAATACCCGGCGAACCAACCTCTCCCGCCGCCGCAGCTGCTTCGATTGCGTGTACGTGTTCTAAACATTGGCAGATCATGTCTTCCGCAAGGCCGGCATCCGTGGGGCGGAATGGCCGCAACCCTTTATGCCAGCCAAACTGGGAACCCGATCCTTCAACAACCATATCCGGTTCCTGGACAAGCCCGCGAACGTAAGACCCGCGGTACAGACTGCTGGTATTCGCCAACCTTGTGTGAGTGGCGAACTGTTCCACGAAAACGGAAACGTGTGCCGCAAAGGTAGCAGGCTGTTGAAGAAAATCCTTGACGCCATTGCGGGCGAACACTAGCTTCGGGAGAAGGTGATTCGCGGACGTCAGTGTGAATTCGTCGTCCTCTCCAACCTGGCGATCCGGGTCAAGCAAGGATTCAAGTGACTCTCCCATCGTATGCAGGTGTTCCGAAGCACCGAACATCTGGACTGAATACCGGAGAGGAAAAGGCTGGGCTTTCGAACTTGCAAGCCTTTGTTTCTCAACCTCCCGAAGCATATCGGCAATGAGTTGACCGTCACCCGGATTGAAGACATTTAATCTCAACTGTTCAACATACGGATGCTGTTGGAGGTATTCAAAAATCCTGGCGGCAAGATCCCTACCACTGACCGTGGATGGCTCAATGGGGCGTCCCTTCACGCCGAGCAAACGACGAACCGTATCATTGCAGGCGGCTGCGTCGACCTGGCTGTCTGAATCCCCCCGGTCCGGCAGGTAGAGGGACCAGTGATTCGTCAGCGGTCCACGTTCCACATAGCCTCGGCTTCTCTGGTCAAACACTACCATCGGAAGGTTCATCGGTACCAGTTCGTTTCGAAGCTGTTCGAAAAACCGCTTCCAACTCGGCACCTTCTTCACTTGTGCCCGATGATCGTCGACCGCCCCGTGCAGCATCAATGCATGTTGGAGTAACCAGACCAATCGTAGCGGATGCGTCGGCGACAGAAGTACGGCTCGCCCCGGGTCACGCGCAGATTTCCGCCAGCGGGCTTCAATCACGTCGACCTGAGAAAGAACTGAATAAGCACGGACGTGAGCCTCATTTCTACGAAGGGACCTTCCCAGCGAAACAAAGGCCTCTGCGTAAGCCAGAATCTCATGTTCGAGATCCACGAGGTCGGCGGTCTCAACAATCCCAGCTCGCGCTGAGCGCTCTTCGGCCTTACCACTGCGCTTCAGATGCTGCGTATGAATCGCCTCAAGGACAATAGCTCGCGTTTCGAGGAATGATCGACATTCCTGAGTGTCGGGCAGAGATTGAGTCGTTTGGCGCGTTACCTCAACATCAGACAGACTACGAACATCGGCGAGATTGACTCGAAGAACTCCCAATTGGCCGGGATTCTGAATTGTGGCAAGCTCGATCTTCCTCAGCAGACCGGGTACTGTAACTGTGTATCCAGCAAGTTCCTCTCCCTCCATGCGGAAATGCACATCGCCACGTAGCGGCGCACCAACGGGTTCGAGCCACTGGCCCGTCAATGTAGAACGGTCCGGCGGACTATCGAAAGAGGCAAGATTTCTCGTGGCTACAGCTGTCCATGCGTCATGCAGCGATCGCACATACACAGCGCGAGGTTCCGGGGTCTCGATATCCGTCTCGCCCCGGATCACCAAGAACAGTTCCGATTCATTCTCTGCCCGACTGTTATCGTCGTCCGGGTTCAGCGCGTGGCGCTTCGCAAGGAAAGCCCCAGACTCGTCATACGCTTCAATTTTCGCGAAATACGTACCCTCCTCAAGGCTCTGCAGGTCTGCGACCTTGATCGTACGCGTAATCTTGCGATTACGACCACCGGGCTTACTGAAACTATTGCTTTCCCATGCAACAGACGGCTGCCCCTCTTCCGTCGACAAGATCTGGACTCTGAACGTCTTCCAAGCACTGACCTCACCATGGGGAGGAATTGACCTGAACGAGACTTTCAGGCCCTGATGCCCCTCCAAGTCCAGGACCGGCATTTGCGCCGCACCAGCTACGTTGTCCTCCATTTGGATTGGCAAAGAGAGCGGATCGAGGAGAAGTCGCAACTCCTGATCATCGGTACTGTCCTCAAAAGACCAACCGTCGAATGAAAGGTGGCGATAGTGCGTCTGCAACGCGATGTCGCGAGCCCACTCGCGTGTATCATCTGAATGCCTTGTACGGAGAAACGTGAATAATTCAGTTTGAATTGTATCCGGCTTGAGTTTAAGTCGCACAATTCGCTCAAGTAACGGTTTTCCAGTATCGGACAACTCGGCACAAGCGTTCACGTTCTTCGAGAGCCAGAACGCCGGGTTAGCCCGACTAAACACTGCGAAGTCTGGGACAAGGCCAAAGACAAACAGCGCGCCACCAGCAGCATTTACGGTGGAGCCGTTCTTCAGGACAGTTAATAGGTACTCTACACTTTGATCTTCGTTTCGCACAATTCCCTTGAGACGCAGAAACGAAAAGGCATCATCGATCAACTTCCGACAAGCTCCAGGAATCTTGTCCATTAGGATGGGTACCGACGACTTCCCCACATGCGGAAGAGCGAGCTCCGTGAAAGTCGCAATGTCCAATGAGTCTTCAGCCGCTGTGCGGAGGCTAGATGGAATAAACACCAATAGTGGCTGTGGAAGGCTGTTCCGCAGTTCGATGATTTTTGTCGCGGTAGCATGCCACGGTTCGGTTCCCGTCCCTGATATGAGAACACGAGCGGTCCATCTGTCGTCTCCTTGAAGATCACGGCAGAGTTGTTCCATTACCTGTTGTGGTAACGAAATGACTCTAAGTCGCTGGCCGGCCCCAGCGGTCTCGAGTGCTGTTCGAATCGGGACACTCGCCTGCTCCGCTAGGAACTCATACAAGTCGTCGCGATTACATACCTCGAATTCAACGGGCACTGTAGACACGGCTGGCTCACCTCTGGTTGATTGGATACCGCGGACGAATCGTCTGTACGTTGTAAGCGTCACTCAGATCATCATAGAAGCCAATTTCTCGTAGTCGATCCTTGAACGCCTTCACGTTGGCACGAAAAGCTCTGTGCTCATCAAGAGTGACGGGGGCTCGCCCATTTTCGCTCTGAGGTTCACCTATCACGAAGCCGTAGCGAGCTTCGATCCAATGAAGGAAGTCCTCTATGAGAATTGGCTCGCTGTAGAACCGCTTTTGTGACTCCCGCTCCTCCCATTTCAGAACAGCGAGTTGGACAAACACCTCCAGCAATCGACCGCCCAGATGCCAGCGACGCGGATTGTTCTTTGATTTACCTTGAACACTTGCCCCGTACTCTCCATTCTTCTGAAACAGCTTGTCAATGAACTGAGTCAAGTATTTCATGTGGTGTTTCTGTCGGACATGAAAAATCAACTCAACAAACGTTTCAAAAGGCGATAGGCCGGCATTGAGTATCGCTTCTTCCTCCGGGGCAAGCTGCTCGTCTCTGGCTTCATTTTCGTTGCGGAGTTGCTTCAGGATTGCTCGAAAGTCTGCATCAAATTGTTCAGGGGGATCACTGAGAAACATGAATACATCCCAGGGGTCTTCAGGAACGCCGAGCGATTTGTCCTCCCGTGCATACCGAAGAAGCTGATTGATCGCGAGGACCGATCTAACTAAATCCGTGAGGCGTCCATACTCCGCGGCAGCGCTTTCTTGTGCCAACTGCGCCATCCTAGACCGGAAATCGCCACTCATATCGACAGTGAAGTACTGTTGGTATGGGCAATTCACGAACGGATGTTCTTGGGAACCATGTACAGGGCATTCGCGGCATACCTCGTGCGGCTGGCGATCGCGAAGCCACCCAGATAGTTGGCGTCCTGAACGCAGAGTGCACATGCCGATGTGCAAACCCAGAACAGCTTTCAAGTAGTCAATCATCACCGGACGTGGTACTTCGTCCTGATAAGCGAGCAGGCGCTGGATGTCATCACACAATACGCGTGATTGGCCAATGCACAACGGCGGTGAGGTCGCCACACGGTCGCCTGAAGGATGCAGATTTGGTAAATCCTCGACCAACTTTAAGACAGTCAAGGTTTCCAGATCGAGTTGAGTATCCCCGTCGTACGTATTGGTCGCAGCATCACGCCCACGGTCAAGATATGCCTTCAGGTCAGACAGAGTGTGTCGCTCACCGAACGAAAGCATGGCGTATAGGGCATCGGCACAATTGTAGTCTCTACAGTTCTTAGCGATACGTATCTTGTGGGCGTCGAGATGGAGAGGACGAAGGGAGGCGACGGCTTCGTTCGCCTTCCCTCGATTCACTAAATCAAACAAGTTACTTTCAAGCCATGCCTTCGCAATTTCTGGATGTTCATCAAACCCCTTCACCCCAGCCATTTCAGCCAATTGACCAGAATGGTGTGACACCTTTTCCACGGATGCCTTAAGGCGCCCTCGCATCGCCGGCCGAGTGCCGTCACAACGTAGAAGCAGGAACATATTAACGAGTACACGATCCAGGTCGATGGCCTTTGGGTCCGGGTAGAACACCTTGGGATTTCGAAATTCCTGGTCCTGCTTGCGGAGTTTCATGCTAAGGCCTCTTCGGTTGTCGACGTATCATTTGCCCTCGAAAGACTTAGAAGTATTTGCCCCGAAGCGTCAGCGGAGCTCGAAATCTCGTAGAATGAGGCATCGTCCTGAGTCACGATAACTTTGGAAAAAGGCAGATTCAGGAGTTCATTGCGAAATATCATCAAGTTAACAAAGAGCCCCTGCAGATCGGCAGTACTGGGACGAT
>Ga0209723_1003736_pt1 | contig 17918 bp, 20 predicted proteins | sample BiotimSIPDNA_2_FD_185750 | JGI IMG/M metagenome (GOLD analysis project Ga0209723, IMG submission 185750) | Anaerobic biogas reactor microbial communites from Washington, USA - Biogas_R2 time_0 SIP DNA (SPAdes) (version 2) | ecosystem: Engineered > Bioreactor > Anaerobic > Unclassified | place... | reverse complement strand
AATAGTTATAATCCTATCGCAGCGGTCTCTGATAATCTCACAGTAGATGCTGGTCTTTTAAAATTAAATATTAAAGCCAATGCAATTACTACATCTGGTGTTTATGGAATGGGAGGAAATTATTTCAAATTAGACAATGGAGGGGCAGTTAATATTAAAGTGGCAAGTACTGAATATCCAAACAAAGTTTCTATTGCCTCAACCACTCCGTATATAACAGATGCATATGAGGTTACTGCTGAGCTGACTGCAAATGAAGGAACAGCAGCCAGCCCTTATGAGGTGTATGTAAAAGTTCCAGAAACTGTTACTGAAATTAAGAAAAATAATATAGGTATAATGAGTGAACAATATGAACTTTATGAAGATGAGAATTTCACAGAAAAGGTATTGGATGAAAGTTGGCAAGTAAGTTGGGATGCTGAAAACAGGGGTGTGGTTTATGCTTGGGCGAAAGATTTGTTAGGCGAAAAATATTATATTATAACCATCCAAAGAGACCCGGCAGACACACCCTAACTCCAACTAACAACACACACAAATCCGGCCCTCCTCAGGTGTAATCTTGAGGGGGGCTTTTTCTTTTGATTATTAACAGTAATTTTAAGTGTAAATAGTAATTCAAGCGGGGTAGAAAAATATGGGTATAATGAAAGAGAGCGATAATCTACTTTCATTATTTGCACTTAGGGCAGTCTGATGAAACAGGCAAGAGGGGACAGGCCTTATTTCATTTTCCGGCAGGTGCAATTAGATAAGAGTAAACGGGGGTTGGTTATGGGGACAATTAATCCATTGCATATCAAGGAACTGATAAGATTGATCAACAGCAGTCCTTTTTTCCGGAATCTTTCCATGGTCATAGAAACCATCGAGACAGGCCTCTGTATCATTACCATTGATATAGAGGAAAAACATCTTTCTCCCTATGCAGCGATTCAGGGGGGAGTGTATCCGGCCATAATTGATGCGGCAGCCTATTGGGCGCCCTATCCGGAATTGCCGGAGGATGTGGGGCTTATCACCATGGATGTTAGTGTTAATTACACCGCTTCGGTAAAAGACGGGCGCATTATTGCCCGGGGGGAAAGGATCAAAACAGGCCGGACCATTTGTCTGTCCCAGGTTCTGGTCCATGATGATGAAGGAAAAGTACTGGCACAGGGGACTTCCAAGCTATTGGTCACCAGAGGTCTGCAGACGATCCCACATATCACGGGGTATTCGGCGGAGAGTATGCCGGCGAAATTCCTGGATGACGGGGAATAATAGAGAGCAGATGACGGCGGGGATCAAAAAAGGGCTGCCTGTTGAGCTGCACAAAGGTTGAAGCCTTTTTAATTGTCTTTGCTGTAACGATAGTAAACTGCCACATATATAAGAATTAAAACGGCCAGACAAAAACCTAAAAAATTATAGGGGTTTACCTGGAGTTCTGGTCCAAAAACAGAGCCGATCAATATGAAGCCGGCAGCAAGCAGTATACTTATTGTCAGGGTAAGATGGGAGGCCTTCCCGGTGATAAAAACAATCCTTTCATCATAGGGGTTTAATCCTTTGGCTTGCATTTCACGTATTTTCTTCATTTCTATATAGCGGACTAATCCTACACCGATGGCAGCACCGATCATACTGCTGCCAAAAGCAATATTGCCCTGAGATATAAGCCATATTCCCATCCCGATAAGGATCAATAATGTTACGGCGATGGCAGTTATATTCCGGCGAAAATTCATAATATCACTCCATTTCTTCAAAAATAAAGATATCCTCGATTTTCAACCCAAAGCTATTGGCCAGTTGAAAGGCCAAAACCAGCGAAGGGTTATATTTTTCTTTTTCCACAGAGATAATCGTTTGTCTTGATACACCTACTAAAATAGCTAAATCTTCCTGAGTCAGGTTTCTTTCTTCCCGCAATTGCCGCAAACGGTTTTTCAATTTATCACCACCAAAGATGTAAAGCACGCTTTACATATAATATATAGAATTAAAATTATCATGTCAAGGAAACTTTACAAAAATCGTTCCGAGGGATTTTCCGGTAATAATCTAATCAAAACTCCCTTAATTTGCTGAGGGGGAGATAAACTACTAAATAAGCATTAACACCTTATATTGTGTAGAATATAGGCAGTAAAACATTAAGGGAGGAAAAGATAAATCATGGCGGCACAAAATACTATTATCGCCATCCCTGCCATAATCGGTTTTTTCTTTGTGGTGGCAGCCCTTCTGCAATGGCTTTGGAATACCACTATGCCAGAAGTCTTCCGGCTTAGATCAATTACTTACTGGCAGGCTTTTCGGCTGATGCTCATTGCCGGACTGCTTTTCAGCGGACCAATGATTATAAGATAGCCTGGGGGGCAGGAATAAATTCAGGGGATGGAAAATGACAGTATTGCAATTATATAAAATAACCAAAGCATATGGAGACCAGACCGTCTTAAGGGATATTTCCCTCAGCATTAATGAGGGGGACAGAATGGCCATCATCGGCAGCAACGGCAGCGGCAAAACCACTTTGCTCCGCTGTATAACCGGACAAATCGAACCCGATGCCGGGAGGGTCATTAAAAAGGCTAATATGACAATTGGTCATCTGGAACAAATCAGTGAACAGCCATCTGCTATGCTGGTTTGGGAGGCGGTAATGCTAAGCTTTGCGGAAATCCTGCAAATCAGACAGCAGATGGGGGCCATGGAAAAACAAATGGCCTTTTTAAAGGGGGAAAAGCTGCAGGTATTGGTGGATGATTATGCGCGCAAAGTGGAAACTTATGAACTGGCCGAGGGGTATGAATGTGAAAGCCGGGCCAAAAAAGTTTTATTGGGTCTCGGTTTTGATGAAGAGGGCTTTTATAAACCATTAAGTTCCCTCAGCGGCGGGGAAAAAACCCGTCTTCATCTGGCCAGGCTTTTGGCCCAGAATCCAGAAATGCTTTTACTGGATGAGCCGACAAACCATTTGGATATGCCGGCTGTTGAGTGGCTGGAAGATTATCTGGCCAATTATATCGGCACCGTGGTGGTCGTATCCCATGACCGTAGATTTCTGGATAAAGCAGCGGATCATGTGGCTGAAATCAGAGGGGGGCAGCTGGAATGCTTCACCGGCAACTATTCTGCTTTCATCGCCAAGCGGGAGGCTCTAGATCTGGCTTCCCAGCGCGCTTATGATAAACAACAGGAAAAGATCGAGGCGGCCGAGGCCTTTATCAGACGTTATATGGCAGGAGTCAAATCCAAACAGGCCCGGGGACGCCAGGCGCAGTTAAACCGTCTGGAAAGGCTTAAAGCACCGGAGCAAAGTCCTGTACTGGGCAATAAAACCATACAAATCAAACGGGAAAGCGGACAGGATGTTATCAAATTGGCGGCGGTCAGTAAATTATATGGGGATAAAATAATTTTACAGCAGCTGGATCTGCAGATCAGAAAAGGCGAAAAAATAGCCTTGATTGGAGCTAATGGAACAGGAAAAACGACCTTGATCAAAATCATCACCGGGGAGATAAATGCTGATGAAGGTACCATTCATCGCGGCAGTCAGGTGGAAATAGGCTATTTCTCCCAGGAACATGAGAACCTTGGCCAGGAGGGGACTGTTCTGGAGGAAATCACGGACAATTTCCCTTTGACCCTGGAGGAGGCTCGGACAGTTCTGGGTCGAATGCTGTTCAGGGGTGATGATGTTTTTAAAAAGATCGGTGATTTAAGCGGCGGCGAACAGGGCCGGCTGGCTTTATTAAAATTAATTCTGGCCGGGGATAATTTCCTGGTTTTAGACGAGCCTACCAATCATCTCGATCTGGATAGCCGGCAGGTTATCGCCGATATGTTGCGGGATTATCCGGGTACGATTCTGTTTGTGTCCCATGACCGGCATTTTATTGATTATTTTGCCGACCAGGTATGGGTTTTGGAACAGGGCAGAATAATGCGGTATCAGGGCAATTATAGTTACTATATGGAAAAAAAGCTAATACAGCAAAAGGAAAAGATGCAGCAGGAACCGACCCGGCGTAAAAACACCTCCAGTGATCAGCAGTTCCGGCTGCAGCAGAAGGAGCGGGAGAAAAACCGGCGGCAATTAATGCGCGCTATTGCTGATTGGGAAGAGCGTATTACGGTTCTGGAAAAGGAAAAACTAAACCTGGAGACACTTTTATCGGAGTTTGCTACATATCAGGATGATAAACTATCCCGGGAATTACCCCAGAAATATCAGGAAGTATTACAAAGGCTGGAGGAGTCATTTGTGAAATGGGAGGAGCTAAATCATATGCTGGCGGAATCGGTGGAAGAGGGGACCATTAATTGATGAGGCCCATTTAGCTGATATGAGAACCTTTTCTAACCGGGGAGCATAGTTTATCACGAAAAAGGTTCAGAAAGGAAAAACAATGGAAGAAAATAGTGCTGGGCCAATTAAAAGCAGAGCCAAACTGTTTCCCCGGTGTTCAATATGCGGATTGATACCGGAAAGAGGTATCCGCGGCGGCATCCGCTTGAAAAAGGGTTTCATCTGCCATGCCTGTGAAAAAGATATAGTAAGCCTGACGGCAGATACTTGCCTTTATGAAGAAATAAAGGAAAAAATAAAAGCGATAATTAAATAGCCCGGGCCTCAGGTTTTTTACCATTATTGGATTTTAAGCTACAATTAGTACAATGGTTTTAATATTGCTAATGTGGGGCGGGCAATCATGGACAGGTCACCAATTTATTCTGCTATAAAAACATATGTCCGGGAAAACAACCTCCGCTGTCATATGCCCGGGCATATCGGCGGACAGGGTATGGTTTCAGAGCTTAAGGCTGCGGCCAGCCTGGATGTTACAGAAGTTCCCGGCCTTGATGACTGGCATTTACCCCGGCAGGCCATTTTAGAAGCGTGCCAGCTATTATCCCAGGCATATAATGCCTCCAACAGCATGTTTTTGGTCAATGGAGCAACTTCAGGAATTCAGGCACTCTTTTTAAGTTTACCGGCCCATGCTTCTGTTTTACTGCCCCGCAACGCACACCGGTCTTTTTATGGAGGCATGGTGCTGTCCGGAGCCCGGCCGGTCTATATTCCTCCCCTGATGGTGGAGGAACTGGGCATAGCCATTACAGTAATGCCCGATGCAATCAGCCGGTCCCTGGAAGATAATGCAGAAGTTGAGGCTGTTTTCATGGTCAGTCCCAGTTATTATGGGACAACCTGTGATCTGGCAGCAATAGCGGAGATTACCCGGCGAGAAGACAAATTGCTTTATATTGATGAAGCCCATGGCGGGCATTTTCCCTTCCACCCGGAATATCCGCCGGCAGCTATGGGCTGTGGTGCCGATGGGGCCGTAAACGGCTTACACAAAACCTTGCCGGTACTGAATCAGGGGGCGGTGTTACATGGCGGTCCGCGGGCTCCCTGGGATAAAATTGAAGCAGCAGCCAGCCTCATTACAACTACCAGTCCTTCATATCCAATTCTGGCTTCATTGGATCTGGCCCGGGAATTGATGGTGGCTGAGGGGCAGAAAATCTTAGAACAAAGCCTGCTTCTTTCCCGGCGATATAAAAAAAGGATTAATACTATCAAAGGTTTAAACTGTCTTAATGAGGAGTTATTATCTCTTCCGGGGGTTACGGGAATAGACCCGCTCAAGGTTTTGATCAGCCTGGATGGCTGGGGACTGGACGGTTATAAACTGGCAGATATATTGCGTTCCGATTATAATATCCAGGTTGAACTGGCGGAGGAAAGAATCATACTGGCCATGATGTCCATTTTTCACGAAGCAGAGGATTGGGAAAGATTGTATCAGGCATTAAAAGCCCTGGCTGGTAAATATCCTGTAACAACAGCAGTAAAACCGATAGAACTTCCCCCCTGGCCGGAGGTCATTTTATCCCCCCGGCAGGCTTATTTTGCCCCCCGGCGCCGGGTAACCTTCAATGAATGTCGGGGACATTTAGCGGGAGAAATGGTGGCCGTATACCCCCCGGGCATTCCCTGTCTTTTACCGGGGGAGAAGATAAATGAAGAGGTTTTTGCCTATTTGCAGTATATTAAAGGAAGTAACAGCCGGTTGCAGGGACCTGCCGATCCACAGTTGAAATATATAGATATAGTCGATAGTTGAAAAAAGGGGAAAAGTAATGCTTGCTAAAGGAATTTTTATCAGTCTGGAAGGGATAGATGGCAGTGGCAAATCTACTTTGCACCAGGTCATTCGCCAAAGCTTACTGACGGAATATAAGGTGATAAGTGTCCGTGAGCCAGGGGGAACCTTTATATCGGAAAAGATCCGGGAACTGCTTCTGGATATAAAAAACCAGGGCATTGCGCCGGAAACGGAAGCGATTTTATATGCCGCAGCCCGGGCGCAATTGATCAAAGAAATAATAGCACCTGCCCTGGGCCATGATAATATAGTAATAGCTGATCGCTTTATGGATTCTACCATTGCATACCAGGGTTTTGGCCGTGGTCTGGATTTAAAATTTTTGCACGAACTCAATGATTTATGTACCGGGGGCCTTAAGCCGGATCTCACTTTGCTCCTGGATATTACACCGGAGGAGGCGCAAAAACGTAAAGCGAAGGAGCGGCCGGACAGGCTGGAAAAGGAAGGGATCGGTTTCCAGAAAAAGGTCAGACAGGGCTATCTGCGTCTGGCTGCAGAAGATGCTGTCCGGATCAAAATAATAACAGCCCGGGAACAGGAGGCAGTGCAGAAAGAGGCCCTGCAGTATATCAAAGGCCTGATAGCGGCCAGATGGGGATAGGAGCAATAAATGGATGACAGAGGTAAAATAGCGGGCCAGGAACAGGCCGTAAAGATGCTGAGCAAAAGTCTGGAAATGGGGACAATAAGCCATGCCTACCTGTTTATGGGGGCGGCTGGCATTGGCAAAATGCATACTGCCAGGATTTTTGCTGAAAGTATCATCAGCCAGAGCGATAAAGATGCCCATTTATTTTTTAAGGATAATGTTCATCCCGATATATTGATAATAGAAAAAAAGGCCGATAAAACCGTTATAATGATTGAACAGATAACGGGAGAAATAGAACCCTGGCTGGCCCTCAAACCATTTCGGGCAGCCCGCCGTGTGGTTATTATCCGGGATGCGCATTTAATGAGAAATGAAGCGGCTAATTCATTATTGAAGATATTGGAAGAACCCCCTGAGTATGCTGTAATAATACTGATATCGGATGAAAATCGTATTTTAGAAACAATTTTATCCCGCTGCCAGCTGATTCGCTTTTTTGCAGTCCATGAGCAGACGATAGAAAAATTGCTGCTGGAGCGGGGGATTGAACCGGAACGTGCCTATCGGGCCGCCCGTCTTTCCGGGGGAAATATCGGCAGGGCCATCAGATTTGCTGAAGAGGATGATTTTTCTTCCCAATGGAATCTGGCTCGGGAAATGGTGAGGAACTCTTCCCGGCGGGAAAGGATCGAAATATTTCTGGCCCTGGAAAAAATGGACTCAGATGCAGATTTGATCAGCAGTATGCTGGAAACGATTTTAAGGGATATTTATGTATTTCAGGTTACCGGGGAGGAAAGCACCTTAGTCATACCAGAAAATCTGGTTATGGCCCAGGAAATGAAAAAACTTAATAAATTTAAGGTGCAGGAGGGTATAAAGACCATTGCCGAATTACGGGATCTTTATCGCACCAATGTCAATGCATTAACCATTAACATCAATATATGCTGGGCATTATGGGAAGCACTGCAAGACTGATATAATAGCTTTATAGTCAATAGAGGAGGTCATCGGAATTGACATGTGTAGCAGGAATTAGATTTAAGCCAGCCGGAAAAATATATTATTTCGATAGTGAAAACATAGACCTGAGACCGGGAGACGAAGTGGTGGTGGAGACTATTCGCGGAATTGAATTTGGAACGGTGGCATTGGGGAGCAAGGAAGTCGGGCAGGAACTGCTGGTAATGCCCCTGAAAAAAGTATTGCGCCGGGCCAGTGAAGCAGATCAGAAAGTATATCTGGCCAACCAGGAAAAGGAAAGGGAAGCACTGAAAATATGTGCGGAAAAGGTGAAGGAACACCAATTGCCCATGCGGCTTATCGATGCCGAATATACTTTTGACATGTGTAAGATCATATTTTATTTTACTGCCGAGGGGCGGGTGGATTTCCGTGAACTGGTCAAAGATTTAGCTGCCATCTTCAAAACCAGGATCGAGCTTCGCCAGATTGGGGTCCGGGATGAAGCTAAAATGCTGGGGGGGATAGCTGCTTGTGGGAGAGTCCTTTGCTGTAACGGCTTTTTGGGTGAATTTGAACCAGTTTCAATACGAATGGCCAAAGAGCAGAACCTGTCACTTAATCCTGCCAAAATATCCGGTATCTGCGGCAGGTTAATGTGCTGTTTGAAGTTTGAATCAGAGCTTTATGAACCCAGGGGAGCGAAGGGGAGCAAAAATGGAAAAAAAGATACAGGAATTGACAACGATCATCCGGGAGCTGACATTTGAGATTGCGGATTTAAAGCAAAGGATCCGGGAGTTGGAAAAAGAAAAGGCCCAGGAAGAATACAGGCCTACTGATCTTAAAGACAAGATTTTGCTGCGGGCCGAGGGATATGAAAATCTGGGCGGTATATATAAGGAAGGTTATCATATTTGTTCAATGGCCTATGGTGAGCCCCGGGAAGAAGAATGTCTTTTTTGTATAGCTTTTATGGGCAGGGAGTAAAAAGTGTCGGAATACAGCCCGGTGATCGACCCCGGGGCAGAAAGCCTGGATGATTTAATAGTTGGCGGTATGGGCCTGATTCAGCCCTTAAAAGGTTACCGCTTTTCAATTGATGCCGTATTGCTATCCTTTTTCCCTGAATTAAATGATATTAAAACGGCCATTGATATTGGCACCGGGAATGGGATCATCCCACATCTGCTGGCCTTCAGACAGCCGGCCCTGAAAATTATTGGCCTTGACATTCAAGCAGCAATGCTGGAAAGAGCCGAACGCAGTGCCAAATACAATGGTTTGCAGGAACAAATAAGTTTTGTCAGGGGGGATATCAAGGAAATCGGCAAACTATTGCCCCCTGACTGTACACAGCTGGTCATATGTAATCCTCCCTTCTGGAAAAAAGGCAGCGGTTATTGGAGCCGGAACCAGGAACAGGCCATTGCCCGCCACGAGATCACCGTCGATTTACAGCAAATCATTAGCGCCGCTGGTTATATCCTGGTGCCAGGAGGCAAGCTCTGTCTTATCCATATTTGTGACAGATATGAGGAAGTTCTGGCAGCAGCTGCGGCACATAATATCCAGGCCGGCAGGCTGCGCTTCATACACTCACGGGTAAATGAAAAAGCCAAATTGTTTCTTTTCGAAGGTGTTAAAGAAGGAGCCCCGGCAGCAGAAATAATGCCCCCCTTGATTATATATGATGAAAATGGTAATTACAGCGGAGAGATCGCTGCCATATATAATAGCAAATAGTTTGATCTGTCAGGAGTTGTAAGTAATGGGTATACTTTTTATCTGCGGCACTCCCATCGGCAATATGGATGATGCCAGTATAAGACTGCTTAAAACCCTGCGGAAAGTGGATCTGATTGCCTGTGAGGACACCCGTCATACCATAAAACTATTGAATCGGTTCAAAATAAAAAACAAATTGATCAGTTACCACGAATATAGCAGCAGAGAAAAGGAAGATTATTTGATAGAGCAATTATTGGCCGGGAAGAGCATTGCTCTGGTATCTGATGCCGGGATGCCCGTTATTTCTGATCCGGGGCAAACCCTGGTTAAAAAAGCTGTCGAGGCCGGGATCCGTATGGAAGTCATCCCCGGCCCTTCGGCATTGACAGCGGCCCTGGCGGTTTCGGGGCTGGACAGCCGGGAATTCATTTTTGCCGGTTTTCTTCCCGAACGTTCAGCTAAAAGGAAACAGGAATTACAAAGGTATTTAAATGAAACCAGGACGGTTATCTTTTATGAGGCACCACATCGCCTGGCAGCGGCATTAAATGACATGGAAAATGTTTTGGGCGGGGAAAGGCAGGCGGTGGCCGCCAGGGAATTAACTAAAATATTTGAGGAAGTTAAACGGGGGTCTATAAAAGAATTAAAAGAAATTTTTACCCAATCCCCGCCGCGGGGAGAAATCTGTTTATTACTGGCAGGGTCAGACAGAACCAGCGCAACCAAAGATATAAAAGAAATTGCTGCAGAAATAAACACCCTGGTTCAAGCAGGAATGGATAAAAAAGAGGCCTTAAAAATTAAGGCCCGGGAATATCACATCAAAAAAGCGATACTATATAAGTATTTTGTCGAAAATAAGGACTAGCCAACTTGTTTGCTTATTTGAGTCAGACAGCTTTTGCAGATGTTTTTGCCTTTGTAATTAATAACATCTTCTGCATTACTACAAAATATGCAGGCAGGTTCATACTTTTTTAGTATGATTTTTTCGCTGTCAACATAGATTTCCAGGGCATCTTTTTCTTCTATACCCATGGTTCTTCTAAGCTCGATGGGGATTACGATCCGCCCTAATTCGTCAACTTTCCTTACGACACCGGTAGATTTTAACATAATACTATCTTTCCTCCTTCAAAGTTTTAATCTATGGCAAATATACCAAAGATGGTAGAAAAAGTCAAGTGGATTTCAACATTAAAGGACAAAAAATCATATAAAAGGGTTTACTGTATAATATTGCTTCTATAGGTAATTAATTTTCCCGTAAGGTTTTTCTTATTATAAAGACGGGCAGCTCTGATATTACTAACAGCATATACGGGGATTTTTGTGTTAAACTATACAACAAATGCCTCAGTTTGAAACAGGTTAATAAAATTATTGCAGCAGAATTGTTGGATAAAACAATATATTATGAAGGGACGGACCGGCATGGAAAAGGGCAGAAATTTTTATATTACAACACCTATATATTATCCCAGTGACAATCTACATATCGGACATGCTTATACAACGGTTGCCGCTGATTGTATAGCCAGGTTCAAAAGGATGCAGGGCTATCAGGTTTATTACCTGACTGGCACAGATGAGCATGGTCAAAAAATCGCCAGAGCCGCCAGCGACAATAACATGACACCCCAGGCATACATTGATGGCATTGTAAGCAATATCCGCCGATTATGGGAGACCCTTTTGATCTCCAACACTGGTTTTATCAGGACTACTGAAGCCAGACACCAGCAGGTGGTGAAAAAATTATTCCAACAGGTTTATGACCAGGGAGATATATATATATCGGAATATGAAGGGTGGTACTGCCTGCCCTGTGAAACATTTTTTACCGAAAGACAGCTGAAAGATGGCAAATGTCCGGATTGTGAACGGGAAGTGGAGTTGTTAAAAGAAGAAAGCTATTTTTTTAAAATGTCCAGGTATGCTGATCGTTTGTTAAAACATATCGATGAAAATCCCGAATTTATACAGCCCGAATCCCGCCGCCATGAAGTAATCAACTTTATCAAGGGCGGTCTCGATGATTTATGTGTGTCCAGGACCAGTTTTAAATGGGGCATACCGGTGCCTTTCAATGAAAAACACGTTGTTTATGTTTGGTTTGACGCCCTTATCAATTATCTGACCGGTATAGGTTATGCCCAGGATGATAGCATGTTTGCCGAGTACTGGCCCGCCGATGTACACCTGATGGCCAAAGATATACTGCGTTTTCATGCTATTATCTGGCCCATTATGCTGATGGCAGTTGGGCTGCCCCTGCCCAAAAAGATTTTTGCCCATGGCTGGATAATGCTGGAGGGCGGGAAAATGTCAAAATCCAAAGGCAATGTTATCGATCCCGGTATTTTAGTGGATAAATACGGGGCAGATGCCATCCGCTATTATTTGATAAAAGAAATGAGCTATGGGCAGGATGGCATGTATTCGGAAGAAATGCTGGTCAACCGTATAAATTCTGATCTGGCCAATGATCTGGGCAACCTGGTCAGTCGTACTGCAGCAATGGTAATCAGGTATTTTTCTGGCCAGATACCAGCCCCGGAAGAATATGCGCCCATAGATGAGGAACTGAAGCAGGCAGCTTTACAAGCTTATCAGGAATCCACCGCCAAACTGGAAAAACTTGATTTCGCTGGTTATTTGATCAGCTGTATGAAATTGGTGGCCCGGGCCAATAAATATATAGACGAAACTGAACCATGGCGGCTGGCCAAAGACGAGTCATCCAGGGGCCGTCTGGGGGCAGTTTTATATAATCTGCTGGAGTGCATCAGGATCACAACGGTATTAATGGCTCCGGCCATGCCCCAGCTGCCGCTCCGGGTCAACGCTCAGCTGAACCTGTTTCCAAGCCCTGAGGAACTGGAATGGGATTCTGCCGGGGAATGGGCCCTGGTCCCAGCGGGCAATGAGGTTAAAAAAGGGGAGGTACTTTTCCCGCGCATAGATTTACAACAAATGGAGGAGAGCAATATGGCAAGTGAACAGGAAGTTAAAAAGGATGTACCGGCAGCAACTGCAGTAAAGGAAGAACTAAAGGAAGAAAAAGAGTATATCACCTATGATGATTTTTCCCGCCTGGATTTGCGGGTGGCAGAAATAGTCGAATGTGAAAAGATGGAGAAAGCGGATAAGCTGTTGATTTTGAAGGTGAAACTGGGAGAAGAACAGCGAACAATTGTAGCAGGAATCGCTCAGCATTATGAACCCGCAGAATTGATAGGAAAAAAAGTAGTCATCGTAGCCAATCTCCAGCCGGCCAAGCTGCGGGGTACCATGTCAGAAGGCATGCTGCTGGCAGCCTCCGATGACAACCGGGTGGAAGTTTTGATGGTTCAAAGCGATATAGCTGCCGGCAATCGGGTCAAATAAACAAATCATTTTCCAGGAGGCAAGGAATGTTAATTGATACACATGCGCATTTGCAGGATTATGCAGATCTTAAAACAATACTCAATAGAGCCGCCGACAATGGTGTGGAAAAAATCATTTGTATCGGCTTTGATCTGGAGTCATCATTGACTGCGGCGAATCTGGCCCGGCAGCATAAAGAAGTATTTGCGGTGGTGGGGGTTCACCCCCATAATGCCAGTGATTTAAATGAGAAGGTTTTAGACCGGCTTTTTCAATTGGGCAGGGAAGAAAAAGTGCTGGCCATTGGCGAGATCGGTCTGGATTATTATCGCAACCTGTCACCCCAGGAGGATCAGCAAAAAGCCTTTGTGGCTCAGCTGAGGCTGGCCCGTGAATTAAAAAAACCGGTGGTGATCCATGATCGGGACGCACATCAGGAAGTTCTGGATACCTTGAAGAAAGAAAAAGGGGGTATCAATGGGGGGATAATGCATTGTTATTCGGGGCATTTACCTCTGGCAGTTGAACTTATGAAAATAGGCTTTTATATCTCTTTCGCCGGACCAGTAACCTATAAAAACGCCAAAAAAACCCAGGAAGTTGCTGCTAAAATTCCCCTGGACAGAATGCTGGTGGAAACGGATTGTCCTTATTTGACTCCGGAACCTTTACGGGGTAAGAAAAATGAACCGGCGAATGTCTTGTACGTAGCGGAAAAAATTGCCCAATTAAGACAAAAGAGTCTGGATGAGATTGCTTATCAAACCACTTTAAATGCCCATAAGGTTTTTCGTATCAAATAAAAAACAAGCTATAAAAATTCCCTGCCAGATAATACCTTAATAACAATTTGAATTTATGAATATGCATTAATTGTTATTAAGTTTAATTATCTTAAAACCGGCCACAATTACATTATATGGAAATGGTTTGACATTTGGCTGGTCAATGTCTAAAATGTAAGGGAACTTTCATAATAATATTTTATTATGAAGAGAGAAGGGAATGAAAATAATGCTTGTACCGTCTAAGTGGCGGAATGTCCTGCTGGTTGGTTTTATCAGCATAGGACTGTTATTAGGTATCCAAACTTATGCCATGCAAAAACCAGTTACCATTGTTGCCGACGGAAATACCATCGAAACTCACGCATTCTTCGCCCGATCAGTGGCGGATATCCTGGAAAACAACAATATAATATTGGGTGAAAAGGATGAAGTAGAACCTGCTCTGGACAATCCCCTGAAAAGGAATACCCGGATCATCGTCAGCAGAGCTTTCAGTGTTAATGTAATTGCTGATGGTTCTGTCAGGGAAATAATATCTACACCTGTTGTGGTCAAAGAAGCGATTAAAATGGCGGGGATTGATCTGAACAGTGAAGATATTGTGACACCGGGCCTTACGGAGAAAACCCAGCCGGATCAGAATATTGAGGTAATCAGGGTATCGACAGAACAGGTGGAAATTGAACAGACAATCCAATGCGGAGTAGAAAGAACCATTGATAATAACCTGGAAAAGGGACTTACCCGTACGGTTCAAAATGGCAGGGATGGATTGTCCCGCGATACCATAAAAGTTGTATATCATAATGGAACGGAAGTACAAAGGGAGATAATCGACAGCAAGGTTATTGCCGAACCAGTAAACCGGGTCATTGCTATGGGTAATATCACCAATGTTTCCCGTAGCGGCAGCAGTTTGAATTTCAGGGAAGCACGCTATATGGTGGCTTCTGCCTATACCTATACCGGCAACCGTACTGCTACCGGACAACAGCCGGCAGTGGGATTGGTGGCTGTTGACCCCCGGGTAATACCTTTGGGAACAAGTCTTTATATTGAAGGATATGGCTATGCTAAAGCAGCGGATACCGGCGGTTCCATCCGGGGTGACCGTCTGGATTTGTTTATGGAGGATCGCACCCAATGTCTTAATTGGGGACGAAGGACGGTCAAAGTTTATATTCTCGATTAGAAAATAAAAAGGAAATACCTTCTGCTCCGGCGGGAGGTATTTTTTTGTTTTTTAAATCCACTTTTTGGCACGGTTTAAAAAAGCATTAGGGAAAAAACTATATCAAGGCAAATAAAAAGGAGGTGAGCAAAGTGCAGAAAAAAATTGCCGGTATAATCCTTGTTTCCCTGCTGCTGGCCATGTCGATAATGGGATGTCAACAGGCAGCAAAAAAGCCCTTCACAGATGATACCAATAAAGAGATTGCCGGTGAAATGACGGAGAATGAAAGAAGAGTTCTAGCCGGACGTTTATCCAATCTGGCCGAGGAAGTGGAAGGGGTTAAAAAGGCTTCAGTAGTTGTATCCAGTATCGGAATGACACAGGACACCACTACAGTGCCGAAAACAACCACGGATAATGTTAACACAGGAACTGCCGAACGAACTAACAGGCCGGCTAACCCTGGAACAACGGATATAAATACGCCGGTTACACCCAAAATCAATACACCTGGAATTACTCCCAATACGAATAATCGAACCAATGTCAATGACAATACAGTTAACCAGACTGGTTTAGTAGTTATGGTGGGGATTACATTGGATGATAACATCAAGAATGATGCAGCCAGAATGGATGCGATTAAACAAAAAGTTGCCGATCGACTTCAGGGAGCAGATGCGAAGATATCTCAGGTATTAGTAACGGGTGACCCTGATTTGATAAAAAGAATAAATAATGTAGCATCGGGTTTATTAAAAGGAAAACCGTTAAAAAACTTTGAAAAGGATATCAAGAATTTAGGCCGGGATCTGCAAAAAGAAATGCCCGCGTTTTAATAAAAAGGCCCGAATTTTAAATTCGGGCCTTTTTATGCCTTTACAAAGTTGCACCAGGCTTCATAATCCTATTATGTAGTATAATAATTAAAAATTATGAGGTTAGGTTCAAATGCATAAAATATCCACAATTTCAGGCCTGCAGCAATCGATACGGGACAAAGATATAAAACTTAAGAAAAAATGGGGACAGAATTTTTTAATTGATGACAATATATTAAAAAAAATCGCTGCCCATAGCAGAACGAACCAGAAGGGCTATGTGGTAGAAATCGGACCGGGGGCCGGGGCTTTGACTCAGGAACTGGCTGGTTTTCATACCGGCGTCCTGGCCATCGATATCGATACCTCCTTAAAACCTCTCCTGGAAGAAGTCCTGTCATCCTTTGACAATGTCCATCTGGTCTTCCAGGATATTTTAGAAACTGATATAGAAAAGGAGTTGGTTCAAACTTTTGGATTGTCCTCCATCCCATCTTATTCGGTTTGTGCCAATATTCCCTATAATATAACAACGCCCATCATTTTTAAGCTTCTGGAACAAAGCACTAATATGCAAACGGCCATCTTAATGATTCAGAAAGAAGTAGCCCGCCGGATACTGGCCCAGCCAGGCAGCAAAGATTATGGTTTGTTGACTTTGACAGTAGCTTATCATGCTGAGGTGGAGTTTTTGATGAATGTTTCCGCCAGTTGTTTTTTCCCCCGGCCCCAGGTGGATTCCAGTGTGATTAAAATCACGCCGCGCCAGGATAAGAAAGTACATGTGAGGCAAAAAGATCAGTTTATCGGTTTGCTTAAATATGCTTTCCAAAAACGGCGGAAAACCATGCTTAATATTACCAGTGCCTTTTTTGCCTGTGAAAAAAAGCAGGCCGAGGATATTTTTAAACAATTGGAGATTTCTTCCCAGAGCCGCCCCGAAACATTGAGGCTGGAAGATTTTGCCCGTCTTGCTGATGCATTTCATCTCCAAATTCGTTGTGAAGAACAAAAAAAAACGTAATTTAGCCATTTTTCTTTTGAATATATGGTTGACACCGCTAGCAATATTATATATACTAATTTATTTGCAGTTGACAATCAGGTAAAATTAAGATATCATTACAATGATATAATGAATAAAGAAGGTGGTTCAGTGAATTCTCCCAGAGCCTTATCCGATATTAAAAAGGATTTGGAATCTTTCGTAGGCAGCAAGATACGTTTGAAAGCCAACCGGGGAAGAAACCGTATAATAGAAAAAGAAGGTGTGCTGGAATCGATTTACCCGAACATCTTTGTGGTTAAAATTGATGAAAGACGAGTGGAGCGCCGAGTTTCATATACTTATGCCGATGTATTGACTGAGACTGTGGAGTTGTTTGTCTACGATAAACAGGATGCTGAAATCAGAATTGCCTCAGCCAACAACTAGCATCAAAATTTAATAAAGCCGTTTCAAATCAGCTGCGTTTTTAATGCAGCTTTTTCTTTTGCCTGCAACTTGCAACATACTGCCGGTCGGTTGTTAATATAAATTAAACAGCAATATTACAAGTGATGAGGTGGCAAAATGGATAAACCTTTATTGATCTGGACACCGGTGATAAGTGCTCAATTAAAAAACCGCCGTATAAAAAGCACGGCTTTCTGTTCTGTGGAAAAGAACCCAGGGCATATCACAGATATTAAGATAAAAATACGGCAATGTGAGGCTCGGCTTCAAGGCACATCGGTTCATATCTGGTTTCAGCTGGAATACCTGTGCCTGATGGAGGGGCACCAGGGCGAAATGCTGCTAATAACATGGACCGGGGAATGTCAGGATAGGATTACACTAACGGAGTTCGATTCTCATGGCGGCAGGTGGGAAAAAACGGATATGAAAATCGATATTATAGAACATGATGGAGAGGGAGAAGTGAAAGAAGGAGAAATCTGCCTGGATTTTTACATTGATTATTCGGTAATAGCCTCCCAGGATAAAATCATAGAAATTTCACCAGCCCGCCAGTCGGAGACAGCAGTGGTCTCCCTGAAGGCGGCTCTGCAAAAATTGGAAGAGGAATTTATCCGGGTCGAGGGGGAAAATGGTGATTTGCGGAGGAGATTATTTATTTATGAAAGGGATATATCCAGTCTGAAAAGAGGTTTATGGAAGGCGGAAAACCGTAACGCCACATTGAACAGGGAGAAAAAGGAACATCAGGCCTTGATCGAAAAGCTGTCAGCCATCACAAGAAATCAGGGAACAGATGCAGGTCAGACAAAAGGTGATCACCCGTTGAAGGC
>Ga0209723_1003733_pt1 | contig 17933 bp, 18 predicted proteins | sample BiotimSIPDNA_2_FD_185750 | JGI IMG/M metagenome (GOLD analysis project Ga0209723, IMG submission 185750) | Anaerobic biogas reactor microbial communites from Washington, USA - Biogas_R2 time_0 SIP DNA (SPAdes) (version 2) | ecosystem: Engineered > Bioreactor > Anaerobic > Unclassified | place... | reverse complement strand
AATCGGGATAACGGCCATGATAAGAGGCCTTCATATCATTGAAAGAATGTTGACCATTTCTTTTGGAGACTTTTGTTGAAAAAGCTCAACATCCTTATCGGACAGTCCTATCATGGCCAAGTGGCCATTGAGAAATATTTCCCAGTCATTGCCTCTTTTTTTTGCAACGATGCCCAGTTTCTGTAATTCATCCGCCTTGATTTTCCTCTTCACAATTAATCCCTCCTCAGCGTGTAATTTAGCAATCTTTCAATTTTCATTATGGACAAACCGTTAAAATAATGAAACCCACATTAATTACGGAAAAAATACTTGCACAATACTGGTATAAAAGAAAATGAACCACCGGCCTCATGGTTTGTGGCGAAGGGGGTCAGTTGAACATTCTCAAATCTGATATCATTGGCAATTCGCTCCTGGCCGCCCAGAAAATAGACGAAGCTAACAGCCTGAATTTATCTGAATCTTACCTTGTTTCCCTTGGATACCTATGGTAATGACTTTGATCATTACGTTTTGAAAGGGAATCATATGAAAACCGAGCTTCTCAATGAATATATCTTTACGGAAATTGTTCTTGAAATTGCGCAGGCCATGAGAAGAAACAGACAACAGCAAATGGAATTAGAGGGCGCGAGCCAAGAGGAAATCGCCAAAACTCCGATCACGATAGAAGATCGAAGAAAAGCCCTTGCCCTGCTTGAATCCGAACGGCAGCATGTCATGACACTGCTCGAAGAGCTGCACTCGGATTTTTCGGAATATTCCGACGGGTGTCATTAATGGTTTCTCCATGTTCCGTTATTTCATGATTCATGAGGGTCGCCCTTTTCGGATAAGGGCGCATCGAAAGCAAATAGCCACTATGCGATTCAGAGTTGAGCTTCTTGACGTGTCCGGGACCGGAGCGCAGAAAGAACTGTTCCACGTGGTTGTTTATGCCCAGTGCGACAAGGAAGCTGTAGAAAAGGCGAAGAGGGAATATGCGGTTAAGCATCCCGATTCTCCTTCCGCTCCGGAAAATTCATCCTGGATTTCTTACGGGACACGCGAGGAAGATTGCTGGGGATGAGCGGCTGCCGTGCGGCAGGCTGTTTCGTCTCTATGGGTAAGGTCATGGTGGTGAGTCACCACCGTCTATGAATCGGAAACGGCGGTTCAGCAAGACGTTCGATCGTTTCACATCCTACCGGGGGAATGAACATTGACTGATGAAGAAATAAATGACGCCGTCAAACGCGTGACTGAAACGTGCTTGAAGTCTTCTACTGCCATGGCTGCACTGCTTCAGGACGCATTTTGCCTTTTGGCGCAGCAGCCGTGCATCGACCGTCAGGCGCTCCTGGACGGGCTTCGGTCTTTAAAGAGGGAAGATGATCAAAGCGTCATGTTTCAAGCAACCTATAATCTTCATAAGGCCAAGCTTCTTGAACAAATCGAAATACAATTCAAAGAGCAAACTTCTCAGGGAAAAAGTTGATTCCGTTGTATGCTAATTCGATGCCGTCATTCAGCAGTTTTCGGAGGAGGTCCAGCATGACCATTTTTGATGAGATAGAGAATTTTCTGAATGAACATGGAGCGTCATCCAAATTGAAAGATCATGTCGCTTTTGTTAAAGAGCAAATGGCGGTTCTCATCCGAGAGAACACGATGCTCAAATCGAAGCTTTCAATGCGCATTGCCGAAAGCAACGTTCTGGAAGCGCAGATAAGAGACCTCAAAGAAGGGAAGGGCGATAAAGAAGAACGATAACAACAGGAGATCAACAGAGGGATTCCGGGTATGTCACGGGAAAAAATCCCCCTTACGCCTGCGTTGCTGGCCCTGAAGAAAAACCAGGTGGTTTTCGTGCCCCGAATCTACAAGTATGTGGAGCATGGCGGGACCCGCGTGGGGGCAAAGGCGCTGGGGGTTGATGAACATGAAGTGATCAAAACGCTGGTCATGGAGGACGAACGGAAGGCCCCTCTTATTATCCTGATGCACGGCGATCGGGAGGTCTCTACGAAGAACCTGGCAAGGTTTCTCGGGGTAAAAACGGTTCATCCCTGTGATCCCAAAATCGCGGAGAAGTACACCGGCTACAAGGTTGGAGGGACGTCGCCCTTCGGTACGAAAAAGACCATGCCCATCTATATGGAAGAAACCATTGCCGCACTGCCCCGCATCCTGATCAACGCCGGCAGCCGGGGGCTTCTGGCGGAAATGCCGCCGTCCGAGCTGATCCGCGTGCTGCACCCCATTTCCGTCAAAGTCGGCGTAAGCCCCTGATGCCCGGCAGAATCTGTCTACTTCACATGGAGAATCGGCAGGCCGAGATGACGGCGTTTGGTCTCACCGAAGAACTTCGTCTCTTCCCGGACCGTTGGCGTTCCCCGTTTTCCCTTGCCAAGTTGTTCCAGGGGATGAGAAGCGCCCAGATGCAGGGAATGTTTTCCATATTTTCCACTTAAGCTGTCCATGGCTTCATAAAGTTCCCGAATCTTCTCCGCTTTCATCGGGCTTTCAAAAAGGGAGTACTGAATAGTGACATCATGCGTCAGTTCCAGAAGGATGACGCCTGTTGATCGATAGAGCTCTTTTTCCCGGTAGAGTGAATCAAACAGCTCCCGCAGAAGACCGGACAGTTCCAGCGGAAGGGCCGAGGGACGAACAAGTGTTGCCTCGCTGCCCACATCCCCGAACTGCCGGGTCCTGAGAAGGGATATGATCTTCCTGGGGGCCAACCCGTAACGCCTGGCTTTGATGCAGGCTGATTCCAGATTCCGCAGCAGGTGTGCAAAAAGGTATTCCCGATCGGATGTTGGAGGAGCAAAGGTCTTCATCTTGCTGATGGATGCGTAAACGCTTTTCTCCTCGGAGATCACGGGATAGACGGAATCTCCCCTCAGCTCCCTCCAGATTTCGACGCCGGGTTTGGTAAGGCGTTTTCGCACAGCAGCTTCCGGCATTCTGGCAAACTCCAAGGCGGTTTTAACGCCAATCTTCGCCAGATAGCTGGTTGTGGCCGGGCCGATTCCCCAGATCTTTCCCACGGGAAGATGCTCCAGGTACCGGGCGATGGAGCGGCCGGCAATGACCGTTAAGCCACTTGGTTTCTGATGTTTGGAACCCACCTTGGCAAGCACCTTGGTCAGGCTGATCCCCACGGAAACCCCGAGCCCCAGTTCCCTTTCGATGGCCCGTTTCATCTGTTCGGCAATTCCAGTATAGGAAGAGCGCAAGGCCCGGCGCATTCCCGTGATGTCGCAGAAGGCCTCATCAATGGAATACTCTTCCACATCCGGGGTAAAGCGCCGCATAATGTTGAACATCCGCCGGGAAAACAGGCTGTAGGTTTCATAGTCGGAGGGCAGGATGATAAGATTTGGACAGATGTTTTTCGCCTGGTGCAGAGGGACGCCCCGGGTGATTCCCATTTTTTTAGCCGGATAGCTGGCACAGGCCACAATTCCACGCTCTCCGCCTGTAATCATGGGCTTTCCCTTAAGCTCCGGATGGATGACCTCTTCGCAGGAGGTGAAGAAAGCATCCCCGTCGATATGGACAATGGCCCGCGGCCAGGAATGATGGCTGAAAATCATATCGTTCATGGCCTTACATTATAGAACAAATGTTCTACTGTCAAGAAGAGTCCAATAGAGCCTCGCAGGCGAGCGGGAAGGGTCGGCTCTGAGGAATTAACACGTCGATTCTCTTGACAAATTAGGAGAAGAGGAATAAATTATAGGTGAAAGAAAAGAGATGCTGCGGCGCACGGGATGAGTCATAGTACTGGGTTTGAATGAGATAAGAAGGCAAAGGGTCTTCGTGGTGATTGTCACCCCAAATAGACCAAGTCTTTTAGGACACGACTCCAGTCAACGGCAAACGGCGCAGCGGCTCTCTTTTAAAAGTTCTTTTCAACAGGTCCCAAGGGGAAAAAGCCGTGTATCTGGTAAATTCTTTTTGGAGCGTACCAGTTGCCTTGAAGTTGGCGGCTGATTCCCTTTGGTGAAAATACCCTGGCTACGTTCACATATGGCGCGTGCCTATTGGCGCTGGATGCTGAAACGGGAAACAGCAGAACGCTTCCCCCATTGAAGGGGGGCCAGGGATTTATCCTTTCCTTCATGAACTCTGCCGTGGCGGTTCAAGCGGCTTCAGCTTCCTGGCCTTCAAACTTCCAGGGTGGTTTTTCTCTTTTCTTCACAGACCACGAAAGAGTGCACGTTGCCATATCATCACGGGATACGCTCTGAAGTGGCCTTTCTTTTTACATGAATAAATTCCCTCTGTATTAACCTTTAGATAGCATTCAAGGAGGTTGTCATGAAAACATCGGCCCTGACGATTCCCGAAATCGGAATTATTGCTGGAACCCGTTTAATCTGTGGAGCCGGGGTCGCCCTTTTGCTGGCAGACAAGCTGGATACGAAACGGCGAAAGAAACTTGGATGGGCGATGTTTCTCATAGGGGTGATAAGCACAATCCCCCTGGCAATAGATGTGTTCAGCAAAAGGAAGTAAAAAAAGAGAAAAAATGTGCGGCCGCTTTGTCCTTCTAGTGGATTTGTCTGATATTGCACAATGGGGAGGATACTGGACACCGATTCCGATTTGAACTGACACGGTTTCCGGAACTGATCGAACAGGAAAGCCGATTTTGAGTGGGATAAAATGGCTTTAAATAAAAAGGACTTAGCCAGATATGGCTAAGTCCTTTTTTTAAATGGTGCGCCCAGCAGGATTCGAACCTGCGACATCCGGATTCGTAGTCCGACGCTCTATCCAGCTGAGCCATGGGCGCATCTATTGGGTGCGATGATTCTGCTGCACATTTGAAAGAAGTAGCTGGCGGAGAGAGCGGGATTCGAACCCGCGGTACACCTTATAGGGCGTACAATCGCTTAGCAGGCGATCGCTTTCGGCCACTCAGCCATCTCTCCGCAAACTTTAAGTTGGAACAAAAACCATAAAGAGCGACAAGGCCGGATAGACCGCATCCTGCCATGTTTTTCTTGTTATTCTGGCGGAGGGAGCAGGATTCGAACCCGCGAACCTTTCGGTCAACGGTTTTCAAGACCGCCGCCATAGACCACTCGGCCATCCCTCCGAATCATTATTTCTTTGCATTCCCGATTTACGCTGCGGGAATTTTATCCATTCCTCTCATGTAGGGCCGCAGGGCGTCGGGAATTACGACGCTGCCGTCTGCCTGCTGGTAATTCTCCAGAACGGCCACCAGCGTCCTGCCGGCCGCCAGTCCGGAGCCGTTGAGGGTATGGACAAATTCCAGTTTCCCCGTTGACGTCCGGCGAAAGCGAATAGAAGCCCTCCTGGCCTGGAAATCCTCGAAATTGCTGCACGAAGAAATTTCCCGGTATGTTTCCTGCCCCGGAAGCCATGCCTCTACATCATATGTTTTGGCTGAACTGAAGCCCAGGTCGCCGGTGCAGAGACTGACCGTCCGGTAGGGGATATTGAGGCGCTTCAGAACCTCTTCCGCGTTAAGCGTCAGCATCTCCAATTCGTCATAAGACGTTTCCGGGGTAGTGAATTTGACCATCTCCACCTTGTTGAACTGGTGCTGGCGGATCAGGCCGCGGGTGTCTTTCCCGTAGGACCCTGCTTCAGCCCTGAAACAGGGCGAATAGGCCACATAATAGACAGGGAGAATCTTCTCATCCAGAATTTCATCGCGGTGAATGTTGGTCACGGGAACTTCCGCTGTAGGAATAAGATAATACTCCTGGTTTTCAATTTTAAAAAGATCTTCTGCAAATTTCGGCAACTGGCCCGTTCCTGTCATGCTTTCCCTGTTGGCCATGAAGGGAGGCAGGATTTCCGTGTATCGGTGCTCCGTTATATGGAGATCCAGCATGAAATTGACGATAGCCCGTTCCAGCATAGCACCTGCCCCCCGGTAGAGGGTAAAGCGGGCACCCGCAATTTTTGCGCCCCGGGCGAAGTCAAGGATGTTGAGATTTTCCCCGATTTCCCAATGGGGCTTTGGAGCAGACTCGAATTTCGGCTTTTCACCCCAGACCCGGATAACGGGATTGTCCTCGGAGTTCGTTCCGCAGACAACGGATTCGTGGGGGATGTTGGGAATCGTCATCAGCAGGTTCTGCAGATGCTCTTCCGTTCCCTTGAGCGCGTCCTCAAGCTCCCGGATACGGGCGGAAACCTCCCCCATCCTGGAGATCAGATCCTGGGAATCTTCCTTTCGCTTCTTCTTTTCGCCGACCTGTTTGGACACGGCATTTCGTTCGTTGCGCAGTGCCTCGACTTCCTGAAGAATATCCCGCCGCTTGCCATCCAGGCGAACAAAGGCATCCAGATCGATGTCCTGCCCTCGCTCCGCGATTCTGGTCCTAACAAAATCGAGGTTCTGTCTCAGAAATTTGATGTCAAGCATGGGAATGCCTTAGAAGGATTTCATTCTGCAAGAGACGTTGTTCCTAACATTTTGGAATTTTGAAGTCAATCATTTTATCCGCCTGCAACGGGATTTCAGCACACTCACGATTTGAGCTTCCGGCGGATCACGTTGAGAAGGGCCACCATTTCGTCACTTTTCAGGAGGAAGGACGTTCCGAAAAAGGTCAGGATTCCTGAGGCGATGGAGGTCGAGAGAAAGAGCACCCGTGCATCAAAGGGGGCTTCAATATTCCAGGGGAAGAAAAGAGTAACGAGATAGAAGCTGACGGCCATTACGACAGAGGCAACGCAGGCCTTGGCCACGGAGGAGTAGAATTGCGTATCCAGGAAGGTGCCGATTTTCTTCCAGAGAATGTAGGAAAGCATCAAAACGTTCACAGCCGAGGCCGCAGAGGTTGCCAGGGCAAGCCCCCCATGCTTTAAGGGGAACATGAGAAGAACGCTCAGCCCGACATTGACAATCAGAGACACGGCAGCGGCCTTCAGCGGCGATTTCCTGTCCTGAAGAGAGAAAAAAGCTGAATCGATCACGCGGATTACGGAAAAGGCCCACAGGCCGACGGTATAAAAAAGAAGCGCCTGGGCGGTCATCCGGGTTGAATAGGCATCAAAGGCGCCTCGTTGAAAGAGAACGGAAACGATCGGTTCACGCAGAGCAATGAGGGCTATCGTGGCTGGGATCGTAATAAAGAGAATAAGGCGCAGGGAAAAGGAAATGGTTTTTTTAAAATCTTCGAAAAGCCCTTTTGCGACCTGGGCGGAAAGGCTGGGAAGACTTGCCGTGCCCACGGCAATGGCAAATACGCCCAGCGGGAGTTCGACGACCCGGTCGGCATAGTAAAGGAAGGAAACGCTGCCCTTGGGCAGGATGGAAGCCAGGATGGTGCCGATAAAAATGTTGATCTGATAGATGCCCGAACCGACCAGGGTGGGAATCAACAGGCGTCCAATCCTCTTCATGCCGGGATGTCGAAAATGAAAATTCGGCTTCAGGATGGCACCCATCCGGATCATAACAGGCCATTGCATCGCCAGCTGCAGGGCTCCGCCCAGCATGACCCCGACCGCGAGAGCGGTGATCGGCTGCTCAAAAGACCGGTGGAGAAGCAGCGTGGTCAAGATCATGGAAATGTTCAGAACAACAGGCGCCAGGGCGGGGGCCGCGAAATGACGCAGTGAATTGAGGATCCCCATGCAAAGAGCTACCAGGGAGATGAAGAAGATGTACGGGAACATGATCCGGGTGAGAAAAACCGCCAGGTCGAACTGCTCCGGGTTTTTGAGAAATCCGGGAGCCATGAGGGAAACGACGAGAGGCGACAAAAGCACGCCGGCCATGGAGACCAGCACCAGGACGATCGAAAGGAAGGTCAGGGCGATGCTTGCCAGCTCCAGGGCGCTTTCCCTGGACTTCGTTTTCAGATATTCCGTAAACACGGGAATGAAGGCGACGGTGAGGGAACCCTCCCCAAGAAGTCTCCGCAGCAGATTGGGGATCCGGAAGGCGACGAAGAAGGCGTCCGTGGCGATGCCTGCGCCGAAGAAGGCGGCCACCACCATGTCCCGGATAAATCCGAAAATTCGGCTCAACATCGTGGCCATTCCCACGATGCCGGCAGCCCGGGCTACATTTTCATTTTCGCCGCGATGCGTCATCTTCGTTTGCTGATCCGTGCGACTTCCGGGGCTGTCTGCTCATTGGGAAATTCAGCCTTCATGAGAAGGGAGAGGCGGGCTTCAAGCTGCTCCCGCGTCAATCCTTCGATCTGGACCACTTTCTTCCTGGACTTGTGTCCGTGAATAATGTCCAACTGCCCTTTTTTCAACCCCAGCTGTTCGGCGAGGAATTCCAGGCATTCTTCGTTGGCTCTGCCGTCGACCGGCGGCGCGGTGAGTTTAAGCCGGAGAGATCCTTCCTGGATTCCAACCAGGGCGCATTTGTGGGAGCGAGGCAGCACCTGAACGGAGAAGGAGAGGGCGTTTTTTCTTTCCTGGATATCGACCACGAAGAGCCTTTGAGGGTTTCGACTTTTTCGAGCTTCAGCGGAAGAGCATGGCCATCTGCTTCATGCTTCCGATCAGAAAGGTCTGCAGAAAAATAATGGCTAGAATGACGATCAAGGGGGAGAGATCAATGCCCAGGTTCCGGAAGGGAAGCCACCGCCGGACCGGAGCCAGGACGGGTTCGGTGGCCCGATAAAGGAACATGACGATGGGATTGTAAGGATCGGGATTGACCCATGAAATGACAGCCCGAGCGATCAGGACCCACATATAGAGCGTCAGTGCGATATCCAGAATTTTTGCTATGGCCATAAGAAGGTTTTCAGCGATAAACATAGCGACTCCTTTGGGAGCTGATATAAATAATAAAGAGTTGTTGCTACCATAAAGACGGTCAGAGTGCAAAGGAAACGTTTTCCTGCCTCGAAGCGATTTCATGGTTGACAGCTTCGGGAAAATAGGCCATCGTCGAACCCGCCGGGAAACGGCCACGGGAATGCCCGCCGACAGGACGTTGAAGTGCCTGCGGCGTGGCGGAGATTGCGAATCCGCACCGCCTGTTGACGTGCGGTGCTCTTGCCCCGGCCGGGGTGCCGGGACGAGCGCCGCCATGCGGGATAGGCGGTGAAAGGAGAGGAAGGAGGAAGATCAGAGGCATGTTGGAAGATAAGAAAATCGGGATGATCGGTTGCGGAAAGATGGGAACGATTCTGCTGAAAGGAATTCTCGGTCGCTATCCGGTGTCTTCAGCGCAGATTCGTGTTGCGGATACCGTCAAGGAGCGTCTTGAGGAAATATCCAAGGCCTATCCCCTGGTCGTTCCGGCGGCAAACCGCGAGCTTGTCCGGGAGGTGGATATCCTGGTCCTGGCGGTTAAGCCCCAGAATCTGCCGGCTCTTCTGGACGAGATTTCAAGCGACGCCCATCCGGGTCAATTGATTATTTCAATTGCCGCGGGCGTCTCCACGAGGGCGATTGAAAAACGACTCTCCGGGCCGGTGCGGGTCGTGCGGGCCATGCCCAATACGCCGGCTCTGGTCGGGGAAGGAATGACGGCCCTCGCTGCGGGTTCTCACGCCACGGAGAAGGACCTTGAAACGGCTGACCGGGTCTTTCAGTCTGTGGGGTTGACCGTGACCATTTCTGAAAATCATATGGATGCCGTCACGGGTCTCAGCGGCAGCGGTCCAGGTTATGTGTTCGTCATGCTGGAAGCATTGGCCGATGCCGGCGTGTTTCTGGGGCTGCCGCGGGACATCGCTCTAAAACTGGCAGCGCAGACCCTTCTCGGGTCGGCAAAGCTCTGTCTCGAAACCGGTCGACATCCGGGAGAGCTCAAGGATATGGTCACCTCTCCGGGCGGAACGACCATCGCCGGGTTAAAGGCCCTGGAAGAAGGCCGAGTGAGAGCAACGCTGATGTCGGCTGTTGAAAAGGCTGCCCTTCGATCCAGAGCCCTGGCCGGGGACGAGTAAGGAACTGGTGAGGCGCAGTCGCCTTCACTTCAACGGGTCACACCGTTAATGGAAGAAAGGCGTCGTCTTTCCCGGAAGCTTCGGCAGGTCCACTGTCCGGGCGAAACGCCCCTGCACCCGTCTGGAAAAGGATGCCGCAATTAAGCGGACGGTTCCTTTTCGGCAACATCGTGATGTTCGCTCTCGCTCTCCCGCGCGCGCGGCGGATCCGAAGGGCCGGTTTCGATGGGCTCGGCGATGGGCTGGGGAGGAATGCCGATGCCTTCTTTGATGTCTGCCCCCTCTTCCGTAAGAACCTCATCCGGGTTGCCCTGTTGGGAACCCGACAGGGCGATCTCGGTCTTCTCTTCCGGTTTTCTACGTCGACGGCGCGGACGACGCCGGCTCTTCTTCTTGGCCGGTTCGGCGGCAGCGGAGCGCTCCTCCGAAGTGTCGGCTTCCGGGGCGCTCTGTGGCTGTTCTTCAGGGATTTCAAGAGCGGCAAGGTCGCTTTCCCTGGCGAAAGGCATTTCAGACGACAGGACCATCTTGCCCTCTCCGTTCAGATCGGACAAATCTGTGACCGCTTCTCGGGGAACCGATGTAATGATCGCGTGGTCCCAGACCATGTCCGCTTTTCCCGATACGTGAATGGAGAGATCGTACATGCCTTCGATCCTCTGAATGTCGCTGCGCTTCTGGTTGAGCAGGTAGTCGGCGATTTCGTGGGGAACGCATATCTTCAGGGCGCTGGCTTTTTCCTTGGCCGCGTCCGTTTCAATCTTCCGGAAGGCGCTTAGAGCCGTGTATTCGAGAGAGGGGCGCGCGCCTCGACCGCTGCAGAAAGGGCAGGAGGTGTAGCTGATTTCCTGGATTGTGGAATGCTTCTTCTGACGTGAAAGTTCAAGAATCCCGAATTTCGAAATTCGGGACAGCTGAATGCGGGCGCGGTCAAGGGTGAGGGCCTTCTTGAAGGTTTTTTCCACCTCAGCCTCGTGTTTCCTGTCCATCATGTCAATGAAATCGATGGCAATCAACCCTCCAAGATCCCTCAGCCGAAGCTGCCGGGCGATTTCCTCGGCGGCTTCAAGGTTGGTCTTGAAGGCCGTGTCTTCCACATTCTTTTTGTTGGAGGCCCTTCCGGAATTGACGTCGATGGTGATCATCGCTTCCGTCGGACAGATGACGATGGATCCGCCGGATTTGAGCTCCACCCGTTCCTGGTAGATTTCCCGGATCTGCTCCTCGAGGTTGTAGCGGCCGAAAATGGGCAACCTTTCCTTGTACTGCTTGATCATCCTGAGATTCCGGGGGACGACGGTCTTGCAGTAGGCCCTCATCTTGCGATAGGTGTCGATATCGTCCACCTGGATTTCTTCAATTTCTGAAGTGAAGTAATCCCTGAGACTGCGCACACCGAAATCGCTTTCCTGATAGATCAGTGACGGTGCCGGCTCTGTTTCCGCCCGTTTCTTGATTTCCTTCCAGAGTCTCAGCAGGTGCTGATAATCGCGGGACAGCTCCTGCTTGGTCCGGCTGATCCCTGCGGTGCGAACGATAAAGCCCATTCCCTCATCGATTTTAATCTGCTCCACAAGGGTCTTTAACTGTTTCCGGTCTTCTTCGTCCTCGATTTTCCGGGAGATTCCGCTGCTGTGCTTGTTGGGCAGAAGGACAAGATAGCGTCCCGGAAGGGACAGGTACGTAGTGAGCAGGGCTCCCTTCCGCCCGCTGACTTCGCGGGCCACCTGGACGATGACTTCCTGCCCGGTTTTTAATGCGCTCCGGGAACCGGAACCGTCCCGGCCATTATCTTTCTTTTCGGTAAAGTATTCCGGACTGACATCGCGCAGGGGGAGAAACCCGTCCTTGCCGACGCCGAAATTGACGAAGGCGGCCTGCAGGCCACGCTCAACCTTCAGGACGATGGCCTTGTAAATATTTCCTGTAATGGGTTCCCGCAGGGACATCTGGATGTTAAATTCCACAAGTTTGCCGTCTTCAACGATGGCCATGCGTTTCTGTTCCTGATGAACAGCGTTGATCAACATGATATGTTTCATAAGATTCCTTTTATTGCGTCAGGCATCCGCTCCTGCGGACTGCAGCCCGGACTTTTGTTCCCGGGCTTTCCTTCCGGCGTCTTTTATTATTCCTGGCCGCCTTGGTTCGGCCTGTGGGAATGTCAATAGGTAAATTCGGAAACATCTCCCTTGCCCTCTCTCAGAACTTCCACGGTATCGTCGATCAGGCTGATGACCGTGGAGGGTTCAGGCGAGATGATGCCCCCATGAATCGTAATGTCCACTCGGTTTTTGAACATCTTTTCAATTTCTTCAGGATCATTCAGATAGGAATCGTCATCCGCTTTGACGCTCGTGCTGATGATGGGTTGCCCCAGCTCAGCCACCAGGGCCATGCAGATCCGATTGTCCGGTATTCGAATTCCCGTTGTTTGTTTCTTTGGCAGAATGATTTTCGGAACGAGCCTTGAAGCCTTGAGAATGAAGGTGTAGGGCCCGGGGAGATAACGCTTCATGGTTTTATAAGCGAAATCGGTCACCTGGGCGTATTGGCTGATGTCCTTGAGGTTGGAGCAGATGAAACTGAGCTGCTGCTTTTTGCTTCTTTTTTTTATTTCGTATATCTTTTCAATCCCTCTTTTATTGAAGAGACTGCATCCGAGACCGTAAACCGTATCCGTTGGATAAATGACAAGCCCTCCGTTCTGCAGGATTTCGGAAGCTTTCTTGATCAGTCGGGCCTGGGGGTTCTGACTGTTTATTGATAACAGCATAGAGAAGGTGCTTTCAGTGTCACGGATATAATTTCATTAACTTGGATTAATAACATAAAATAATGAATATATCAATATTACGGAGTGCTGTTGAAATAAAACTTTGTGGATCGGTCGCGTGGCAGGGTGAAATAAAACAACCCCTTGTCACCCTGCAGAATTTCAGGAAAGACAAGGGGTGCTGGTGCCGCCTCGGGGCAGGTGCCTGGCGGGGAAGAAGCCGTTTTGATGCGGCCTCATTCCTTTGTATGGTGCTTGTTGACGTTATCCTTGCAGAGTTTGTACTGAATGCTGTCCACAAGGGCGTGCCAACTTGCTTCAATGACGTTGGTGGAAACTCCGATGGTGCTCCAGACCTCCTCGTCGTCCCTTGAATCAAGGAGAACTCTGACCTTGGCCGCGGTTCCGTCGGCGCCTTCGAGGGTCCGGACCTTGAAATCCACCAGGTGAACTTCGCTGATCTGGGGATAGAATTTGACCAGGGCCTTGCGCAGGGCGTTGTCCAGGGCATTGACCGGCCCGTTGCCCTCGGCGGCGGTCAACTCCACCTCATCGCCCACGACGATCTTTATGGTGGCCTGCGTCAAGGAAGGATTGTTTTCCGTTTTGGAGTTGATGACATTGAAGCATTCCAGCACGAAGGGCTCCTTGAATTCGCCGGTGATCTTTTTCATCAGCAGAGACAACGATCCGTCCGCAGCGTCGAATTGATAGCCTTCATCTTCCATGATCTTGATCTTCTTGACGATCTTTGTGCTGATGGCGTCCTTGGTTCCCAGGCTGATCCCGAGCTCCCTGGCTTTGTACTCGATGTTGCTCTTACCGGAGAGGTCGGAGACGAGGACGCGCTGCTGGTTGCCCACAAGCTCCGGTTTGATGTGTTCATACGCTGCAGAATTCTTCAGAATGGCGCTTACATGGACGCCTCCCTTGTGGGTGAAGGCGCTGCGGCCGACGAAGGGCCTTGAATTCTGCGGCGGAATGTTGGCCACGTCGCTGATGTAATGAGACAGGTTCGTCAGCTGCCGGACCGAGGAGTCAGGCAGGCAACGCCGGTTCATTTTAATCTGGACATTGGCAATGATGGGAATCAGGTCGGCGTTGCCGCACCTCTCACCGTAGCCGTTTATGGTGCCCTGAACCATGGTCGCTCCGGCATGAACGGCGGCAATGGAGTTTGCTACCGCGAGATCTCCATCGTTGTGGACATGGATCCCCAGGGGAGCCTCAGGCAGGATCTTCCGGATGTGAGCCACGATTTCAGTCAGTTCATGGGGAAGGGTGCCGCCGTTGGTGTCGCAGAGGACGAGAAAGTCGGCTCCCGCCTTCCAGGCCGTGTCGAGGCTCAAGAGGGCGTAGTCCCTGTTTTTTTTGTAGCCGTCGAAGAAGTGTTCCGCATCATAAATGACTTCCTTGCCGTTCGCCTTCAGATACGCGACCGAATCCCGGATCATTGAAAGGTTTTCCTCCAGAGGAATGACCAGTACATCGGTGACATGAAGATCCCAGGATTTTCCGAAGATCGTAACGGCGGGCGTCTCCGCCGCAAGAAGAGTCCGGATATTTTCACAGTCTTCGACGCGGATATTGGGCCGTCTGGTGCTGCCAAAAGCCGTCAAGCGGGTGTTCTTGAAAGGGATTCGCTTTGCAAGATCAAAAAACCTCATGTCCTTGGGGTTGGAGCCAGGCCATCCTCCTTCGATATAGTGGAATCCCAGCTCGTCGAGTTTCTGGGCGATCCGAAGCTTCTCTTCTGCGGAGAAATTGACGCGTTCCCCCTGCGTTCCGTCCCTGAGGGTGGTGTCGTAGATTAATACGTCTGTTGGCTGTGTCATCTTTTTTGCTCTCCTTGAGTTCCGGCAAAAAAAAATCCGTTATCAGTTCGACCTGATAACGGATTTTTCGATTCTATACAGAAAAAGACTACCCCCCTATCAGGCCCCGATCACGATCGGGTCTAATTATGCCGATAATTATGGCGATGCGGATATTGGGGGTGAGGATTGTCATTTCTAAAAGCCTTCGTCCATTCTGTCTTCTGAACATCATTTTCTTTTCTATGAGATTTTTATTACTGAGTTTCAAAATGTTTGTCAATAGATAATTTTAGCGGCTGAAAGTTCAGCTTATGAAGTCAAGAATGTCGACGGCACAGTTGAGAACCCGGTGGGCGCCGGACGCGGCCAGAGCGTCGGCGGACGAGTTTCCCGTCAGAACGCCGATCGTGTAGGTCCCCACCTTGCGGCCCAGGCCTATGTCCAGGGGATGATCCCCGACCATGACCGCCCGGTCCGGTGCCGTATCCAGAAGGCGAAGGGTTCTCAGAAGATGATCCGGGTGAGGCTTGACCTTTTCGGTGTGGTCCCTGCTGAGAAGAACATCGCAATAGTCTTCAATCTGCGGGAAAACGAGGGTCAGGGCGGCATGGCAGTTTCTGGTGATGATTCCGATTGAACGGCCCTGTTTTTTCAATGTAGACAGAAGAGACAGCGTGCCGCTCAGTAAAACGCTTCTGCGGGCGGCCTCCAGTTCAATCTCCTCGATCAGGTGATGCGCCTCCCGGTAAAAGACCGCGGACCTGGACGGGGCTTCCCTGGAAATCTCTTCCCGGACCGCATCGATCAACTCCAGGATCAGCAGGTTCCCCAGGGATTCATGTGCGACTCCGTACCCCTTTGCAAGGGAAATGATGCTTTCTTTCATGAACGTAAAGTCGATGTTCAGCTCGGCAAGCGTCCCGTCAAAATCGAAAACAAAGGCTTTAAACATGTTCATCTTCTTTGTGTTCCTCTGGAAATTGCAGAGAAATTCCCTTCTGCAAAAAAAAGACCCCGTTTCCCCTGGTCGGGATGAACGCCCCTCCGCTATTCCCTGGTATTCCCCTTCAGGTAGTTAGGCGGAAAGATTTTGCTGACGTACCTGGTGTTTTCATGGAACATGGGTAGGGGTGACTCGAACACGATACGCAAAAAGTTCGTAACGATATTGAAGGTGGCTCCCCATAGAATTTCTTCCGTATCATCCTCCTGCCTGAGGATCAGGCAGGGAAAATAGTCTGGATATTCATCGCTTTTCTGCCATGAACGATCGGACTGGAAGTAAAAACGGCCGTAATTGCCTGGATTGAAGAAGGCATTTAACGGTATTTCTATGATCTTTTCAACTTCGGAGTTGGATTTGTATTGCCAGGAATGTTTTATAAGTCCGACCACGGGGAAAATGGTCCTTCGGAAAAGACGCAGGGAATAGGTCGGCAACGCACCCAGAAAGGAGACATTGAAAGGGCTCAAACCGATCTCCTCCCAGGACTCCCTGGCCGCATTGGCCAGAAACAGGCGTATCGCACGAAATGTGCGCTTGTCTCTCCGGCGAGCGAACTTCAAAGCCTCTCCCCTTAGCATAGGAGGAACTCCCACTGTGAGAAAACAGCTGACCAGGGAATCGAACAGGGGGTTCAACATTCCTCCGGGACAGCTGATATCTCCCGATTGCGACACCGTTGAAGAACGTTTGATCAGAACGATGAGGGGTTCCGCATCCTCTGCCCGTTCGGGCCCGCCCCGGTACTCGAGGAGGAGAAACACGCCGGCGGCGAGATGCTTCTTGTGCTCCTTCCAGGTCTTCTTGATATATGAAAATTGATCTGCGTAATCCAGGGGGGCATTTCCCAGCTTCTCTTCGATGCGGCAACGAAGGGAAGCCCGCTGCTGCAAAAGAGCGGGAGCGATTTCATTTCTGACAGCATTCATGTTGTTTCCGTGATGCGGGGGATCTTGAAAAAGGCGCTCTGTCCGGCAGACGACCTGCACGCCCCCGGCGATGCAGGGCTGTTGACGACTGCGGCGGTCCTGTCTTGTCTTGTTGAGCGTCTATGATCCGGAAAGGATATGGATCATAAAAAAACCCGGTTTTCCGACCGGGTTTTTTTGTTTTGGTGGCGGTGCAGGGATTCGGACCCCGGACACTGCGGATATGAGCCGCATGCTCTGACCACCTGAGCTACACCGCCTCGTACTCTCTTAAGGAACCGCTTATAAAATACTCTGCGGATATCCTCTCAAAAAAATGATCTCTCGACTGTATTGTGCCGTTATGCTTTGGGAAGAACCTCCATATACTACCTGTTTGCCGTTGTCAACCCCCTTATTGCGGGGTTGATAATTTATAGGCGACCAGGGCGCTTCGATTTTGAACGGAAACCCCCGTGGATAAAACCATGGCTAGAACAATCTCGTTCTGGCCGTCATTGTCGATATCCTTGAAGGCGTAGTCACACACATACCCGTTGATCTTTCTCGTTCTCCAGTTTTCAAGAAGACCGAGACCGTCCCATTCCAGGTTGTAGACTTCACTGGAGGTGAAAAGCTTCATGTTTTGCAAAACCCGGCCGACCGAAGAGAGATTTTTGACCAGGATAATCTCCTTTTTCCCATCCTTGTTGATGTCGTAGGTCAGGATCCGCAGGTTGATGTAGGTCCGTTTCACGTCATCCAGGGGATTCGGGTTGTTGATGTCCTCGACGTAGGTATTGCTTCCACCGAAGACATCGTCGCTCTTCCAAAGCAGCTCGTCGCTTCCTCCGAAAACGTTGAGTTTTGACAGCGGCTTGTCCGTTTGCTGATAGATCCGGATATAGTCGTAGTCGTCAAGGGCAATGATCTTTTCACCCCCACCCATCCCCATATCATCCAGGGTCAATCCATACACCGATAAGCCCTGGGGAATTTTCATCCTGTTTCCCGGTTTGTACTGAGTCCCGTCCCAGATAATATCATGTATGGGCGTATTGAACGTTCCATCCAGACCCCAGGCTTGACCGAGGAGTTGAGGGGAGGAGACGGAAGGCTCGATCACCCTTAAAAACAGCCTCAGATTTTTGGCTATGACTTGATATTTGCCCTCTTTCCATTCAACGACAAAGCTGTTGAGCTGCTTTTCCTTGACGCTGGTCACAAAAATTTCCGCAACGCCGTTCTGATTGATGTCCGCCACGTCCACCGCGATGTAGCTGTCCTGGATGGATCCTGGAATCTTATGGAGAAGATTGAAATCCTTGTCTTTCTTCTGGTAGATATAGAGGTTGCTGCGATCAACGACGGCGACCTCCTGCAGTTTATCACCGTTTACGTCTCCAATGGAGATTCCTCGAAATTCAACGGGGTACTTCTGGCTGATCCAGAATCCCTTTCGATCCAGAGGTTGGGCACCTTCGATGAAATCGGGGTTGATAATGGAGGTGAACGTTCCCTTCC
>Ga0209723_1003728_pt1 | contig 17943 bp, 17 predicted proteins | sample BiotimSIPDNA_2_FD_185750 | JGI IMG/M metagenome (GOLD analysis project Ga0209723, IMG submission 185750) | Anaerobic biogas reactor microbial communites from Washington, USA - Biogas_R2 time_0 SIP DNA (SPAdes) (version 2) | ecosystem: Engineered > Bioreactor > Anaerobic > Unclassified | place... | reverse complement strand
CACATTTTTTAATATTTTCAATAACATGAGGCATATTTTTACACTCTTCCGCATGAATGACTAAAATATCTGCCCCGGACTCACAATACTGTTTAACATGTTTATGCGGTTCTGAAATCATAAGATGTACATCAAGCGGTATCGAGACACACTTTTTTACAGCTTCAATCACCATAGGTCCGAAAGTTAAATCGGGCACGAAGTTTCCATCCATAACATCACAATGGATTCTGTCAGCTCCTGCATTTTGAACAGCTTGTACCTCTTTTTCAATACATCGGAAATCTGCAGAAAGGATAGATGGTGCAATCTGAATCGGTAAACCCATCCTAATACTCCATTAAAGAGAAAGGCGTTCACTTGAACGCCCTTTCAGAAAACTAACAACTGTTTTATACTCAGGATGCAGCATTTTTAATCAACTGCAGCGCAATCTCATTACGCTGGATCTGATTTGTACCCTCATAAATTTGTGTAATTTTAGCATCACGCATTCTCTTTTCCATTGGATATTCCCGCATATATCCATATCCACCCATAACCTGAAGAGCATCAACAGTAACTTTCATAGCTACATCGGAACAAAATAGTTTTGACATTGCAGATTCTTTGGCGAATTTTTTCTCACCGGCATCAATAGTTCGAGCTGTTGCATATAATAAGGCTCTCGCAGCTTCAATTTCAGTAGCCATATTGGCAAGCATGTGCTGAACAGCCTGAAAAGACGAGACAGGTGCTCCAAACTGAACTCTTTGACGAGAATATGCGAGCGCATCATCAAGAGCCCCGGCGGCAATACCCAACGCCTGTGAACCGACACCCGGCCGTGAATAGTTCAGTGTATTAATTGTGATTATTGCACCCATTCCTTCTTTTCCAAGAAGATTTTCTTTTGGGATACGGCAATCCTGAAATACTAGTTCAGTCGTACTTGATGCCCTGATACCCATTTTGTCTTCGTGTTTTCCAAATGTAAACCCGGGTGTTCCTTTTTCAACGATAAAAGCACTAACACCACGAGCCCCCCGCTTGGGATTTGTGATAGCCAGAACAGTGTATATTTCAGCGTTTTCACCATTTGTTATCCACTGTTTCGTACCATTAAGAACATAATGATCGCCGTCAAGTTTGGCAGTCGTTTTCATCATACCAATAGCATCCGAACCTGCATTAGCTTCTGTTAATCCAAATGCGGCAAGTTTTTTTCCTGATGCGATCGGTGGGAGATATTTTTTCTTCTGTTCTTCATTAGCAAACAGTAGTATAGGAAATGTTCCCAGAGCAGTCGCTGCCATAGCGAGCGAAATTCCTCCGCACACTTTTGATAATTCTTCAACAGCAAGGCAAAGTTCAAAAACACCGCCACCGAACCCTCCATATTCTTCTGGAATATAAAGTCCACACAGATCCACTTCGGATAATGCATTTACAACATCCCAGGGGAAAATCCCTTCATGATCATATTTTTCCCTCACCGGAAGAATTTTTTTCTGTGCTATTTCGCGCGCAGTATCAATAATCATTTGCTGTTCTTCAGTCAGAAACCAGTTCATTTTTTCCTTCTCCTTTGAGACGAGATAACATCTCTTCTTTGCTGTAATTATTTGTCGCTATTTGAGCTGCATTCTGTTGAGCTATTTTTTTATTCGAACCAACACCTTCACCCAAAGTAATCCCTGCAATTTCAATACGCACTCTAAACTCTTTTGCATGATCAGGTCCTGATGTACCAATAGTAACGTATTTTGGGATTCCAAAACCATCATGTTGTGCGATCTCCAAAATTTTACTTTTGTAATTAATGTTCCGCTCATCCCTGAGAAATTCCGGAATCCGCTTAAATAATAATAGATTCAGGATACCTTTTGCTGCTTCCAATCCCCCATCAAGATACACAGCACCCAAAACTGCTTCAAACGCATTAGACAACGTAGATAAGCGGCTTCTTCCTCCCGATTTTTCTTCAGAAAGTCCAAAAATCAGATATTGGCCTAAATTAAATGATACTGCGATCTCTCCCAGGATTTTTCTACTGACTACCAAAGATTTTATTTTGGATAACTGCCCTTCACTTTTATCCGGATAAGTAAGGTATAGATACTCTGTAACCAGACAATTCAAAACCGCATCACCTAGAAATTCAAGTCTTTCATTTGAAAATAACCCCTTTGTATCTTCCGGAGCTACAGAAGATTTGTGGGTAAGAGCCTGTCTCAAAATACCTATAGACCGAAACCGGTATCCCAGGGTTTTCTGCAATTTTTCAAAAGAGCTTTCGACCTGTCTTTGGCGTCTTCGTACCCACAAGACAGATCGAATAATTTTAGTTACTGTTTTTAGAGGATTCATATTTGCCGACGATCAGGCAGGCATTATGCCCACCGAATCCGAAAGAATTACTCATCACATACCTGACATTCTTTTTTACGGCTGTGTTTGGCGTATAATTAAGATCACATTCCGGATCCGGATCTTCATAATTAATAGTAGGTGGAATCACACCATCTTTAATAGCATAGAGTGATGCGATCAGTTCTACGGCACCCGAAGCCCCAAGCAGATGCCCAGTCATCGACTTGGTAGAACTAATTGAAACCGAATCGGCATATTCACCAAAAATTTTTCTTATTGCAAAAGATTCATATTTATCATTAAGTGATGTTGATGTTCCGTGGGCGTTAATATAGTCGATATCTGAAGGATTTAAACCGGAACACGCAAGAGCATTTTTCATTGCATTTTGTGCTCCTATCCCTTCAGGTGGTGGAGCAGATATATGGTAAGCATCTCCAGATGCCCCATAACCAATAACTTCACCGTAAATATGTGCATTCCTTGCAAGCGCATGCTCCAGAGATTCAAGAATTAAAATTCCAGCTCCTTCACCCATCACAAAACCATCACGTTTTTTATCAAAAGGAGAGCTCGCTTTTTGAGGATTTTCATTTCGGGTAGATAATGCTTTCATGGAACAGAAACCAGCAAAAGCCAATGGCGTAATTACGGCTTCAGTTCCACCTGCCATAGAAACATCAGCAACTCCGCTTTTAATAATCATGAATGCATCACCAATCGAATGAGCACCAGATGCACATGCACTCACAACAGCATAATTAGGCCCTTTAAATCCTGTACTAATAGATATTCTTCCTGCAGGCATGTCAGGAATCATCATTGGAATAAGAAACGGAGAAACTCTGTTGGGCCCCCGCTGAATAAGTTTTGTATGTTCAGTTTCCAGTGTAGACAAGCCACCAATACCCGATCCAACAATAGTAGCACATCTTGTTGTATCTATAGCAGACAGATCCAGTTTTGAATCCTTTAAAGCCTTTTCTGCTGCAACGACACCCAGAAGAATCGCTCTGTCAGTTCTTTTAACTTCTTTGGGATCTACATATTGACTAAAATCGATATCTTTTACTTCACCAGCGATTTTAGAAGGATAATCAGAAATATCAAATGCACTAACTTTGTCTATCCCCGATTTACCTGCACAAAGAGAACTCCAGAAGGTATCAATATCACTTCCCACCGGACTAACTATACCTATTCCGGTGACCACCACTCTTCTTGACATGCGTCTTTTTCCAATCCTCGTGATAAATGAACTATTTGAATAAAAAATAACTTTTTTACTCGCTTACCGAAACCGGTAAGCGAGAAATTCAGCAATGTCATACCTTAGTTTGTAAATACTCCATTGCATCTTTTACCGTTTTCATTTTTTCAGCATCTTCATCAGGAATCTCAACATCGAATGCATCCTCAAAAGCCATGATCAATTCAACCTGATCTAAAGAATCAGCACCCAGATCCTCAACAAAAGATGCTTGAGAATTCACTTTATCTTCGCTTACACCCAGTTTTTCAGCAATAATCTGCTTAATTTTGGTTTCCATTTCACTCACGACAAACTCCTTTCAAGAGGGACAATTGGTTTTCTAATGTTATAAAATGATTATTACCCACACTACATTACAAGCCCACCATCAACAGTAATTACTTGCCCGGTAATATAATCAGCCAATGATGAACCAAGAAAAAGCACTGCATTTGCCACATCTGCTGGCAAGCCAAGTTTTTGCATTGGAATCGAACTCGAAAGTTTCTCTTTTTCTGAATCGGTTAATTTATCGGTCATTGCAGTCCTGATAAAACCTGGTGCAACAGCATTAACATTAATAGCCCGGCTGGCAAACTCCCTTGCGAGCGTTTTGGTTAATCCGATCAAACCAGCTTTCGATGCGCTGTAATTAGCTTGTCCGGCATTTCCCATAAGCCCGACCACCGAAGCAATATTAATGATTTTTCCACAACGTGCTTTCATCATAGGACGAGCAGCTTCTTTACAACACAAAAATGCGCTTTTAAGATTGACGCTGAGAACCTGATCCCAGTCAGCCTCTTTCATCCTCACAAGAAGCCCATCTCTGGTAATTCCCGCATTGTTTACAAGAATATCAATTTTACCAAAAGATTCCAAAAATGACCTGAATAACTCTTCAACATCAGAAGCATTAGAAACATCCGCTTTCAACGCCAATGATTTCCGCCCCATTTTTTCAATCTCTGAAGCTGTCATCTGAGCAGTTTCCAGGTCAATATCACTAATAGCTATATCACAACCGGCATTTGCAAGAGTAAGAGCAATTTCTTTCCCTATTCCGCGCCCTCCTCCGGTTATTAAAGCTGATTTTGTATTCAGGTTAATCACTTATTCGCTCCTTTTACACAAAATTCATGAATTGGTTAGCAGAGAATATATGTTTGTAGCAGTGTTACTAGGAACAACATTTATTGATTCACAACATTTTTTAGCTAATCCTTTTAAAACCATACCAGGTCCTGTTTCAATACATATTCCATAATCAAGTTTTTCCAGGTTATTCATAATATCTACCCATTTCACAGGATTAGTCAATTGCTTAACCAACAGAGTTTTCAATACAAATCCCTCTGTTTCAGGTTTTGCCAATACATTTGTCAGTACCGGACATCGAGCATTGGAAAAATTAATTGATTCCAGGATTTTTGAAAACTCCTCAGCTGCTTTCTGCATTAATGGAGAATGAAATGCGCCACTTACAGGAAGCATAATTGCTCTTTTGGCACCTGCTGCTTTCATCAGATCACAAGCCTTTTTTACAGCTTCAACTTCACCGGAAATTACGGTCTGCTCCGGAGAATTTTCGTTTGCCGGAACAATTACTCCTTCAATCTTTTGAAGGACTTCAGCAATTTCTTCACGTTTTAACCCAATAACAGCTGCCATAGTACCTTCGACCTCTTTGCCGGCAGCAGCCATGAGTTCACCCCTTTTCGACACTGCTTTTAAACCGTCTTCAAAGCTAAGCACCCCGGCCGCATACAAAGCACTGTACTCTCCTAAAGAATGCCCGGCAGTATATGAAGGATAAATATTTTTTTCTGCAAAAATGTCAGTGATTGCAGCTTCCATTACAAATAAAGCAGGCTGGGTATTCTGAGTTGCCGTTAGTTCCTGAGCAGGACCAGAAAATATAATTTCCTTAAGATCTCTTCCAATTATCTCATTTGCCTGATCAAAAACTCTTTTAGCAACCTCAAAGCTGTCATATATATCTTTACCCATACCTACCGATTGAGAGCCCTGACCGGGAAACAGAAAAGAACATTTCATAAAAACTCCACAAAACTTAAAACTCTAAAAACGTATAATAGAACTTCCGACAGTAACTCCACCACCCAAAGCGGTCAGAAGTACTTTCGTTCCCTCTTTAATCAACCCCATATTCCATACTTCATCGAGTGCCAAAGGGATAGAAGCCGAAGAAGTATTACCATATTTTTGTAAGTTCAGCACTACTTTTTCATCAGGAATAGACAAATGATCTGCAACCGATTGAATTATGCGAATATTAGCCTGATGAGGAATAAACAGGTCTATTTGCTCCATGTTTATTCCGGCCATTTCAAGGGCACGCAGAGAGGCATCCGACATCATACGTACTGCATGTTTAAAAACCTCGTTGCCTTTCATTTTCATAGTACGTTTTTCTCCCCATGACGGAAGCATAAGAATATCTCCCAAAGTCCCATCACTGGCCATATATGTAGATAATACTCCCCGCCCATTTTGTTCACTGGCCTGCATAAGAACAGCACCTGCACCATCACCAAAAAGTATACAGGTTGACCGGTCTGTCCAATCAAGAGTTTTCGAGATCACCTCAGAACCTACTACAAGGATATTGCTGGCATTACCAGCAACGATCAATGCATTTGCGTTGCTTAGCGCATAAATAAAACCGGCACATGCGGCACTAATATCGAAAGCAAAAGAACATGAACAACCAAGTATTGCCTGTATTCTGCATGCAGTTGATGGGAAAAATGAATCCGGAGTAAAAGTAGCACAGATTATTCCATCAATCTGATCTGGATCTATACCAGCACGTTTCATTGCAATACCGGCAGCTTTAGCGCCTAACTCAGATGCAGCAACATGCTTATCTCTAGGTACAATATGCCTTGATTTGATCCCGGTTCGGGTCTCAATCCATTCATCAGACGTATCCAGAAATTTTTCGAAATCCTTATTGGTCATAACTGGCTCAGGAACATATGTACCAGTAGAAATGATTTGTGCACATCTTTTATTTTTCACAACTTTTTAACCTTTCGGCCGCACATTTTCAGACCACACAGCTTTTTTTTCTACTGCTGTTATGGCTGTCAGAATAGCATTTGCAATAGCCCTGGAAGAAGAACTCCCATGGGCTTTAAGAACGGTGCCCTTAATTCCTAAAAACGGAACAGCACCATAATTTTCAGGATCCAATATGGACATACGACCTTTTATAAGTCGTAATAACCCAGCGTTATGATCAAGAACAGATTCTGTTAATGCAAGAATACTTTCACAAGCTTTCAACAGCACATTACCTGTAAAACCATCACATACTACCACGTCTGCATCACCAGACAAAACTCCATTCCCCTCAATAAAACCGATAAAATTCTTGCACTTTTTTTGAAGTTCTGCGGCTGAATCGCAGATAACCCTGGTACCTTTTACCGGTTCTTTGCCAATATTTAAAAGAGCAACAGCAGGCGACAACTGATCAAAAAAACGACTTACATACGAACTACCCATCAATGCGAATGAAACCAGATGATCCACACGACAATTAAGATTTGCTCCTACATCAAGAAGTAGAACCGGTTTTTTACAAACAGTCGGCAAAAATGCCGCCAGTGCCGGCCGTATAACTCCAAGTGATCGACCCAAAATAAATAATGCAGCCCCCATCAATATAGCCGTATCTCCTGCACTTACTGAAGCATCAACCCGACTTTCTTTCTGAAGAGTAATACAACGAATTATTGAAGAATCTGCACGTTTTTTCCAAACTCTGGCTCGCTTATCCTGAGGTAAAATTGAATCTCTACAATGAACGATTTCGAACTTTTGAAGCCCCTGGTCGGCATTAATTTTTTTTAAAACACCTTCAATCCGGTCTTTATTTCCACAAAGCAAAGAATGAAAAGGTTTTTTACTCCGTTTCTCTGCTTCAATTATTCCTGAAATTATCACATCAGGACCAAAATCACCACTCTCAACATCTATAGCCAGCCGAATATCTTTCATATAGTGAAACCCACATATAGCAAGCACTATACATTTATCTGAATAATAATACTACTCCTCTGGGGAACTAATTTCCCTACCAGCATAATAACCACAGTTGTTACATACCCGATGAGCAACTTTAGGTTGCTTGCAATGTGAACATAAAACCGGTTTTGATGGTTTCAATGCCAAATGACTACGGCGCCGATCCCGTCTTGCACTTGACGTATGTTTCTTAGGTACTGCCATGTATCCTCCTGATAAATATATTGTTTAACCAAACTAACATCTCTTTTTAAGTTTTAATAGTCCATTCCAGCGCGGATCAATTTTTTCCTCTGCCTTTATCTGATCTCCATAATCGATTCTGATTTCTTTATCTGAAATATTTACACCCTTACAATCAGGTGAACATAAAGGTTTGAGAGGCACAGCAATCATGATTTCATCATATAATGCAGCACTAATATCAATAACATCCTGATTTCTGTCAAAACAGAAATCTGCACTATCATCTCCGGATATCTGTGCAAAATTACTGGGCAGTTCTTTGAGAACAAGCCTGAATTCACCGGATATTTTAGATTTATAGGTATTCAAACACCGCGAACACTGAAGTTCAAAAACGCCCTCATACCATATATGTAAATAAATATCTTTGCTTTTACGATCTATTTCAGCTCTGTAAAAAATGCGATCCACCGAAGTAAGATCAGCTTTAAGAGCTTCAAGTTCAGTTGTCCCAGATATTTCAGAGTGTCCTTCAGGTATCACTCTTAAATTTAAAAACATAACAACTCTCCAATAGAAATCCTTTTTCGTACATTCATTGATTATATTTCGAATCAACAGATACGGAATTTTAGAATTTCATTCACTCGCCCAAAATAGGGTTCTACAAAATAATTCCTCTCGCCTGGCTTTTCAAGCTTAAGAAAAATGAATGTCAAACAGAAGATATTATTTTTTCCCAGAAGAGGCTATCTGTGAACTGGCCTTCTGAAAGTCATCATAAGCATTTCTGGCCTTTTGTCGAAGAATTCTTTCTCTAGATCTCTCCTGCTCAGAGTTTTCAGAATAATAATATGCCCTGTAATAATAAGCAGCTTCAGAAAGAGATTGGATAGCATTATTGATAATTTCAGTAGCTTCAGTATAATACTCGTTCTTTACCGGTATCTTTTCAAACTTTTCTTTTAACTCATCAGCTTTTTTCTTTATATCAGCAGCCCTGCCCATAAGAGTTTCCAGATCGGCACTCTGGTCCTGAAGATCTACATTTATCATTGAAGATGTATACCCTGTTCCTGTCGCAATTATCTGATTGAGATCTGCTGCGATACTCATCTTTTCCTTGCTCGCCTTCAGTGCTTCCTCCTGCGATTTTATCCTTTCCTCAGCCAATTTCTTTTCCATTTCCAACTGCTTAAACTCTGCCATCTTTTTTACGTCCTGACCAGCATTCACATATTGGACAATACCCCAGACTGTTGCAGCCAACATAACAGTGGCAATTAAATATGACAAACTAAGTCTGGTTGGACCATGTGCATTTATTGCAATCATATAAGCCAACAATGTCATTCCACATGCAATTGCCAACAACAAAACTTCAACCGTCATGTTCGTTCCTTTTCCCTGATATAATCTGAAATATATTTATATAATATAGAAATTCTTTCCACCTATTGCAAATCTCCCACCAGTTTTTAAATTTTCCTATAAATAACCAGTTCTCAATCCATTAAGCGACTGTAACTTTCCAAGCTAATTTTAAGAAACCTGACAGGTTAATTATATTAAACGATATTATCAAACCACCAAAAAAACATCTTTTTTTTCAGAGATCGGATCAATACAGAATTATTGGATTTCAATCCTACTTGCACACGGGAATCACAGTATCGGCAGCACTCTTTGCAATCAATATCCAAAGGAACACACAAGAGGTAATTGGAGCAAAGCATCATCCATACCCCTAAAATAAAATGCATAGTAATTAGCGTACATCAAATAAAACAGGTAGGTAGTGGTATTTTCAAAAAAAGGAACTGATTTATTAAGATTAATACAATCAGTTCCTTCAAATAGAGCTTAAAATGGGAGGTCATCCTCAATCACAGATTCTGGTTCAGACCCCTGCTGGTTTATTCCTGAATTATTATTCTCTAATACGGAATCGTAATCAGCACCATTAGATGAAGATCCACTTCCAAGGAACTGAATCTGATTAGCAACAATTTCTGTACGATATTTTTTGTTACCATCACGATCATCCCAGGACCTTGTTGTTATCCTTCCTTCAACATAAGCGCTCCGCCCTTTTTTAAGATATTGATTTACAAGTTCAGCAAGTTTACCCCATGCTACAATATTATGCCATTCTGTACGATCCTGCCGCTGACCATTGCGGTCCGTCCACCTTTCAGTTGTTGCCAAAGTAAAGCTAGCAACAGGCTGTCCCGCTGGAGTATACCGCAACTCAGGATCTTTACCCAGATTACCAATTAAAATTGCCTTATTAATACCGATCATAACTCCTCCCTCGATGATGGGATTTTAATAACTGTTCACGTTTAATTTAAATGGATGCGAATGATTTACGAGTCTTTCGTACCACCAATTCTCGAGATAGATTACGACATACAGATAAGAACCTGTCATGTCTTTACAAGAAATATAATATTCTTAACCTTCCCTCACAGGTTAGCCAAAAGACAGCAAGTATTTTGACTTTAACTCTTTCCCGGCAAAAAGCTTCGAGCTTCATGAAAAAAAATCTTTTGAGAATTAAGCACAAAGCCTTTCCCACAGTTGGTAATCTCACAAAGGAAGCTCACATAAGAAATCGTAACCATTCAGATATAAGATATAATATGGTCTCAAAACGGTCTACAATGCAAGTGAAATCAAAATGATTATAAGTTTCCGTATTTGAAACAGTTCTTCATAACAACTTAGTGGTATATTCGATTAATATTATTATTTTTGAAAATTCTTCATGAAAAATATCAGTTAGAATAATAGGAAATTATTGTAGCAGAAAAAATAGAAATAACAATACCAGCCAGTGTGATAAAAAACACTTTCCTGAAACGATTCTTTTTTCCCTTGGTAATCTCCAATGGTTTCAGGTATTTCCATAGTTGCAACCGAATAATTTCACCAGAAACCAATGAAGAGCTGTAATGCCACCCCGATTCCAAAGAGAAATATAACTGGGAACGTTTACCATTCAAAGCCAGATCAGATTCCATGTTTTTAAAATTCATTGCTCTAATTAATGGAATGCTTTTCAATTTATCTGGTAATTTTTTAATGTGATATCCATATATATCACAAATCAGCAAGTTCTTTTTCGAATTATAGAATAACCAGTATTCCTGAGGACAACTTACGAAACTGACATCAATTGTATAAATAATCCGTTTGTCTTTAATTTCTGGTGGTTTGGAGGATTTTATAGATTTAATAATAATTCCCTGTGCATCAATCTTAAAAAAACAGATAAAAATTGTAACCATAAATAGCACATTATTTGTTTTTTTATTTATGCACATATATTCCTCGAATAATATTCATTCGATAAACGATTTTTAATAAAATAGTTTTACCTGAATTTCAAACTATCGATCAGTTAAAAGAGGGGTATCATATTATATTATAAAAACTGTTTTTTATCCAGGTTTTACAAAACATGTATTTTCGTAATCTCTTCTACTTAATATATTTTAAATTACATTATAAACCGGAGTATAAATGATATTTGATACAGAATTATCAGTTGCACTTAATATTGCAAAAAAGGCAGGAGAACTGCATCTTGATTTACAGCCAAACCTTAATGTAGAGCATAAAGATGATAGTTCTCCTGTTACAGAAATAGATAAAAAATGTGAACACCTGATTCGCAAGCAGCTTCTTGAAACATTCCCCGATGATGGGTTTTTAGGCGAAGAAACCGGAAATTACAAAGGAAATAATGATCGAAAATGGATTGTTGATCCGTTGGATGGCACACGTCCTTTTATTCGAAATATTCCAACCCATAGTGTTCTGATTGCATTAGAGTTGAAAGATGAACCAGTTATCGGAATTATCCATCTTCCGGCTTTAAAGATTACCTGCTGGGCACAAAAAGGCCATGGTGCTTATCTGAATGGAAAAAAGATCCGGGTATCTGAAACATCACGATTGCAAACAGTTATGGGAAGCGGATTAGGATTTTTGGAAAAATCTGAGTCAGATGAAGGTAAAAAACTTTTTTCAATTATGAAAACCTGGGATTATGCGTACGGATTTATGGATGCATACTCTTATGTCTGTGTCGCAAGTGGGAAGCTGGATGTTTGTGTCAACCTACTGGATAAACCATGGGATTGTGCTGCTGCTGCATGTATAGTTAATGAAGCTGGTGGGGAATTTTCAGATATTTATGGAAACCGTTCAATTTATAATGGTTCAATCGTAATATCCAATAAACGATTACACCCCATCGTATTAGACTATTTTAAATAATACCATTAATGGCATAAGCTATTTTTAAAATAAGAATTATTAAAACCTGAATGGAGGCGATTCTCCAGATACTGAGATTAAAGTGTTGTGAGAAACTAACATGCAAAAGCGCAAATATTTGAACAACTGATTTAGTAAACGATTTTTGCAGCAGCCGTTTTCTATGCAGTTCAAATCCCGGTAAACATAGAGAATCATTGAATTATTCTGGTCTAATTATTGGCCAACCGACGACTACAATCATAGATGATAAAATCTAATGTAAATATTTCCTGGAGGATTCCTTGTCAAAAACAGTTGCACGACGATCTGAACAAGCAGGCATATTACACTTTTTTCGTGAAATGGGATCAGCGCTCATCATGGCCTTGATCGCCATTGTTTATGTTATTCAGGCGTTCAAAATACCTACCGGATCAATGGAAGACAGCCTTTTGGTCGGAGATTTTCTTCTCGGATTGAAATTTGTTTACGGTGCACCAATTCTTCCATTCTCACAGGAATTAGGAATATCAACACGGTTCCCGGCTGTAGCAGATCCTAAAGCCGGAGATGTAATCATTTTTAAATATCCAGGGCTGGAAAAAAAAGATTATATAAAACGATGTGTTGCCGGACCTGGATCAGTTATTGAAATCAAGGGTACATCTCTAATCGTAGATGGAAAAACCATAAAACTTCCTCCAGACGGAAAATATCTCCGCAACGGCAGACTCGATAAAAGAATATCTGAATTTACCCCGTTACAAATTCCAGCCAAGGGTGACATGATCAAAACACAAGGTCTTGATACAAGAGAGTTCCTGTTTTTTAAACAGCTTGTTCATCAGGAAAACCCCAGGTCGGATATCAAAGCAGATTTTCAGCTTTATATAGATGGAGAATTTGCAAATCATCAAACCATAAAAATGATCGATCCATTTACCAACCAAGAGTTTAATGTACCTTTCAAAGATCTGAAATTTGAAACTGACGACTGGACACGTCTTGACGACATAATAAATTTCGTAAAAAGTTCATTTCCCGGTAAGGAAGTGGATATCAGAAAGCTGTTGTATCTGGATAACAAACCTGTAAATGAGTATAAGGTTAAATTCGACAACTATTTCATGATGGGAGACAATCGTGACAACTCTCTTGACTCCAGATACTGGGGATATCTGAACAGAAATTTTATAAAAGCCAAAGCTTTTATACTCTATTTTTCATTGGATAAACAGATTCCATTCTGGCAGTTACCATTGAAAATCCGCTGGAATCGTATAGGAAAACTTATAAGGTCCTGGGATGGATTCGAACAATTAACTATATCCAACTTAGAATACTCATCAACTTTTAGTTAAGATGATCAAATGATGGTCAGGCGTAAAAATGACTGACAAAACAATGATTCTGTTTTCAGAGTATTGTCAGTCTAATAATTACAAAAATATACATTCAATTTGTTAGGTTCCGACTGTAAGATCCTTCTAATTAAATTGCCATTCACAGGGTATATCGGAAAAAAAGTATATCACCGGTTCCTAACAAGCATTTGGATTTGATCCTAAAAAGAGACACTAATCAGTTTTTCATTAGCGCAGGCTGTCCTGTAGCCTGCACAACATCTCTCCACAAAGGACTTTCAGGATCTATTCGGTTACGTTTTGAAACAGCCAAGCTAAAAGGTACATGTACGAATGTATTATTTATCAAACTAACAAGCATTCTTGTTTTACCTGCCATTGCAGCATGAACAGCATTTGTACCGAGACGTGTACAGTAAACCGAGTCACTGGGAATTGCAGGAACACTACGGATTATGTAACTTGGGTCGATATATTTCAGGTTGATTTCAATACCCTCTTTGGTAAAAAATGCTTTTATACGATCTGTCAAAAATGATCCGATATCTGCAAATTTTTTATTTCCTGAAGCATCAAACTTATCGGTTTTTGGAAGCAAATTCTGGCCAGCCCCTTCAGAAACGACTATTACTGCATGATTACGAGATAGCAGCCTTTTTTTTAAGTGAGCCAGTAACCCATTTTCACCCTCCAGATCAAACGGAACCTCAGGTACAAGAACAAAATTAACATCATTGGTTCCCAATGCTGTGTAAGCTGAAATAAAACCAGATTCGCGCCCCATAAGTTTAACAAGCCCTATACCATTTACCGCATCATGCGCCTCTACATGTGCACCAGAAACTGCTTCAACAGCCTTTGATACAGCCGTTTCAAATCCAAAAGATTTCTGAATATAGCTTAAATCATTATCTATTGTTTTAGGTATCCCCACAACTACCATCTCAAGCGAACGTCTTTTTGCCTCCTCTTCAATTGCCAATGCACCTTTCTGAGTACCATCTCCTCCAATTGTAAAAAACATGGATATTTTTAGCTTCTCCAGTGTATCTACGATCTCTTTTACCCTGTCCCCTCCACCACGTGATGATCCCAGATAAGTTCCTCCCATTCGATGTATATAGCCTACTTTTTCGGGATTTAATTCCACAACGGGAAAATTATTTTCAGAAAGCAACCCCTGATAACCATATTTGATTCCAGAAATGTGCCTAACCCCATACTGATGCCATAAAGTCATTACAATTGATCTTATGACGCTGTTAATTCCCGGGCATAATCCACCACAAGTTACAATAGCTGCATGAACTTTTTGCGGATCAAAGTAAATTTTTTCCCTTGGTCCAGCTTTTTCAAGAAGGTTCTGTTTTTCATATGTGATAGTTTTTTGTGGTGTTGCGTGAACATCATATATAATAAATTCATCTTCATGAACATAATTGGCAATCAGATCTCCAACCATTTTTGAAAGAGAATACGGAGAAGTTATCTTTGGAGTGCCAAGTTTCGGAATAAGAAAATCAGACATATATCCTCCTTAAAATCAGTAATTTTTGATACAATATAATATATGATCTGCATCATTGTTTTTTTTGGATTACTTGTAAAAACATAAATGAGGTAGTATTTTTAAATGATGCAGAAACTAATAGAAACTTTGCTTTTAATCAGTATTTCCGGACTGTTTTTCTACTGTGCTCATCAGGTAACCCCTGGAGGTGGTCCGGATGATACCGAAAAACCGGAAATACTCTGGTCTATTCCCAAATCCGAATCATCCAAAGTCAATACTGATTCCAAAATTACTATAGCTTTCTCCGAGTGGATAGATCCGAAATCCGACCGGAGCATTTCAATCTTTCCGCCGGTCAAGCTAAAGGTTAAGGTTGCCCGAAACCGTCTTGAAATCGAGCCTCTTCACAAACTCAAAGATTCATCTACTTATCATATTGTAATCAACACCTCACTGAAAGATCTTCATAATAACCCCATAAGTACACCTTATAACCTGGTTTTCTCTACCGGAGAGGAGCTGGATAGCGGAAGTATCAGTGGATGTGTAATAGATCCATCAAAAGAATTTTTACAGCCAAAAATTGCCCTGTTTAAAGAAAAAACTGTTTCGGATTCAGGATTTACCGGACAACCAGATTTCCTTTTTCAAACGGACAGCACCGGTTTTTTTGATATTAATTATATCGGAACAGGTGATTACAAAATTATCGCATTTCTGGATAATAATCATGATTCAAAACTTCAAGGCGAATCTGAACCGATTTATCTTCCTGAAGATTCTTTAATCAAGATATCAAATAATAAAGTTAATATTGAATTCTATCCGGCATCTTTTGACACATCATTACCAAGAATAGTTTCTGTACAACCTACTGGTAATCGTTTGATTTTTGGTAACTGGAACAAAGCTTTTGATTCACTTAGTGGTTTCGTGCTATCACCATTCACACTTACATGCTCGGATTCACTACAAAAACCGGAAATTCTCAGATATTTACACTTTAAAAACAGTACAAAGTTTGCTATCAAACTTAAAAGCCCTCTTACCACATCTCAATACCGACTATCATACGTGATAGAAAAAACATTTGACACGTTATCAGTTTCCGACACAGTACTGTTCAATGGCATCATTAACGAAGATACAACCAAACCAGTGCTCAAGTCCTGGAGTCCACAAGGTATTTCCAGTCTTACACCTGAAATCAAAATAATATGGTCTGAGCCTGTGCTGTTTTGTGATTCAATTTTGATGGCAGATACAATATCAGATTCAGTTTGGGCATTTTCCAACAATGAGTTTTCTGACACAACAACCCTGACACCTTCGAGAAATTTGCGTGTTTCGAATACCTATTCGATATGCATACTCGACAGTTTCGCAACTGATTTGAGTGGGAATAATTTACAACCAAGAGATACTACAGATACAGTTCAGGTACTTACTATTCGATGCATAGATGCAGACAGTATAGCTTTAAGCTTACAGGGTGGCAGCCAATGCCTTTCACATCAAAAAAATCTTAAATGGTTATTTACATTATTTAACAGTTCATTTTCAGCAGTTTCAGAAAACAACAATGGTTTTTTCCGTTTTGATTCGATACCATCAGGTAAAGGGCTTATCAGTTATTTCATTGACAATAACCAAAATGGTATTTATGATAAAGGGCGATTAATTCCCTGGTGTTCCCCTGAACCATGTTTTACGTTCAGTGATACAGTTGAAGCTCGCGCAAGATGGGATATAGAAGGTATTTCTTTTTCTGATCCATGTGATCCCTGCAAAAAAAAGTTACCGGATTTGGAAGAATCTTTACCAAAATATTGAAATAGTAAGTGTGAAAATACTTTAAAGATTATATTTTATAATTAACCTGTCCAATTTTAAGCCGTCTGCAACCATTTGAACAATAAATTTATTAATTAACTAAATAGAAAAGGAATAAATATATGAAAACCAATCTTATTCTTTTCACTGTTATTATTGCAATAACAATACAAAACTTAAATGCCCAATTTACTCAGGATTCATTGGTTTATTCATTTGATGCTCTTGAACCATACATAGATGCCCAAACCATGGAAATCCATTATACCAAACACCATGCCGGATATGTCAAAAATCTTAATAAAGCAATTGAAGAAGCAAATCTATTAAATAAATCAATAGACCATATTCTTAAAAATGTATCTAAGTATAATTCAACAATTCGTAATAATGGTGGCGGGCACTATAATCATGCCCTCTTTTGGCAATTATTAACCCCCATGAAAAACACAAAACCTTTAGAAAAACTTTCTAAAGCAATTGACAGTACTTTTGGAAGCATGCAAAATTTTAAAAAACAATTCAATCAGGAAGCATCATCACGATTTGGCTCAGGCTGGGCGTGGCTGATTGTTACACCCCAAAAAAAGCTTGCAATCCTGTCTACACCCAATCAGGATAATCCAGTCATGGATGATGCACCTGTAAAAGGTATACCCATTCTCGGAATTGATGTCTGGGAACATGCATATTATCTTAAATATCAAAATAAACGAAACGATTATCTTGATGCGATATGGAATGTTATCAACTGGGAAGATGTTAGTACTCGTTATGAGAGTGCTATTTCGCAAAAATAATTGGATGTTTTAATTTTTCCTGTCTTGCGTGGAAATGGAATTGGAATTGGGGGGGGGGAAATTGGGACGGACTATTTTTTTCTTCTTTTGGAGTCATAACCATAAAAAGATAGTCCGTCCGAAATTTCCGTCCGAAATTTCATTCTTATAATTCTTGATTTATTAACTGTTATAACCCATTTGCATACGGACATCTGGAGACAAATGACCAGTAGTATTGAGTACAAATTAAAGCTTGTAGTAACAATAGAATATTAATAACCTTGGATTAATACAGGTTTGAGGTGTGTTAACCAGTTTAGGAGAGTCTCAATCTTT
>Ga0209723_1003726_pt1 | contig 17959 bp, 19 predicted proteins | sample BiotimSIPDNA_2_FD_185750 | JGI IMG/M metagenome (GOLD analysis project Ga0209723, IMG submission 185750) | Anaerobic biogas reactor microbial communites from Washington, USA - Biogas_R2 time_0 SIP DNA (SPAdes) (version 2) | ecosystem: Engineered > Bioreactor > Anaerobic > Unclassified | place... | reverse complement strand
CTGTAGATATAACATCTATTACCGGATAAACACTTCCTGTATCCATAGGAATCTGCCAATATGTTTGCCGGGGAACCAGCTTCACACCTATGTCCAGACCTTCTTTTCCTATACATATTGCCATGATATTGTTTTCTTGATTAAGTTCTTGGGCGGGAGTCTTCTCGTCTACATTGGCCTTAAAAAACAGTTTATTGGGTTCGCCGGGCTGAGGTACGGTTATAGTTACTTCAAAGGTTTGAGATTCTCCTTTGGCTAATGTAATGGGTTCGTCAACCTTCCACGGAGGATTAGTACCCTGCCAGCCTTTTATGGGATCATCGCCTTGCCCTTCCCATACAGCTCTGAAATCAGTGATTCCCTTATCGCCTTGGTTGGTTAGTGTTACTGAAAAGGTTATTTCTTCGCCGGGGTTGCCGTCATAGGTTTTGGCGCATTCAAGAAATTCTTCCCGCCATTCAGTTTCCCCTTCGGGGGTTGGGAAGAAATCTGGAACACTGGGAATTTCATTTACTATCCACACTGTCTTATATAATATACTGCCGTTTTCCTCACGGAACATCCTGCCCCATCCCCAAGAATTGCTGGTGGGAGGGTGATAAACCAGTACATATTCTTCCCAAGGTTCATTAGGGTATTTGTTGGGGTCAATAATCAGTTTTCCCTGATACTGGTCAAAAATAAGGCCCCACATAAACTTCACGCGCCATTCGGATCTGTTTTGAAAAGCTGTAGGAATTGTTGTGCCTATAGAATCGGCAGGGATGCCTAATTCATTGGCTATAAAATTTTTTACCTTGAGATTATACCAAGGATATTTAATTCTCCCCGGCTTTTCTTCGTAAATGCCTCCTGTCCAGTTGTCAAAAGGGTGTTCTGGGTTGGTTAATGGGTGTCCCTGTACTGTATACCCGGCATAACGATTTACGCCAAAGCGGGAGTTGTACTCCCACGGTTCACCATAGGAAAATACTTGGGGAGGATCGGAAAGCGCGTATGTTGCCTCTCCTCCGGTAGCAGCATCGATGGGTTTGTAAGTAGTATAGTTAATATCCATGATTCCTTTTGGGGTATTGATTTGTTCAGGATAGAAATTTGATATACCATAGGCGCTTTCAATTTCTGAATTAGCTGGATTTCTTTCAGGTGCATCTGCATATGCCGGTACTGAAAGAAGCAATAAAAAGCATAAAGTAAGAAGTAGCCTTTTTATCATGCTTTACCCTCCTTTAATTTGGACACAAAAAGAGCCACCGAAGCGGCTCTTTTTTGTGTATATTATTAGCTTCCTATAACAATCTCAAAGTCTTTTGAACCTCTGGGGGTTAAAACTGTGGCCTTTCGGCCATCAGACATATAAAAGGTTTTCAACATAGGAGTATTGCTGTTGTATGATTCCATAATATATTCTTTCATTTCTTCTGCCAAAGCGGTTTCCCCGGTTACGCTGGCAAATACCGCACAAGCGTTTTCGATTTTTTCGGGAGTCCACTTAGTTACATATATGCTTTCAACATATCCTTCCATATAGGGTGGAGTATGCTTTACCCCCTCAATCGGCTGAACCTTGGGTGCCTGAACGGTAGTAATCAGCACGGTATAGGTGTTGGCATCCCAACCAACTTTTGCCCCCATAGCCTCGGCTGCAAACCTTATAGGAAATGCGGTACGGTTTCCTACTATGACCGCTTTGGTATCCATAGTCTTAGTCTGGCCGTTGACGGTATAGGTGTTCTTGCCGATAGTAAATACCGCAGTCTTATCCCCCTTGGTTATAATAGCCTGCCGGGTTTTGTCGTTCCAGTCTACGGTGCAGCCCATAGCCTCCATTGGAGCGCGAACCGGAACCATAGTGCGATTGGCCGCATCTATGTACGGCTTTTGATCCGGGAATTCCACCAGTTGCTCATCCACTTGCACCTTGACTTCGGGAGCAGCAGCCTGGGCTATATGCCCGGGAGCCATGATGCACAGCATCATGAAACAGAGAATCGTCAGAAAACATTTTTTGATTTTCATATAGGGTCCTCCTTAAAAAAAAATATTTTGCGGAATATCCGCATAATTCACCTCCTTCTCCCTTCCCCGGCGCCACGCTTGCTCCCAACATACACCGGGGTTTGGGGGTTATTTTTTCGTGGAGTTGACGTCATACATATTTTTGTAATTTTGGGGTGACGTCACGTGTGATTGAAAAACTAGGCTTCGTCCCTTGGTACGCCTACGTTTGCGCGTGACGCCAGGGGCGCTTATTCCGCTTTCACGAGTTCCAAAAAATACTCCAGTTCTTTGGGGCGGTCGGTAATGACTTGCGGCCACGGCCAATAGTGACGCAGCCGGATTGTTCCAATCATTCTCCATATTTCCTCTTCGGTGGGATTTGGGTGCATAACAGCCACGATGGTGTTCCCATATATGGCTATGCCGCCCTTTCGGTGTAGATCGGTTTCCTCGAGTTCGGCTATCACGGCGATTTCGGCGAGATATTCTAACGGAGTTATTTGATTTTCTTGAATGTACGAAATTATATTTTCAGCTACGCACCGCGTTAGGGCCTCCCGAATTGATATTTGCATGTTTTCCCCTCCCTTGAATTATTAATTATATTTGGTATATACTTATTATATATTGGTCAATTATATATATCAAGTATATATTTAGTTTATTGGAGGTATATGTTATTATGGCAGATGAAGAAAGAATCGCAAAATTAATCAAGTTTCCAAAAGAGCTAGTCCAAAAAATAGAAACGTACCAAAAAGAAAATTACTTAAGCAGCTTTGCGGCGGCGGTGTATGAACTAGTCCGGATAGGTTTAGAAGCCCGTAAAAAGGACTAGGGCTGCCAGTTCTTTTCGAGAATTACCCACCAGCCGCGTTTGTCATATTGCACTTTCGTGGCTTCCGTGATGAGATCGTGCTCCATAAGCCATACCCAGGCCTCTACCGCGAGGTCGGGGCTTTTTTCAATCGGCAAAGTATAATATTCCCGGTGGTTCCAAAAATCGCGTTGGCGAAGAATCTCTATGCGGAAAAGCTCCATATCCTCCGATGGAGGATCCACATTGGCTTTTCTTCGCCAGCGGGCCACCGCTTCGCGGTGGCCTTGCAGGCGCCTTTCAAGTCTTTCGACTTCAGCTTCTAGCTCAGAAATTCTATTTTGGTATTCGGCTTCGTTCATGCAGCAGCCCTCCTATTTCAGATAGACGGTAGTGATTTGCTCGCGGGAGTGCCCCAGGCGCTCGGATACTTCCCTTCGTGCTTCTTGATCGGCGTACCCTTGGTCTCGCAGTTCGTGGTATGTGTTTTCCGCATAGCTATGCCGCAATCCGTGCCAATGGAGTTCGGTACGTCTGGGATCCCCCACCCTGGAAGGGTCCTGAAATTCTTCCCGGTTTCGGTACACGTAGTCTTTGACCCCTTGGATATAGCCATGCACTGTCTTTCCTTCGGGTACAAATACATAGTTTCCCCTAGGAACGTCGCGTATCGCCTCAGAAAACAGCCTCCTAGATTCGTCATTGAGGGGCACAGAACGGGGTCGACCACCTTTGGTATTCGTCAGATGCAAAACGCCCGTCTTAAGCGCTTTTTCAACCTCATGCCTTCGGAGAGTGCTCACTTCTTCGAGTCGGCATCCGGTATGATATGTCACTTCGGCCATTCTGGCCAGGTCGGCGCGACCGTTTTCGCGCGCATGCGCGCAAAAACGGTCGAGTTCTTCGCGCTTCCAAGTTTGATCCAGATCTGAGGCACGATGATTTGGGGTCGCACCCAGGCCAATGGCTTTGTTCAGTTCTTTTGAATCGCTCAGTTCGTATCTCGTATGGGGAATGTATGAATGAAGGTATTGCAGCGCAGAGATTTCGTTTTTAATATATTTGTCCGATCGGCCACACTCTTTCAGATGTTTTCCATACGCAATGATATGCTTGTCTTGGAGATTTGCGAGTTTTTGCATCCGAAACGTCGGCTGAACCCACTTCACGAAGCGAGCGCAGGCATCCGCGTAGCGGTAGCGAGTCTTAATGCTCCCGCGATTCCACGTTTGGGCGATTTTTTGAAATTGGCGACCGAGATCATCCACCGGCTTATTTCCGGTTTCAGGAAATTTGTATTTCATTTGATTTAGTTCCTCCTTTCTTTATAAAGAATAAAGACTATAGATGCAGAAAAAGGGCACATTCGTCCAGCCATTTTCCTTCGTCTCTCGCTGTTCTCTTTTTTCGTGAAGGCTGGATGCCCCTATTTTCTGCGTTCCGTGATGCCCCCGCCCCTCTCTATCGCACCCACCTATGAAAAAAATAAAGAAATCTTTGGGTGGGTGCGATAGAGAGGAACGGATGACTTCGTATATACATTTTTTTCAAAGAACTATTTTCGTGAACACTTAATGCACTCCCCCGCTTCGCGGGTGTTTCACGCTTCGCGTGAAACACCCGCGAAGCGTGAAACGGTGCGTGATCCGAAGGGTGTCGCCCGGGCGACGGTCGGATCTCGTTGAGTCGTATTGGGTGACTCGTACCGGTTGGCTTTCGCCGCCACTTCGTTTCCTTGCTGCAGCCCCTTGATGGCTTCTCGCCGGGGACTGTGGTGGGCTGACCCTGGGATGAGCATCTCGCTCAGGTCAGCCCGGTTTTTCGTTAGTGGACTATGCTTAATCCTAGTTTTGCGACCGAAATTAAAGTTTTCAGTCCTGCACGCAAGCACAGCTTGGTGATTTTTTTCAGTAGCTGCACCGGACCACCTTTGGAAAAAGCTCCGGCCACAACCACAATACCGAGAACTATTATCATCAGTTCAGCCATTTTTCATTCCTCCCATCATCCCGGCCTAGGCCGGGTAGTATAGCCCGGCTAGGGCACAGAACAACAGAAAGCGCAAATAGAACAGTCGATACTGTTCTCTCTCCCTCATATCGAGGATTTTATTTTCCAAAAAAGATATTTTGAAAGTGGATGTGAACCTGAGCAGCGGAATGAAAAAATTGTAGTGTTCCAGGTTCATTTGGTGGGAGAATCTCCATGATGATTCTCGTTTTGAGATCCCCAACTGAATGGGATTTTTGAAGAGATTATATTTTTTCCAGTTTACCACATCACAGAGGCTTTGCAAACCCCTATTTATCGGGCTTTTATTCTAGGACATTATTTTTATACCGCTTTAATAGTATTCTAGGCATTATTTTACATATCACTATTAGATTATTGTCTTAGAATCACAATTCTAGGACATAACCCAAAGCCTTAAAGACTCTGCTTTTGCTGATATGTGGTCAGAGTCGGAAGTCACATATAAACTCACCAGGCAAATTACTGCTTTGAGAATACAGCGTTGCTTAGCTCAAATAAGCACACATTCTCACCGTTGACGGCTTCCCGTACATGGATAATTAATATCTTCAAAGTTGCCGCGGTACTTCAGCCAGCGTAATCTTTTTCGTGGCTGGGAGTATTCTATCTGTGATTTTGGAGATGGTTTCTGCTGATACTTCTGCTCCATAGAGAGACTCTATATGTGTACTAATATCTCGTGTACTCAACCCTTTGGCGTACATACTGATAATTTGATTATCCACCCCTTGAATGTCCTGTTGTATTTGGGAACAATCTTGGGCTCAAATTCACTTTGCGACCGCGGGGGCCTTCTATATCGATTGATCCGTATTCTAACCGTAGTGTTTTGGGGGAGTTTCCATTACGGCTATTATCAGTTGCCTTCTTATCGCTGTCATTCTTAGCATAGCCCAAATCAACTTCCAATTCGGCCTGAAGCATACTTTCGACTGTATCACAGACTAGATAGGCCAGGGCTCCTTTTAAGTCATCTGTGCTCTTAATGTCATAGGCATTGATAAACTCCTCTAACCAGCCTTCCGGCAACCTATTTCTGCGTCTCTCCCGTTTTTTCTTTTCCATAAACATAATCCTCTATTTGGTGTTATTTTACCATCTAAAGGATTTACACAATTATTTTTACACTCTATATGCTGGTGTGTAATTGTCTTATGATATTTCGTATAACTTCGGTTTTCTTGTTTCTCTATAGGAGTGAATGTACATGTCCTTTTCTCAGCATACAACCTTACTGATCATTTGCCCGATAAGGTACAATAAGTTTCGCAAAATCAAATAGCGCCCAATAAATAAGGACATGGGCGCAGCCGCTTGGTAAGATAAAGTTACCACACAAAATCTGCCAAGAGAGGAGCTGCACAAACCATGTCCAATAAAATTATACAACTTAATGAAGGTGCCATAAAACAGGAGTTAAAAGAGCTAGTTCGACACAGCGTGGAAGAAACCCTGAACGAGCTGCTAGAACAGGAAGCAGCCGAGCTTACCAATGCTAGCCGCTATGAACGAACCGAAGCACGCCAGGGGTATCGATCTGGCCACTATGAACGAAAATTAACCACAACATCAGGCGAAGTAAAGCTTAAGATGCCAAAGCTTAAGAAAGTGGCATTCGAAACCGCAATTATCGAGCGTTACCAGCGCCGGGAAAGCTCAATTGAGGAAGCCTTGATCGAAATGTACCTGGCGGGAGTTTCAGTACGAAGAGTTGAAGATATTACCGAAGCGCTGTGGGGTACCAAAGTATCCGCCGGTACAGTCAGTAACCTTAACAAAAAGGTATATGAACATATTGAAACCTGGCGTAATCGCCCTCTTCAAGGCAATTACCCTTATGTGTATCTAGATGGCATGTACTTGAAACGCAATTGGGGCGGTGAATACGAGAACGTAGCAATACTAATAGCCATGGCCGTAAACGACGAAGGTTACCGCGAGGTAATCGGGGCAGCGGAAGGCATGAAGGAAGACAAGGCCAGTTGGATGGAATTCTTGAAGAGTCTCAAACAACGAGGTTTAACAGGTACCCAGTTATTTATCGGCGATAAATGTCTTGGCCTTTTGGAAGCAGTGAACGAAGTGTATCCAGGCTCAAAATATCAGCGCTGCACGGTTCACTTCTACCGCAATGTATTCTCGGTAGTACCTCGCTCACGAATGAAAGAAGTGGCTGTGATGCTTAAAGCGATCCACGCCCAGGAGAACAAGGAGGCAGCCAAACAAAAAGCAGCTGCAGTAGCAGAGAAACTTCGGGAAATGAAATTAAGGGAAGCCGCCAGGAAAATAGATGACGGCATTGTTGAAACCCTTACATACATGGACTTTCCCTATGCCCATTGGACTAAGATTCGCAGCAACAATGTAATCGAACGGCTTAACCGAGAGATCCGGCGGCGAACGCGAGTAGTAGGAACCTTCCCAGACGGTAATTCAGCACTTATGCTGGTGTGCGCCAGGTTACGGCATGTGGCCAGCAAAGACTGGGGAACCAAACGATATATGAGCATGACCCATTTGCATGAGATGCAAAAAGAAGAGGCAACCCCGATGGTTGCTGGCTAACTACCGACTACTGAGCGGCAAAATAGAATTTGCGAAAAATTATTGACGGTACCATTTGCCCGGCTTTATTATCAAGATGTTAATATCTACTACATTGTATTGTTCTCGAAAAGCCATCAATCCCAATAGTCACTATGCCTACGGGTAATAACCTAGGTATATTCAACCTTTACATGGGGCAAGTGCTTTATGATAAATTGTATAAAATCTTCAAAGCTGTCTGCTAAAAGTTCAGGTTTGGGGTTGCCGCTGTGTACACACGTATATATCTTCCCATTCAGATAGTAAATTGGGTCACCATTGTTGGTTGCGAAGAAAAAGGCGGATTCAGGCAAATTATACTCGTTTTTTATTGCTGATAAGTGTTCTACGCTGTAAAACCTGATCTGGGAAAGGTTATCTAGTCTTATTTCGACATCTATAGGGTTGCTGGCTTGATAAAACTCGCGAAATACTATGGGTATTGAAGTCAGCTCCCCCGAAAAAGGTTTAAAAATATTGCGAAGGTCTTGCTTATGCACAGCTGCTATAAACTCAGTAAGCATAGTTCACTCCTCCACCAAAAGAAGGATATGATTTGTTGATACTATATTCCCTTATGCTTTCCATAAGCTTTTTGTCGTGGTTTGTTAGCAGCACCTTATATGTCACAACAATAACGCCTATACCTAAAGCTACTACTGTTCCATACGGACCGCCCCAAGCGCCCTGGGCTATTATAGAAGCAATAAGAACTGCTGTTGAAAAGGCCGCTTGCCTACCCACTCGGACCAAGCATTCTTTATTCCCGTATCCCATTAACTTCAACTTCACCAACTGATATATTGAAAACACGGAGATAGCCATAGAACCAACAACACCCATATTACACATCTTAACAATATTATCAGTTATATTGACCCCGATATTTTGGAGTACCCCCTGTAAAGCGTTAGAGGCGAGTTCTCCAATGCTCCGTGCTAACATATGATTAACAGCACCAAAGACCATACCCTGGAATCCAGCCTTAGCAGCTGCACTTGATGCGTAACGAATGCTTTCCGGTGAAACACCAGACTGTGCGAGCGTAACAACGAAGCCTATTGTAAAGCCGATACCGAGACCAATAGCAGCTGCAGTCCCAATACCAAAGAGTTCGTTTTTAAAGACTCTGCTGTTATTGGTGTCTATTAACCGTTGATCCCTATCAATTAGTGGACCTTCTGTTGGATTTCTCCAATTACGCCCATGTGCATCAAAATGTTCACGAACGCCGCTCCCATCTCTGTGTTCCTCGAGAAATCGTATATTATCTGGATCTGCCTGAAGTTTAGGATGTTCTGCAACACTATTAATGTGATGAGGTTCAAAACTTCTTACAGTTCCATTATCTAATATCTCTTGTCTTTGAGCCGGAGTCCAATCGTGAGTACCACTGCCTCCCATTTCGATTTCTGCCCTTTCATATTGCCAGGCTAAATTCTGTCCTTTTACTCGAAGCGTATCTGATCTAGGATCAATCGCTAGAGTATCGATTAGCTTCTGTTGTGCATCAGCTCTCGCTGTAGATAGGCGGGAAAAAATATCGTTGAATTGAGCATTGTAATCCCCGGTTACACCAACAGTGTGGAACACATTTGATGAGTATAGACCCACACCCAGGGCGGTTCCGTTTATTTCTGACCAGTGCATTAGATCTCTCTGCTTTAAACTCGGTGGAATAAACGACCTACTCAATATATATGACTGCATTTTTTCACCGGCTTTCTATTGAATTATTCTATCCGCATCAATCGAATACTTGGTTAATGTATATTTACCATCATCATTCAACTTACTGAAAATATACGAGTACACATGGTTGTAATAAATCAAAGCTTCATTAAAAAGCTTTCCTGAATCGTAGGCAAAGAGGCGTTTGGATACCAAATTAAACAAGCTGGTATCACTATTGATATATTTCGCTTCATCGGCTTTGAATAAGGTAAACGCTTTGCGGAAATCCTCCACCGCTTTTTGGTTATATTCGATATTCGCATAGTAAGCCAGCTGTTCCATTTTTTCGCTAATCAAAGACGAGAACTCTTTGGTCATGCTATCATAGAGAGCCTGCTGGTCTTCATCAAAGAAATCTCTCAGCAGACTCCTCTCCTTGTCTGCTAATTCGAGTAACAGTTTATCAAATTCGCTTTGGTTTTTTGCAGTATGTAATCTCCCCTTGATCGAGGCGATTTCAGTTAGAACCTGGTTATTACTTTGTTTTACCTGTGATATATGGTCCAGTCTTTGTTGATTTTCAAGCGATCTTATCTGATCAGTTATCTCAAAAAGTTTTTCCTTGTATAAGAGAATTCTTTTAAGTATTTCTTCGTTCATCACAACATGTTCGCTGTAATAAGAAAGCGCTTGATCAGCCTCACTCACGAAAAATTTCCGTGTTGCAATCTCAATTGGGTATTGCGCTATTTTTAGGCAAAGCCCGAAATAGTTGTCAAAGGCTGTATCGCTTGTGGTATTTCGAATATATTCATTTTTGGCAACGATATGGGCATCCATTAAACGATTTTCATTGATCAATTTCGTTATCATTTTTGTACTCCTCCCCCATGCCTGGATTCACTAGCGATATCCCACTGAAAAAGAATAAACCAATGCTTTACAGCGGGATGTTTGTAAAAAAACTCTTTATTGTTCTCGCAGTGTTTATACGTCTCATAATATCTGCAGCATCGTAGTTTTCGATCATGCCACGCAGATTCTCTACATAGTCCTCCCACTCTTTTTCCATATTGTCAGAGGCTGCGGCGAAGGCCCTTTGCGTGTCATCCCAGAACACCTTAATGGCTTTTTTGTATTTCATTAACGCATTTTGGCCATCGTAGACTTTAACAAGCTTCTTTGCCAGGTTCTTTTCCCAACCTCCCGAAAGAATTAAAAAAGCCGTAAGAGAGGCAATAACAGCCAGTGCTATACCAAGTACCACCGGCCCTCCAATAGCAGCGACTGCAGAGGCCGCGGCAGCTGTACCGCCTACAGATATTCCAATAGCAGACAGAAGACTAACGCCTTTTGCCACTAGAATATATGCTCCAAGATTGCCAAGTGTTGAAGCCCACAAAGCAAGTCCTCCAAATGTAGCTAATCCGGTTAGACCTGTAGCAAAAGCCCGGGTTGCGTTGAAAGGAACAGTGTTAATTCCTATTTTGTCAGCTTTTTCTCCCAAAATACTTTGTTGGAACCCACTAATGTATTTGTCGATGATATCACTTAAATTCTCAGATTTCTCTTTTAGTACTGTTTGCATAGCATCTTCAATTAACGAATTAACATAATTCGATAGCAACTGGACGTCCTCTTTTTTCTTTTTAAAACCCTTAGTCTTGATGATATTTACGATAGAATCAACAGAAATGATGGTCTCATATTTTTCCGCAAATTCGGATATCGATTCTTTACAAAACTCGTCTATTTTTTTGCTCACTTTTATCCTATTGTTTAGACTGCTGTTCTTCCTAGCAGGCTCGTTCTTAATAATTTCGTTGAGAAGATTTTCGTATTTTTCTTTCTCTTCAATCATGTTATTATAGTCTTCGATATCCTTATCGAGAGAAATCCCCACCGACTCAGCATAATCTTTGACAAAATCTTTTGCTTTTCGTTCAACCTGACCAGGGAGCATTTCTATAACTCTCTTCATTTCCTCTTCGAACGCGGTGCGTGTATATTCAATATCCGTTGAATAGGTGAAGAATCGACTACGGAATATATCATGCGTATAAACATATCCCGTTGCAGACTCCCGGTCTGACCAGAAATTTTCCGTGATTGTTTTTTCAAACCTCTCACAACCTTTATCAAGGATGTTCTTTAACGAAGTTTCGTTTCCTTGGTCAACTGTATGAGCCTGTGACGCAACGATGAAGAGGTTCGAAAGAGGAGGTATACACATGTCCTCTTTAGTTTCGATGATGTTGAGGTTTTTGATTGCGTGGTGTAAGTACTGAATATCTTCATCTCGCATAAAACCGTTAGCAATTGATAGATAGACAAGCACGTCTGCTCGCTGTGAGGCACTCAGTGTCACTGCATCATCTTCTTCCCTGTCACCGGTTCCGAAACCGGGAAGGTCGACAAAGTCACAATTCTTCAAAACATCGCTATCAACAAATACAATTGCTGACCCTGCTTCTTCTGTTATGAATTTATCTCCCTGGCGAGTTCCATAAGCCTTCAATATATCTATCCCGCCTGCTGCCAGTTTCCACTCTTGACAATAAGCTTCGTCGTTAAGGCGAGATTCATCCCAACCGGTACCGTCCTTCGAGGCCTTAAAAACCCAGACCTCCTCTGAAATAAAACTAGGCCTATCTAATAGATGCTTTATGTATACAATAATAGATGTTGTTGGTGTCCATGCTGTCGGCACCTTTTCGGCGCCGATAATTGCATTAATCATCGCACTTTTGCCTACATCTGAGCGACCCACAAAGGCAATTTTAGGTTTATTAATCGCCTTATGCACTCCCGTTCTTAGATCACTGATAAATCGGTTATAATGGGCGTCTGACATGTTGTTTAAATCTGCAGAGAATCGCTCAATATAGTCAATGAGTGTTTTTTTTGTGAAATCAGCGGATTGCCAAGTGAATTCAGTGTTCAGTGTTTTTATGATCGGTTTCTGGTATTTAACTAACTGGTCGATGGTCATCCCAGTCTTGTTTGCGATGATTATAAGAACCTCAAGTGGAATCTGATCCGGTTTCTTTTCAAGCCTCGATATGTAATCCTGCCGCTGTCCTATGAGAGTCGCGAACTCATCTTGGGTCATCTTTAAAGTGCGCTCTCTAAAACTCTTTAAATCGAACATTTTCTATCCTCCCCACTTCCTTACAGTTTGTAAGTTCATGGTAACGCCCTTGGTAACATATGTCAATATGATTTTATGCGTTTTGGCATATTTTTTTATGTTCTTATTTAAGTGTATTGTTTCTCTATCTTTATGCACTTTTGTAATTGCCCAAGAAGAAGCCACCCAGAACCTTATGCCTGAGAGCCAACTGTAATCAATCTCTGAATGCACGAGGTCTTGTCTTTTCATAATCTGTCCGTTTTATTATCTGTTGTTAGGATGATTTCTTCGCTTTTATGCGTCTCGGGATCATTGTCTTATTATGAAATCTGGCAAGTTTTCTATAGATATTTGAGTGGCACCATCAACGAAGCTCACCCTTTTCAATATGATCCCTGAGGTTGTTTAGGAATTCTAGTTGCATACTTCCTCTTCTTATAATTCGTCTGTATTGAGCTAATTCCAGGGCAGATACTACGATGTTTACCAGCTCGGCATCAGCTAGAATTTCCTCGTTCATAAGCATCAGAAAGGAAATAGCTTTGAGAATTTGCTGACGAAATAGATAGACCTTCTGGCCGTTCTGACAAAACGCAATTATGGCTTTGCAGGTAGGCTCAATCCGAGAATGGAGGTCTTCCCCGCTTTTGCCGAATGATCCATCTGCCTTCTGTTCAACAGCCAGCCTGAGTAAGTCGTTTTTTTGATAGCCTGAACTAGGTTTTTGTGACGTTTCTCGGCTCTTAGGTTCGCTGTACTGATGCATAGAATTGCAGTATACCTTATCACTCACTACCAATGAATTCTTTTCTATAAAGCGCATTTCGCTGATAGCACCGGATAATAATGGAGTAATATCTTTTTTAAACATCCCCCATTCATGAGGCGTATCTACCGGTATTATGATCGTCTCTGGCATTCCCGACAACTTATCTTGACGTTCAAACTTGACGATAAACGATGTCAATGAAGAAATAATATGATATCTGTCCGACAGCGAAATAATTTCTTTCTTTGTGCCGCTAGACCGACGCGGGTTTCCAATATGCAAGTAGTTTTCTAATTGTTTGATTTTACGTTTGGCCCAGATTTTTTCTAACACTCCAGCACTCTCAAACTTGAATATATCATCAATGGTCAATTCAATCTTATGCCCACAACACTCCCCTGTTATCTGCAACTTCCCTTTTGGTGGTGCTTGTAAACGAATCAGATGTGAATAAGGCTCCATATCATAAAGCCTGTTAGGTAATGGTTCAGCCCAATCATGCTCAGAAATGTTCGGCAGTGAAAACTTAACATTGTCCATGCAGCTGGCATTAATTCTGGCGAAGTGCCGCAACATCTTATCCTTCAGGCTTTCGCCGGGATAATAAAACTCGGCAAAACCGTTCCCCGCTTCCGCAATCTTATTTATGAAATGGGAGTTCACGGCCGTATCAATTCCCAGACTGAACAAGCAAACATTCTGATTGCGCTTTCTAACGTAATTGATAATCTCATTTTCATTGCCTACCTGTCCATCAGTAACTAACATTACTACCTTTGGAAGACTTCCAGCTTGCTTCAGGGCGAATTGTACAGCGGGTAGGATATTAGTTCCTCCCATGGCACGCAAATTTTTTACCCAAGCACTAGCTTTATCTAGGTTCTCCTGATTATAAGGCAAACTTTTCGGTGCGAATGCATGCTTTTCGCTTTCAAACGCTAGTAGATTGAAGAAATCCCCTTCATCGAGATTACGAAGACATATCAGGATGGCGTCAGCAGCATGTTGTAGTTTTCTACCTTCCATAGATCCAGAAATGTCAATAAGGAAAATGTATTCTTTAGGCTGCCGTTTTTCAATTATCGGCAATTCAGGTGTATATGTGATATAAGCAAAATACTCATCATATGGGTTTTTCCAGTAAATTATGCGAGGAGCCGTTTCACCCTCAAGTCTTAGATTTAGTACTAAGTCTCGGTTCATACGGGTATTGTTTTCTTTAAGAGTGATAGTTGCTGAACATTCATTCTTGCGTTCAATATTAATATTGTGAGACGGTGATATTATTGAAGAAATCGGGGTGTTACCGTGCACATGCAGACAAATAGTAGCCAGGTAACCGGTTTCACACATAGGTGGGCTGATGAAGTCTGCATCCGGAACGCGATCAGTTGGCACAGCCGTCCCCGGTCCCAACTTGTCGCCCAAGGGTTTACCCGGAATGAAGCGGGGTGCTACCACCAAAGGGATGGACAGCCTCATTTCTGTATCTATGTTCTTTATTTCCTGAAAGTAACTCAACGAAATCTCAATTTCTTCATTCGTATCGATTTGTCCCAGCGATATCTGAAATATATTGGGGCGGACACTTTCTAATAAAACCGGACTATCGCCTTTTCGGATTGCCTGATCATACTCCTTAAATGCCTGCTCGCGTTCCATTACCATACCCAATACACTGGTTCCCCCTATCTTGGCTGTAAAATCATACACCGTCGCATTTTCAGGTAAGGGAAACGTATATATTAGTTCTGCATTTTTACCACTATCATTGAGGTATTTCTGGATACTTGTTATCTGTAGTGCTTCAAACGCTAACGTTCCAGTAATCTGCACTGCTTTTAAAGCTACACTCTTACCATTGTTTTTTTCCATTAATCCGTATTCCACACTATTCCCTCCCATTTATTTCTCCGAAGTCAACTTACGAACATATTTTTCTATATTCTCAATCAATACCGAGTTCTCTCTCGCCAATTCTATTGGGACATGCAGTTCAATTCCTAATCCAAGTTTGCAGCGTATATAGCTGCTGCGAATGTCGGACATTTTTAAATCCTTTGTGTTTGACTGTATAGTACTCATTTCTGTAATCATTTCAGCATTGCTGATATCAGGTTCTTCGGATAACGCACTAGCAGTATTTGGTTGAGCAAGCTGCCGTTTAATATCTTCTAATGTCATATTCACAATGACACTTCTTATCCGATCAAGAGGATAATACCGTTCCTGCAACTGCTTTATCAGCTTCAGTTTTAGGAGGTGCTCTTCTCTGTACATGCTCGCTACTCCAGCGCCATCCGGGGGCGGTAACAGTCCTCGACCCACATAGTAATGGATAGTACGTTTCGTAACCCCTGCCTTTTCGGCCAATTCGCTAATTCGGTAAGTATCTTTCATGCGCATCAAATCCTCAGAACTAGTATTTTTTTCTCATCATACTATTGTCACGTTATGGTGTCAACTCTACTGCAAAAATAAAAATACCCCCCCAGATTAAGCATTATGATATTATTGCGGAGTTATTTGCTCAACTTGTTCATAGAGTTCTGCATGGTTAATTCTAAGTTAGGCGCTGTAAAGGCTCAAGCATATTATTAACTCCCTGGGTGACGTCACATTTTAATTACTAGTTCTTAGATGTCGTCATTTTACTATTTCAAACTATCTCGATTGATGTTTTATCTAGGCTTCATCCATGACGCCTTGTTTATTCTTGAGATTGGCTTCATTTTTCCGTCTTATCGCATTGAGCCTCTGGTAAATCAAGTATCCATTTGTGGCGTCATATGCAGTATGTCTCAGTAAAAAGTAGTATTTATAAACCCGCCTTTCAAAACCTAGCTCGGGCCCGAGAAAAAGTCATGACCTCCCTGGAAACCTACGACAAATTGCGGAGATTCCCGATGTAGATCCCGGCGTCTTTTCCGCACTTTTTATGGAAGCCTATTTTCTTAAACGAGCTCGCTGAAACAAATAAAGGGGGGGCAATAGCTTTACCTATTACACCCCTATCTGAAGTTGCCTATTTTTCGCCATTCTCACCATTGACGGGAACCCGTCAATGGGTTCCCGTCAAAGGAAATGTATCTTTATTCTTCGTCTTTATGAGTATCTGTATACCTTCTATGTTTTCTTCCTTCTCCCCGGACCGTGAACGTGGATCTGTTTATGACAAAACATGCGATGCTGATAATAAAAAATCGTTACAGTCACCACAAGGAGGATGCAAAATTCTCACTTCATATTGAAGTTCCAATTTTCTATGCTGTGATTGTGAAAAGTCCCGCCCGGCCTCGTCGTTGTCCGTCCCAAGGATAATGTTTGATACTTCCGGATGTTCGGCCAAAAAATTAGATATGCTTTTCTCTCGTAGCCCGCCCATCGCTATTATATATCCTCGTGTTTGCGGATAGATTGTTAAAAAAGACATCGCATCTATGGGGCTTTCCGTTATCACAACACTATCTCCCTCCTGCAGTTCGAGGATCCACGGATATGATACGTCGCTTCCCCCCGCTACTCCGACCCATCTTTGTTTAGTTGTACCCCGGAGGAAAGCCCCCCCCTGACCCGGCCCTTTGAATCCATGCACGGGAAAACACAGTTTCCTCTCTGATCCTGGTATACCATATGTCTTTTGATTAACTCTTTTATTATTTGTTCAGGAATGCCTCGGTGCTTAAGATATTTTATTATGCGCTTATCATTTGCAGCTACCGCTGGCAATTCAAAGTTTTTGCGTTGCTCTTGGACGCTTTTTACTTCTGGTATAGTAGTATACCCGAGCAATTCTTCCACTGCTTGAGGAAATGTCATTCCCTCGATTTGAACCAAAAAATCTATTGCATTGCCTTTTTCTCGGCCCCCGAACCTGTAAAAATGGTTTTTTTGCACTATCAGACCTTGGCATCCAATCACGCGATAATTTTCTCCCTGCCCAGGTTCACGTCGAAGGGAATATCCCTTCGACATAAGATACTGAACCAGATTTGTTTGCCTTGCTCTACGTATTTGATCCTGGTCTATCATTTTTCCCTGCGCCTCCTTTTTCTTCTCAGCCCCGCTAATTTTTTATGTAGTAGTCTCTGTAGTAGTTTCTGTAGTATTCTCTGTATACGTCTGGTATTCAGTTACATGACCTATCACGTTTGGTTGCATGGGGTCATGTATTTGATTACATGACCTATCACGTTCTGTTACCATATGGTTGAACGTTATAGCCTTAATCGCCTCTGAAATGGGTTCAAAAAACGGGACATTGGACATCACTATTCCTGTCTCAGAGGTCACTATTCGTAGTTCTATTTTAATTCAGCCCAGCCTTTCTTAATCTTTTTGCTGCATCTTGTACTTGGCGTTTAGAGACCCCGAATTGATCAGCCCAATGTCCATAATGCCGTTGAAGTTTGTCAGCTTTAAACTTCTTTTTATAATATTTAATTTGGCCGGTGACCTCATCTCTAACTTCTGTGGCACGATACCAGTAGATAATATCCGAAAGAATCATAATACCCAATAGATCAGGCTTTCCCGAAGGGAAGCGGATATGTTGAAACCAACTTTGCGGAATCACATTCCCCCTAAAATGGATTTTTGTTATCTCCTCTACAGTTCTCGGTATTTCTTTCATGGCTTAATCCCCCTTTTTGCGTAATAAAAAAAGCCCCGGCCAACGGCCAGGGCGCAAAGCAAAAAGGGTATAAAAAAGCGGGTTCTTCACCCGCTTTTGTCTGTCATTTTGTCTGGCTCTTGTCTGGATTCATAGAGAACCATCCCGTTATTTCGGAGTTCTTACGGAACTATTACCAGCCTCCATGTTATTTTTTATATGTTCCGTAAATGCCCTATTTATCGGGATTTGTTTAAACTAAAATGGTCGGGATGACAGGATTTGAACCTGCGGCCTCTTGGTCCCGAACCAAGCGCTCTACCAAACTGAGCC
>Ga0209723_1003725_pt1 | contig 17961 bp, 29 predicted proteins | sample BiotimSIPDNA_2_FD_185750 | JGI IMG/M metagenome (GOLD analysis project Ga0209723, IMG submission 185750) | Anaerobic biogas reactor microbial communites from Washington, USA - Biogas_R2 time_0 SIP DNA (SPAdes) (version 2) | ecosystem: Engineered > Bioreactor > Anaerobic > Unclassified | place... | reverse complement strand
GGAGTTATCATGGATAAGAAATTGGCAAATTCTGACAAAAGAAGATTTGGAGGGAGCGGTTGTTAAAGGCAGACCGCACAGGGTGATTAGGAGGGAAGAAACGGTAAAAGAGGGAGTTGAGAATTAACTAAACCGCTCCCTGCGGGGAGCGTAACAAAGGTAGAAAATAATAAAAAATTATAAAACAGGTCTGGGTATCTCCCAGGCCTGGAAACTTAAGAAAGGAGAAAAAATGTACTACAAGAAAAATAAGTTTGGCGATGCAGTATTGTTTGAAAATAATGCTGTTGTTGAACAGATCGAGTCGGCAGGGACAGAAATTGTCTCTATCATTAAAAAGCCAGTAAATTGCCCTCATCCAGAGGGCATAACCCTCACAGTAAAAGATGCCCAATCTTTGGGTATCCCGGAGAGCTCAAGGCCTCTCCGTTACGATACAATTGAGAAAATGGCGACCTCTTTAAAGAAGTCACCTTTTGGATCCGGTTATCTAATCGCCCAGTTCCTTAGAAAGAGATTTTCGGACAACCAATTACTTGGGATGGCCATCGGCCATTATCGTTACTATGGGGAGAGGGATCCCAATAGTAATGATATTATCGAATCCACTGAAAGACTATCCTACGAATGCTCCGCCCCACGGATTAGGTGGGACCTTTACGTACATTACCCCTATTGGATAGGGGAAAGTGTCGTTAAATTTAAGTTAGGAGGCGGAGTACACTCCGCGATTTATCAGTTCGACCGTAAATCGGGAGAGATAGTAGACATTGTACCTGACAATATCCCGTCAGATGTATTTTATGCTGACGGGAAAACCGTTAACATCAGTCGCCGTAGACAGTGGCTGATGTCAATGAATAACTAATAAACTATAAACAAAGAGTGGTCATTATGGGGCCTTGATCGGCCCTGTAGGTCTTCATCACTAAGAAGCGGAATAGGGGGAAGTGGTGGTTGATGCTATATTAAAAGGTGGTCCAGAAGATGGAAAGTCAATTAGAGTGGACAAAAATTGTCGAACGATTAAATTGTATAGCAGTTTAAAAACACACTCGCTTAATATCGTTTTGTGCGAATACAATAGAGTCAAAAAGCAAAATAAGAAAACATATATTTTTGAATGTAAAGAAATGTGACTGCTATTGAGGTCGCCCATGCAGCACTCAAAGAGATGTTATAACCATGCGAGCTCCCCTGCGGGGAGCGTAACACTCAGGGGGAGGGCCTATGGATATCTCGAAATACACGGAAGGACTTGGTCAAAAAGCAAAAGAGCTGCCACCTGAATATAAGTGTTTTACTGAAGTAGAAGTTGAGAGAATTGTATCTTTAGCTGTACTGGATGCTTTAAACGGAAGGGGAACGAATGAACTATGCCTAAAAGACCGTTGAGAGAAACATTAACATAAAGGAGAAGATGGGGAATGAGTGAGAAAATTATTTTTGAGGAGTCACCTGAAGCGACAGGAATCAATTAAAGGAGGCTTTATGCAAATAAAAATAACTGAAGAGAAAAGGCGAAACGCTAACTTAAATATCCGGATCAATAAAAGGGATCGTGAAGTTTTCAAGAGGAAATGCAAGGAGAAAAACAGGGACGCCTCAGAAGTTCTGAGGTCCCTTATATCGATGGTGAATAACGAAACCATCGAGGTAGAAAGAAAATGAAGCGGCTATTTGCCGCTTCCTTCATAAACTGTATCGGATACATCGCCCTGCCCTTATACTAAAGCCTCTGACATTATACAGCAACATTTCCCCGGTTAAGTCCCGAACGTAAGAAAAGATAGTAACTGAATCACCGTCACTTACAGCCGCGCTGATCGACCCGGAGCCTTCCAGGTTCAGAAGCGTATCGCTATCCAGTATTGCGACGATCCGGGTATTATCCTGGCTTGACGACACTGTTAAATTAGTTTCGTCCAATCCTACCAGATTACAACCTGCTACAAAGAGCAGTCCGATTAATAGTACAGCTTTCATATAGAGTCCTCCTTTTTCTTATCGCTATTATAATAAAAATCCAGCGCGTTTTGCAGCATTTCTTTCTCGCCCGCGGTTAAATCTGGAATTTTCCTGATTATATTTCCTACAGTCTCCCCCACTTTTCCCGTCTGGCCTTTTTCTAATCGGGATAACGCAGACGTAGAAATACTCAAAATCTGTGCCCACTCTGCTAAAGATTTTTTGTGACCCTTACGAATACGCCTAACTATTTGTCCTAACATGAGATACGGCCTTTCAACGTGTAAGGTAGATAAGTATAATTTATGTGCAAAATAAAAATTTTTTGCGAAAATGCAAAAAATATGTTGCATTTCAAAAAAATCAGGTTATATTTTAGTTACGTATCTAAGTTGACGGCAATCAACGACGCTTAACAGGATTTTGCGAAATTCGAAAAAGAGGGTGCTGATGAACAGAGAAGAGTTAGGGAGAAGGCTAAAAGCAGTGAGAGCGCACCTGGGAATATCTCAATCTGCCATGGCCGCGCAGTTAGGGATAACCCTTTATGCACTGCGTGAGATGGAAGACGGGAAGGCGTGTATCACTGTGGAAACGATTAACAAATTGACCGCTATGGGTTTTAACCGGGATTACTTTCTCGAATATAATGCGGCAATGGTAGCGTAAGGAATTTATTACAGTTTAAATAAACGCGGCTTGGCATGGCAGGGCAAGGCAGGGCCCGGCTTGGCAAGGCAAGACAAGGTTTTTACATTTAACAAAAAGGAGCTATTCTATGAAGACAGTAGTTGCAAGAATCGAAGGCGTTTCCCCTTACTCACAAAGTAAAGCTATTCAGTCACCCAAAGAAACGGGGGAAACCCCCGACGCACACGAACAGCGTACATGGCGGGAGCGTATGCACGTTGACGAAAACGGAATTGTATTTATCCCTCCTATGGCAATAAAAAATATGCTTTCTGATTGTGCAAGGTTTTTAAGCGAATCAGTACCGGGTAAAGGTAAAGCCACATATACAAAGCATTTCGAAGCGGGGATTATGGTTCTTTCTCCCGCATCTATCGGTGTGAAAGCCGATGAGGTTAAAGGCGAAACCCTTTACGTGCCCTCTAACGGTGTTAAAGGCGGGGGTAAGAGGGTATTCAAAACATTTCCTTTCATCCCTAAATGGTCGGCGGAACTGGAGATAATAGTTATCGACCCGACACTTGAATCAAAACTCGATAAAGTTGAAGAGTATTTAAGACATGCGGGGAAGTTCATCGGCCTTGGAAGATTTCGTCCAAGAAACGGTGGGTTTTATGGTCGTTTTGAAGTAAAAGAATTTATTACAGTTTAAATAAACTCGGCAAGGCGTGGCGGGGCAAGGCTAGGCAAGGCAGGGCCCGGCAAGGCAAGACAAGGTTTTTACATTTAACAAAAAGGAGCTATTCTATGGAAACGTTAGAGGTCAAAAGAATCGGTAATCTGCATCCGATCACAATACGGTTGATAAAATTACTGGAAAGCGGAAAACCCGGCGACGAGAAAACAGATACAGAGCTTAATAAAGCGGCTACCGTAGATGTTACGGCAAAAGAAAACTATCATTACCTATATAGCGCAATTCGACATATCGAATCGACAGGCACCGTTTGGCGGAGGATACCGAAGGAAGGCAAAATACGTTGCCTGAACGATACCGAAAAGACTGAATGCTGCGGGCAGGCTGTTAAACATATAAGAAAAACAGCTAAAAGGAATGCGCGGGTTTTAGCCTTCGTTACTCCTGATAATTTGCCCGCCGATAAAAAAGCAACAGCAATGGCGTTAAGCGCACAACTTGGGGCGATAACGCTGTTTGCAAAGAAAGATACAACACTGAAACTAAGCAGTCAGCAGTCTGTGCCACAGATTGGTGATGTTATGAAAATTTTTAAATAAACGTGGAGAGGCACGGCAGGGCAAGGCGCGACCCGGCAGGGCTGGGCACGGCAAGGCAAGGTTTTTACATTTAACACAAAGGTCTGAGTAGGGCGCAAATCTTTGGAACTACGCACAACGTACTGGAGGTACGAATGCTACAAGGTTTAGATCTAAAAAATGTAGTTAGTCGTCTGCACGGCAGTATGCCATTAATAACTATGCGCGGAAGCTGGGCGCTTCCTGCAAAGCGTAAAAAAGGCGGTATAGTGGTTCAGTGCTATATGTGCCGCAAGTTCGAGGTGGAGGATGGAAGCTGGCGGTTGATGCTTCCGTTTAACCGGAAAAATGTTTCTCACGGATTGTGCCCCCACTGCGCAGAAAAAGAACTCGCCAGGGCGAGGAGAGAAGCGGCGGAATTAAGATTAGAGAGGCTTACAATGTCAACGCGAATCTTCGCGGTAGCGATAGAAAAGGCGCCCCTATGGGAAACCGATTTTTAAAAGGTCAGGAGTTCCCGCGTCGGTTCAAAGCTGCTTTTGATGCCTCCGGTTTAACGCAAGCCCAGATAGCTAATGCGATCGGAATTTCTTATACAAGGCTGCTACGTATCATAAACAGCAGCAAAGCAACAAATCGTGCTTCAATGGACTGTAAAGAGTTTGCAGCAATAAAGGCCTTTTGTCAGAAGTACGATAAGGAGCTTTAATATGGAAAAAGGCGGCGTGCAATTACCGGATGATGTGGTAAGCAAGGGTTACTGTAAAGCAGGGCCTTTTGAATTTAAACAGGTTTTTTACTCCCCCTCGTTAAATTTCGAAGGGTCCGAAGAAGATTTTATCAAAGCGGGTTATGCATATCGTTTTATTCAGCTTGACGCAAATAGAAGGGCGGTTACATGATCGGCTACACATTAGGCGGAAGACCGCTTAACGAGGCAAAAAGCTGGACGGCAGAAGTAAATCAGGAATTCGGAGCAATTCTATATAAATTGTTTTCTACAAAGTTTAACATTCAATACGAGGGTTACCAGGAATTTTTCATATTCCGCAGAGACTTTACCGAGGAGGTTTTTAATGAACAATTAAACGCTTTAGATGCATTTCGCAAGGAGCGCAGAGGTATACCAATAAGAGAAATCCTTGCCAGCATTCGGCAAAATGCAGGCGAGGGAATAGACGAACCAATTAACGTTATAGAAGGAGTCTCGATTATGGGAGACAAAAGTTTAGAGCAGATTTGCTCAGGGCTGAAATTGATCGGCGAAGGGCTTATTGGCCTTTCGGAAAATTTGTACAAAGGCGCCGGGGTTGAGATTGCACCGGGAAAAGCAGAGGCTAAACCTGAAACCAAACCGGAAACCAAATCCGAAACCAAACCGGCAGTTGACTTCTTCGCAGCATTGCGGAAGAAATGCGCTGACAAAATGCTTGCTCTGGTTAACAGTGGCAAAAAGCCGGAAGTTATAAAGGCGCTGGCTGATATCGGAGCGAAAAGGCTTCCTGAAGTAAAAGACGAACAGCTTCAGAATTTACTCGAAACTTTTGCCACACTGTAACAGGGGGTTAATGTGGGACATTCATTATTAAGCCCCTCCGCCGCCCATAGATGGGCGGTTTGCACGGCATCCGTGGCAATGTGCAAGGATTGTGGGGAAAGTACTTCAGAGTACGCGGACGAAGGAACGCTGGCTCATGAACTCGCGTATACGATGTTTAAAGGGCTACCAGAGCCTGAAGGTGTTACCGATGAAATGCGGGAGTACGTTAAGACCTATGTAACCAACGTCGGTATAATCAGTCAGGGAGCAATTTACAGCTGGGTAGAAGAAAAGCTTGATCTATCTGAAGTTCTGGGCGTCCCTGATCAATCGGGTACCGGCGACTACATCGCTATCGTCGGCAAAGAGCTGCAGGTGCATGACTTGAAGTACGGAAAAGGCGTTAAAGTCTACGCAAAGGGTAACTGGCAGATGATTCTGTACGCCCTCGGCGCCCTGGAACTTGTTGAGCTGCTTGGCTACGAAATCGAAACCGTAAAGCTTGTGATCCATCAGGTACGTGTAGGGGAGCCTGATGAATGTACTTACACGGTTGATGAACTGCAAGAAATGGGTTCTTTCCTTAAAGAACAGGCGCGGGTTGCTATGCAGATATACACCGGGGTGGAGTTTGCGAACAAAATACCGGATGTGTATTTTTGCCCCGGTGAAAAGCAGTGTCGTTTCTGCCCTGCTAAAGCAACTTGTCCAGCCCTTCAGAAGTTTGCACTGTCTTCTATCGTTGATCAGTTCGAAGATTTGACCAACGAAGAAGTGCTACAAGCCCAGATATGCGAAGCAATCGACAAAGTGCCTGAGCATACCACTGATCGCTTATCTATCCTTATGAAAAATCTGGAGCTAATACAGCAGTGGGTAAAAGCAGTGAACGAACATGTTTACAGCCTTTTACTTAACGGGGTAGAGGTTCCGGGTTTCAAGCTTGTAGAGGGTAGAGCTGGCGCGCGGAAGTGGAGCGACGAAAAAGCTGCAGAAGAAATCATGAAGTCCATGCGATTGAAGCGGGAGGAAATGTATTCTTTCAAAATCATTACTCCGACAGTTGCAGAAAAAGTTCTGAAGGGCAGTCCTAAGAAATGGAACCGCCTGCAGAAACTTGTAATCAAGCCTGAAGGATCGCCGACTATCGCACCAGCAAGCGACAAACGCCCGGCGCTGGTTATGAAGTCGCAGGCAGATGATTTTGAAGATTTGACTAAAAAAGAGCCACTATCAACGGAAGGAGCAAAAGAACCGGTAACAGTTGACACTTCAGCAGATGACTTATTTTAGGCGGGTCGGTTCAGGCGGGCGGCAAACCCCTGAACCGGATAAATTGAATTTTTTACTTTTAATAGGAGTTTAGATCATGCAGTTGAAATTGAAAAATGTCCGTATTGCATTTTGCCAGAATCTTTTCACCGCTGGCAGCATAAACGCTTCTGACAAACCGAAATTTTCCTCTACTTTCCTCATTCCAAAAGATGACGGTCAGATTGCCGTCATCAAAAAAACCATTCAGGATGTTGCCAAAGAGCAATGGGGTACCAAATCTGAAGCTATCCTGAAAGAGCTTGTTGCTGCAGGAAAAATCTGTCTTCGTGACGGCGATACAAAAGCCAGTTACGACGGGTTTGAAGGTAACATGTTCATCTCTTCAAGCAGTGTTTCTGCCCCTGGAGTATTTGACAAAGACCGTACAGAACTGACTCAAAAAGATGGACGGCCTTACGCTGGCTGTTATGTCAATGCTGCCCTGGATATCTGGGCGCAGGATAACCAGTTCGGCAAACGGATCAATGCCACTCTCAAAGGCGTTCAGTTCGCCGCTGACGGTGACGCGTTTGTCGGCAGTGCTCCTGCTACCGCTGATGATTTCGATGATATTAGCGACACTGGCGACGGTGCTGAAGATCTGCTTTAATCAATAAGCGCGGCGCAATGCCGCGCTCACTATTCCAGAGGCTATAATGAACACTTTACACGTTGATATTGAAACTTTTTCGCCTACCAGCATTAAAAAAGGCACGTACATTTACTCGGAGGCAGCAGAGCTTTTACTGTTTGGCTATGCGTGGAACGATAACCCTGCGCAGGTTGTTGACTGTACTGCGGAAGGCGGCTTAACAGAAGCCAGAAACATTCTACTTGATGCGGCCTTTGAAGATGTAATCTGTTTCGCTCATAATGCAGAATTTGAACGGGTTTTATTGACTAAATTTTTCGGTAATCTTGCCGCGGAACTTAATTGGCGATGCACAAAAGTTCAGGCTTACGCGCACGGCTTACCGGGTGACTTAGGGCAGTTATGCGATATCTATAAAATGCCTGCAGATAAGGCCAAAGATAAAGAAGGCAAAAAATACATCCAAATGTTTTGCGTGCCCCAGAAGGACGGTAAGAGAAAAACCAGACTAACACACCCTAAAGAGTGGTCAAATTTTATAGAATACTGCCGTCTTGACGTAGAGGCAGAAAGAGAACTCGGAAAAAAACTTCCTAAATGGAACAATTCGGAATCGGAATTAAAGCTTTACAAACTTGATCAAAAGATAAATACCCGCGGCTTCGCGGTAGATATAGAACTCGCCAATGCTGCTATCGCTGCGGTAGAGGCAGAGAAAAAAGATAAGGATGCCAGAACTAAAGAACTGACCGACGGCGCAGTAAACGCAGCCACACAGCGCGACGCACTGCTTAAGCATTTTCTGGAAATACATGGTGTCGATCTTCCGGATCTCACTATAAGCACCTTGACCCGTCGTCTTGAAGATCCGGACCTACCGGAACCAGTGAAAGAGCTCATCGCCTTACGCCTGCAGTCCAGTGGTACCAGCACCCGGAAGTACACCACTTTGATCAATTCCGTTTCTTCAGATGGACGGCTCCGCGGTACCTTGCAGTTCTGTGGAGCATCAAGGACAGGGCGATGGAGTGGAAGAATTTTCCAGCCCCAGAACCTGCCACGTCCGAAGTTCAAAGCAGCTGAAATTGAGTTTGGCATAAGGGCGTTAAAATCTGATTGCGCTGAACTACTGTATTCAGATGTAAAAGAAATTGCTGCTTCCGCAATCCGCGGTGTTATCGTAGCGCCAAAAGGTAAAAAGCTGGTTGTATCTGATCTTTCTTCTATCGAGGGCCGGGGGTTGGCTTATCTGGCAGGCGAACAGTGGAAAATCGATGCCTATGCAGATTACGATTTAGGCATCGGTTATGATATGTACGTTTTGACATATGCCAGAACGTTCAACGTGAAGCCGGAAACAGTTACCAAAGATCAAAGGCAGCTTGGTAAAGTGCTCGAACTGGCTTTAGGGTATGGTGGTGGTGTAGGGGCTTTTGTCACATTCGCAAACGGTTACGGAATCGACCTCGATAAGCTTGCTGAAACTATCTGGCCTGTACTGCCAGATTATGTTTTGTCAGAGGCCTATAACTTCTGGGAATGGAGCGTAGACCACGGAAAAACTTACGGCTTAACAGAAAAGGTATTTGTAGCTTGCGATTCTATCAAAAGATTATGGCGCGAAGCTAACGCGATGATTGAATGCTTCTGGAAGCAGCTTGAAAATGATGTCTATTCAGCACTTCATTGCGGGTGCGCAACAGAGCGCAACTTTTACAGAGTAGATAAAAAAGGCTCATGGCTCAGGATTCAGCTTCCTTCAGGCCGTTACCTCTGCTATGCAGGCGCAAAGCTTGATGACGGTAAAATCAAATATCTGGGCGTGAATCAGTACTCCCGTAAGTGGGGCTACCTTTCCACTTACGGCGGAAAGCTGGCGGAGAATATCACACAGGCTTTTTCCCGTGATGTACTCGCCTATGGAATGGTCGGTGCAGAAAATAACGGCTATGAAACTGTTCTGGACGTGCACGACGAGCTTATAACCGAAACACCAGACAAACCGGAATTTAACGCTAAAGAACTATCTAAAATTATGTCAACAAATCCGCCCTGGGCGAAAGGCCTACCCCTTGCCGCTACAGGGTTTGAAGCTTACAGATATAGGAAGGATTAAGGAATATGGCATTCAAAGCAACTTAAAAACAGAATCAACGGCGCATAAGAAGAAGATAACTTTCCATTTTAAAAAGGAGCCTTATAAATGTTCGAAACAAAAACTTTAAAAACACTTTTAAACGAAGTTTTAAAAGCGAATCATAAGAGTATTGCGATCATGCAACATGCTAAGCTAACTAACGGTACCCTTGAAATGCAGGGTTCAGGTGCCTGCCACTTCGTAGCCGAAACAGGTACAGACCTGACGGGTTTTTTAGATGTCCGCTTGTTCAGCAAAACTGGAAATATGGTTACGTCCACGTCGTCGGGTACTTATAGCTCTGAAGATTACCCGTCAAATATTTACCCGACAGATACAAATCTTGCTCGCTTTCAACTTCCACCAGAACTTTTCTCCGTTAACTTTCAGCAATTCGCGAAATACACTTCGGGCGATGTAACAAGAGCCTGCTTGCAAGGTATTTATTTCAACCCCGATCTTAACGAGGTAGCTGCAACGAACGGACATGTATTATTGGCTAAAAAGCTTGATACAGAAATCCCCATCCCTTTCCTTGTCGCTCCTCATTCTTTTAAGATTCTTGATATCCTTGCACCTCATATTCAGGCAGCGGAAATTGTTAAAGACGTTGAGTGTAAAGTTACGGTGGACGGCAGCGAAGAAATACGCCGGTACGATTTTCTAAGAGTATCTGGCGACGGGTTTTCTTTTGTATCAAAGTGTATGGAGGAGTTACCGTACCCGAACTATGATAGATGTATCCCAAAACCCTTAGCGGACCTATCCGTAACCCTTTCGCCCGAAGCAGTCGGCAAATTGATTGCAGCCCTGAACGCACTTTTACCTTTTGCTAATTGTGAAACGCATCTTTGCATTTTTGAAAATGATGAAGTCTTTGTTCGCAATATAGATACAGGAAAGCATATCCGCGTGAAGATTGGGGATAGAATCTTAGCTGAAAAATATGTGCGTATAGCTTTTAACATACGTTACTTGCTACAGGTCTTGAAAGATGCTTCCACAGGTGGCTCGGTGGCTATAAATTACGGAGCGACACAAATATCGGCAGTAACCGTTCAAACTGAAAAGCAAAGAACTCTAATCATGCCGATGCGAATAGTAGAAGAGCCCGCTTTCGGGATCCCGCCTGAATACATCGACGTGGAACCTGTAAAGGCCTCTGCTAAAAAGCCTGTCGCTGCAAAGCTTGATAAAGCAATAGAAAAATTTGCTTTGCTCCTCCAGGAAAAATTAGGAAAGAAGCAACTACTTGAAAATCTTAAAGCTATGGAGGAACTATTGTGAACTCCTGCTCATGTGGCCCTGACCGATACGGCAGGGTCAAAGTTACCGACCACGAAAAAGCGCGGTTGTGGAAGGAGGTAAAACGGTTTAGACAGATTAAGGAAGAAGAGAGTAAAAAGCTAAAGAAACAGTTTTCAAATGCTAAGTAAAAAGGAGAATCTATGTTCTGGATAGGATTATTTATCGGTCTTTTAGCGGGTGTTGTTCTAACTACTATTAACCAGCATGTTCTGGCAAAGGACCTTGCGAGCAGGATAAAAAAAGCTATTGATCAGGAAAAGGCTTTCACGCCTGATTACGACGAGGCCCTGGGTATGTACAAAGCACCGGACAGTTGCCCTAATTGTAAGTCAATAAAAATACAGTTCAAGCTTGAACCGGAAAGACCGCTCATTTACTACTGTATTGATTGCGGCTGGCAGTTAAATGCAAAAACTGGCGAGATAAAAGAAGGTAACTGAAGAAGATATCGAGGCGTAAACCTATGAGAGAATTTCTTGAAGACCTTTGGCGGGATCTGGCGGGCTTACCGCCAAAGGAGAAACCAAAAAAGCTGCCACCTATTGAGGAGCTTAGAAAATCGGAGTGGTGCGCTGAATATGAGCGGTACTGCAGGAATCGTTTGGTAATGGGAGCTTTTAGGTACGGGCCAATTGCAAAACAGGACTTCTCTAAATATGATCTGCTCCAAGAAGTTAAGCGCAGAATTGACAGGTTTAAAAGCTCCGGGAATCTTGAGGACCTTGTCGATGCTGGTAATATGTGCCAACTGGCATATATTCACTTCAAAAGGCAGGGGTATAAATTTCACGCTAAAGATGATGGGGAACACACGAAAGAAGTATGCACGAATCAACAGTAGAAAGGAACTTCCATAAGGGGGTAGAAGCAAGAGGAGGCGCGGCTTACAAGTTCGTCTCTCCAGGGCATCGAGGCGTACCCGACCGCCTCGTTTTGCTTCCTGTCGATCCGCAGCATGCCGAAATAGTTGCGCGGTATGTTTGGTTTGCTGAACTGAAGGCACCAGGCAAAAAAGCAACTCCGCAGCAAAAAAGAGAGCATGCACGATTAAGAAAATTAGGCTTTAAAGTGGAGGTAATTGATAAATGAATAGAGAAGAATTATTAGAAAAGACGGCTACACTTTTCAACACATGTTTTAATATCGGCGCTCGCTGCGTTTACTATCCATCACGTTATGAAGATGACACTATAATTCACAGAAACGGCAAACGAACTTACACAAAAACAAAGGCATTCGTACTCGAAAATACTGTTGTTGTTTTTCTTGAAGGAATTGGAAATTGCGATGTAAGGAATGTTGTTAGCGGTGCTACTTGCTCGCTTGACAGTGTTGGTTTTGATAAAACATTTAATCATAGGTGGTAAACATGAGATTTGAAGATTATTGGGAAAATTACGGCGAATTGCACGCATCTATGTGTGGTGGGAATATAAAACAATTTGCTAAGGAAATATGGATGAGTGCAAACGTAAACACAGATTACATGGTTGTAGATGGTGAAAGTGAACACTTGTATGTAACACCCAAACCTGAAACCACAGCCCGTGAGCTGCTGGAGAAGGTTAAAAACGCACAGGTAGATACTTACCATCAAGGCGAATCCACATTTGCACCATCAGCACACGGTTTCTGGTATTCTACTATTAATTTAGCGCACTTGAATGACGGTGGCATACTGGTAGCTGAGGGTGTCGAATACTGTTTAGCTGGTTTAGCTGGTAAAAAATTGTTCTGCCGGGCTTCTGAAAAAGAGCCTTTTGAAGCTTGCGGTGATATGAAGGCGGATGATTTTATAAAAGTTCTTATTTTAGGAGAACATAAGAAATGATCTTCACTCCCCGCCCTTACCAGCTGATTACAGCTGACCACATTTTCAAAAATCCCAGGTGCGCGGTGTTCGCGGGCATGGGAATGGGCAAGACAAGTGCATGTCTTTATGCTATCGATACTTTGCAATTAGTAGAAGACAATAAGACCCTTGTTCTTGCCCCCCTGCGTGTCGCCCGCAGCACCTGGCCCGACGAGGTTATGAAATGGGATAATTTTCAGCATTTAAAAATTGTTCCTATCATTGGCGATGCTAAGGAACGCACTGCAGCACTTCGCGAACCTGCGGACATACACACAATCAACTATGACAATCTGCCCTGGCTCTACGAGCAAACCGGTAAAAAATGGCCCTGGAAGACCGTTATAGCTGACGAATCGACAAAGCTAAAATCCTTCCGCCTGGGCGGAAAAAAAGGACAGCGCGCAAAGGCCCTTGCGAAAGTTGCTTTCTCACAGATTCAGCGATTCATCGAGCTGACCGGAACCCCCTCACCTAACGGTCTGCAGGACCTTTGGGGGCAAATGTGGTTCCTGGATCGTGGCGAGCGTCTGGGGAAAACCTTTACAGCCTTTATGCAAAGGTGGTTCAGGCCGGAGCACCAGAACAGCTTTAATATGGTGCCTATGGATCACGCCCAGAACGAAATAACTAACCGGATCAAAGATCTCTGCCTATCGCTCCGCGCTCAGGATTGGTTTAATATTAAAGAGCCTATCATCATTGACATACCCGTAAAACTGCCTGAAGCAGCAAAGAACATGTATAAACAGATGGAAAAAATGTTTTATCTGGAAATACAAGGTGCAGAGATTGAGGCTTTTAACGCAGCTGCAAAGTCAATGAAACTCCTGCAACTGGCTAACGGAGCAATTTATACAGGTGAAGGTGAAGCCTGGGCACCGGTACATGATGCAAAGCTTGAAGCACTGGAAAGCATCGTCGAAGAAGCAGCGGGGATGCCTGTACTTGTCGCCTACCACTTTAAAAGCGATCTGGCGAGACTGCAGAAAAAGTTTCCCGAAGGAAAAGTACTTGATAAGAATCCTAAAACTATACAGGACTGGAACGCGGGAAAAATACCAATACTATTCGCCCATCCAGCCAGCGCAGGACACGGACTGAACTTACAGGACGGCGGAAATATAGTTGCTTTTTTCGGGCACTGGTGGGACCTGGAGCAGTACCAGCAGATTATAGAGCGTATCGGCCCGACAAGACAGCTTCAGGCCGGATACGACAGGCCGGTATACATTTACAACATAAGAGCAGTAAATACAATTGACGACGTAGTAATACAGAGCAGGACCGATAAACGGAAAATTCAAGACCTTTTACTGGAAGCAGCGAAGAAGATATGAACTACGGATCAGCAAAACAAACTTTGCTTAATAATGGTTATTCGCCTATACCTGTAATGGGTAAAAAGCCCGCCCTTGATAACTGGCGGGAGAATATTGCCCCTGAAGGCTACGGAGGATATAACGTGGGAATTCTCTGCGGCAAAATTGCTGCGGTTGACATAGATGTAACTGACAAAGAAATAGCAGAGCAGCTGAAGGATTATGTATTACAAATCTGCGGTGAAACAACTTACCGGATAGGCAAAGCACCTAAAGTGTTACTGGTCTATCGATCATCCGGGCACCGGAAAAAAGTCTCAAAACGGTACGATTGCGGGCGTATAGAGGTTTTAGGCGAAGGGCAACAGTTCGTTGCTTTTGGCACTCATCCAGATACTAAACGCCCGTATACCTGGCCTGGGGTTATGGGTTCTCTTCTCGATATCCCCGCCGCGTCCTTGCCGCCAATCAGCGAAGAGCAGATGAGAGATATCATTAGTAGGTTCGAATCGATCATGGCGGAGAAGGGCCTTAAGCCGCTTACAAAAGAATCCACTTTAACAGGTGATAATCTGGATTATGACCCGGACGATCCTTTGGACCGGGTTGCGCCGATAGGTGTACCGCTGGACCGCTGTAAGGCTATCCTGAAGGATCTTGACCCGGACTGCAGCCGGGATGAATGGCGGAATATCGGTATGGCTTTGCACTTCGAGTTTTCCGGATCTCCGGAAGCCCTGGCCTTGTGGGATGAATGGAGTTCGAAAGGTGCAAAGTACAAATCCGGGGAACCGGAAAAGCAATGGGAATCCTTCGGGCATTATTCAGGTAGGCCGTTAACCGGTGCTTACCTTTTGAAGCAGGAAAAGAAAGTTGACATTGATATCTGGAGCAGTGAGAGCAGAGTTTTCATCCCGACGTGGGATAACCAGCCGGCAAATGAAGTTCCGCTTCTCACATTGAACAGAGAACCTATCCTGTCCCGCGGTAACATTTCCATGGTCACCGCGTTTGCCGGATCGGGTAAAAGCTCCATTGTGGAAGCCGCCTGTGCTTCACTTCTGAAACCGGACAGCGATACATTAGGGCTGAAATTCGAAACTACTTTACGGGTTGTAATGATCGACACTGAAAGGAGCCATTCTGACACGCATCGCGCATGGCGCAGGCTAATGCGCAGAAGCGGGATTGAACACGGCGAACCGGTACCGGAGTCTATTGAATGGTACAATATACGCGGAGTGCAAACGATCAAAGAACGATTGAAGCACCTGGAGGAAATTATCAGCACTGCACCGGACGTAATAATAATTGACGGAATCGGCGATTACCTGCTTGACCCGAACGATTCAGAGGAATGCGTAAAACTCGTCAATGCTCTTTGCGCATCCGTGCATAATAATTCGACTGGAATATTATTAACCCTGCACACTAACCCCGGTGTGAACACAACTAAAGCCCGCGGTGTGATTGGATCAGAGCTTTGGCGAAAATGCCAGTTTGTCGGCATTATCCAGAAATTAGACGATGGGGTAAGGAGTTTGACATCTGAATACGACTTGGGCAAGAACAGAAGCGGCTCCGATACGCTGACAGTTTCTTTCAAATGGGATGATAATTTGAAGATGCACGTAACAGTCCCGACACCAGAGGCAAAGAAAAAGGTTGACAAGGATAAAGCTTGCGAAAGAGTTTTCGAGTACCTGCAAACCGCACCAGGCACGATACACAAGAAAGGAAAGATAGTCGATGACTTTAAAGGAGTGTTAAGCCGCTACGTAGTATCGGAAGCGTTGGACACGCTTGTCAGTGAGGGAAAAATAGACTTAGAAGATAACGGCTGTAACTTTAAAGCTTACAGGGTTATTGATAAAATGCACGGAGTAACAATTGAAGGAGAAGAGATATGAAAGATTTTACTCGTTTAAAAACCCGAAAGCTAACCTGTAACCACAGGCATATAAATAAAGTAAACGGTAGAATACTTTGCTGCAATGAAAATGTTACAGGTATATTAAAAACAGAAGAGGATTGCGTGAACTGCCTCGCTTGCACAGGTAAAATATGGCCTGACTATATTAGAAAGAAGAGGACATAATGCCCCAGAGAGCTAAATCAATGTGCAAAAAGCCCGGTTGCCCTGCGCTACTGGATAGGCCCGGATACTGTGAAGCGCATATCAATCTCGCTTCGCTCCGTAGTCTGGATAAAAAGAAAACGCCAGAGCAGAAGAGTTTTTACAGTTCCTACGCCTGGACTATGGCGAGTAAGCGGCACCGCGCAAAAGAGCCTCTTTGCAGGCAGTGTAAGCGTGAAGGCATCATCTCAAAAGGTGAACTGGTACACCACAATCCGCCACTTGATGAACTGAAAGCCAGGGGTTTAAACCCCCTGGATGATAAATACCTGGAAACGCTATGTTTTAACTGCCACCAGAAAGAATTACGGGCGAAGCGGAGATAAAACTTGTCCGCTTAGCGGTAGCTGGATATGTTGATATTATGAAGGGCTTGTGCAGATAAGAAAGGGGGGTCGAAGCCCCCGCCGGAGGGGAGAGAAGAGAATTAATATACGGGGTCAATTATTTTTAGCTTGCTATTAAGCTCTCTCTCCAAATCCTGAACAACAGTAACCCACTTTTTACCTTTGTTTTTGTTAAGATCTTCAATGATTTTGTCAACAACATTGCCAACCAGTCTTTTGACTGCCCAACGCTGAACACCGTTCAATCTCTTATGCTTCTCAACAAAGTTCATTATTGAACTTATAACATACGCTTTCTTGATGAAACCATCCTTCCAGGTCTTTTCGGCTTCTGCTATTGCATCAAGAATGATTTGCCAAAACGCTTTCCACATGCCATTGAGCACTGATTTCAATGCTCTCATTGCAATACCAGTTACAAGGGGGAATAGCATTTTGCCTGCCTCTGATAGAAATTGATTCATAATAACTCCCTTTTAGTTGCCTGCATAACTGTCTGGGAAAATGACAGATAGGCAGTAGTGAATAATGTTTTTAAACAATGATAACTTAATAGAAGCCGCAAAGACTTTTACCAGCACAGCCGAAACAAGGCTACCAATACATGAGTATGTTGCCACCGTCACCTTGATTTTTGTTATCTCTGCCTTGGTTTTCTCGTGATCGTTGCGCACATCCTGAATAAATTTCTTGTTGTTTCTGACTTCAGTTTCCACAACAGCCATCCTTTCAGCCAGCCCAGTATGTTTTTCGCATGTCATTTTTTATCCTCTATAAACGGCTTGACGACCAGTTTTCCTTTTTCACCAACTTTAAAGAGTTCAATAAAATCAGGCCAAAGATCAGGCCCCAAAGTAATACACCCGGCAGACCCGCGCCAGTTTGGATTTTTGCCAGTACCACCGGAATGCACGAAAACCTCTGTAAATATTGAGCCGTTGTTGTTGCGAATAGGATTCCTGCTCTTAACCTCACCGCCCTTGTTTATCAACAGACATTTACCGTATTTGTAATGCTCTATGCACTCCCATTCACATTCCTGATAATCAATCCAGTCGTAGGCCAATTTCCATGGAATTGGATGGCCCTGACCGTTAAGCTTGTAAGGGTTCGGGCAACAACTCGCATGAGATCCCCAGAGATTCTTTTTGTCTTCGTCAACAGTTATATAGTCCCCGTAACCCATTTCTGGGTTATCGGGCTTGCTTAGACTGTGGAGAGTTATTGTTTTCATATTATGTTTGCCTTATTTCAAGATAGAACGAATAATCCTCAGTCCTGCCAGCAGCAGTTGTTACTCTACAGGTGATAAGATAACGTTGACCAACAACACCACCAGAGCACCAAAATGTAACCATATTATTAGATATGGTTACATTTTCAAACGCCAAACCTTCAATTGGCAATATTTCAGCACTCTGTATAGTGTCGCCATCTGAGTAATGACTAGACCAGTCAAATTTGAAATCAACAGTCGAGTCTGGATCTTTATACTTTCGTATAGTTTCCATTTTAAGCCGCCGCCGCAGTACAGGTGAT
>Ga0209723_1003724_pt1 | contig 17963 bp, 15 predicted proteins | sample BiotimSIPDNA_2_FD_185750 | JGI IMG/M metagenome (GOLD analysis project Ga0209723, IMG submission 185750) | Anaerobic biogas reactor microbial communites from Washington, USA - Biogas_R2 time_0 SIP DNA (SPAdes) (version 2) | ecosystem: Engineered > Bioreactor > Anaerobic > Unclassified | place... | reverse complement strand
TGCAAGTCACTCGCACTAGACGAGGTTATATGGAGGGATATGTTACTCGCCTGATGACCCCCTCCCCTCACCGCATTGATCCTTTCTGCTGCCATTTTGGCAGATGTGGAGGATGTAAATGGCAGACACTCCCCTACCCTATGCAATTGGAGTACAAGCAGCAGCAGGTTGTGGACCAACTTATTAGAATTGGACGACTTGATCTGCCTGAGGTCTCCCCTATACTTGGTTCCGGGAAAACAGTCGAATATCGTAACAAACTGGAATATACCTTCTCCAGCCGAAGATGGATACTCTCAGATGAGGAACCAGAATCACTCTCTGACAATGAACTTTGCGGAGTGGGATTCCATATCACCGGAATGTTTGATAAAGTGCTGGATATCACCAAATGCCACCTGCAGCGCGAACCAACCAACGCATTACGCCTCTTTGTGCGTGATTATGCGCTGGATCACAATTTGAGTTTCTTTGACCTCCGCGCACAACACGGATTTATGCGTACGCTGATTGTACGCACCACCTCCACAGGAGAACTGATGGTAATCGTGGTATTCGGCAAAGATGCTGTGGATAATGCCGATCCCGATGCTGCCTGCATGCGAAATGGCCTCTTGGATGCACTCTCGCAGAGATTTCCTGAGATAAACTCTCTCTATTATGTGATTAATCCAAAGGGTAACGATACCATAAATGACCTTGATTGTATCCTTTATAAAGGAGAAGATGCTATTTATGAGCAAATGGAGGGACTTCGCTTTAAAATAGGCCCTAAATCCTTTTATCAAACCAATTCGGAGCAAGCATATCGTCTCTACTCGGTTGTTAGAGAGTATGCGCGTGAGGCCATTTCAATGATGCCGGAGGGACACAAACCGGTGATTTATGATCTGTACACAGGTACAGGTACAATAGCACTCTTCCTTTCATCTATGGCATCAAAAGTGGTGGGAATTGAATATGTACCTGAAGCCATCGAAGATGCAAAACTCAATGCAAAGATCAACTCAATTGAGAATTCCGACTTTTTTGCGGGTGATATGAAAGATATCCTCAATGCTGAATTTATCCTTCAGAATGGTGCTCCTGATATTGTAGTGCTGGATCCTCCGAGAGCTGGCATACATCCTGATGTAGCTCAAGTACTACTTGAGGCCTCTCCAGCAGACATTATCTATGTGAGTTGTAACCCTGCAACCCAGGCACGTGACCTTGCTATACTTTCGAAACGATACCGAATTACCGCAGTGCAGCCGGTAGATATGTTTCCCCACACCCACCATCTGGAGAATGTGGTAAATCTTACTAGAATTAATAAGGAGAGTATATGAGAAAAGAATTCGTTAATAGGATTATTGTCGTTGTATTGATAATTGTATGTTTATTTGAATCACTCTATGCACAGGAGGCTCAAAAGAGTCGAACTTTGCGTTACAACGGCTTCCAGGGCGGGATGATGCTTCACGCCGGTTATCTTTCCGGTTCTCCTGCGGAAAAGCCCGGTAGTAGCGAAATTCCCTTTTCCTACAAAGCTTCCGGTATTACAAGAGGGTTAGGAGGTGCTGCAAGAGTGCGCTTTGGCGAATATTTGAGAGTGGGTATTGAAGGTTATGTCTCCACATTGCCCTTAAACGATGATTTGTCTGAAGGGAGTTATATTTCCTCCTCCTGGGGAGGAATCCTTGCGGATTTCTATTTGGAGAGAAATAGATGGTCTTTTTTTACAGGAGTCACGGTAGGCGCCGGTTCTCGTAAAAATCTTCTTATATTCGAAGGGTCAATGTTGGACTGGAATGCTGAGGAGAAGGTGTTTTTTCATAAAAATTCCTTTTTTGCGGTTGATCCCTTTATTGGAGCTGAGTTTGCCGTTACAAAAGTGATACATTTGGTTTTCCGAGTAGATTGTCTCCTGCAGATTGACAATAAAAAACTCTCGGACCTTGTAGGACCGAGAGCATTTATAGGAATAATGTTTTGTCGTTAAGGCAGAAATCACTTATTCAGAGCTACAGAATAATTAATTTTGTTTATCAAGATCCGAACTGCGCTGGTAAACTCTCAGACCAAACTGTGGCATTACTGAAAGCACATGCTCCATAACCTCAGACTGAATACTTTCATATTCTGCCCAAACCGTGGTGTCTGAAAAGAAATAGATCTCCAACGGTAGACCCTGTGAGCCGGGCTGCAACTCTCTAACGAGTAATGTGAGTTCCTGATGAACTCTCGAATGGTTGCGCAAATAATTCTCCAAATAGTTTCGGAACACTTTAAGATTGACTGTATTTTCCGACGCCTCTGCTGTTAGCCATCCCTTTGAAATAAACTCAGCTCTCTGCTCCTTAGTGAGGAATCCGACCGAGCGCATATCTATTGGAATATCTCTCTTAACACGTCTTGCACCGGTTTCCTTCATTCCGCGCCAGTTTTGAAAAGAATCACTGACTAGTGCATAAGGTGGAATTGTAGTTATGGTTTTGTCGAAATTCTGCACCTTGACTGTTGTCAGCGAAACATCAATTACATCACCGTCGGCACCATACTTGGGCATTGTAATCCAGTCGCCTGGACGTAGCATATCGTTGGCTGAAAGCTGGATACCTGCCACCAAACCTACAATCGTATCTTTGAAAACCAACATAAGTACTGCTGCAGAGGCACCAAGTGCTGTTAGAATGGTTCCTGGATTCTTATTGATCAGGATACTTGTAATTACAATCAAACCGAGGCAGACCACAATAATCTTAAACATCTGAATAAAACCCTTCAGCGGGTGCTGCTGTGCTACATCTTTGGCACTAAGATAAGTATAAACTGCATCAAAGAACGAACATATAAGTATTGTTATTGAAATGGCCAGCCACGCAAATGCGAGTCTTCTTAGAACTTCCAAAAGCACTGGAAATGCATCAACAGCATAAGGAATAAAAATCAATATTATTATCGGAGTCAGAGTCCTCACAGAATTCTTGAGAAACTTCTCATCGAATAAAATATCATCAAATTTATTGCGGGTCTTTCTAACAAGACGCTTTACAATCGGTATAATCACCCTACGACAGATGAGATTAACCAATAGGATGAGAATCGTTACCGCAACAGCGAAAAAGAGCAGCTCTAACTCGTTAATCAGGCGCTCGCCTACTCCCCACTTTGCAAGCAAATTGTGAAATAAATTAAATTCCATATTATCAAAATTGTATTGTTCAGGCTGCAAAATTAAGAAAATAAGCCGAATTTCTTAAATTTGTATATTTTATGTTTGCAATATGGAAATACGACAAATAGAAGTTGTGGCCGCTGTCATCTTTGACGGGACTAAGATATTGGCCACCAAGCGCGGCAGTGGCAATATGGCCGGTCAGTGGGAATTTCCCGGAGGAAAAATAGAGCCGGGTGAAACACATCAACAAGCTCTCAAACGGGAAATAATGGAGGAATTGGGGATTATAATATCCACGGACTCATTTCTGCTCACAATAGAGCATGACTATCCGGACTTTCATCTTGTGATGCATTGTTACAAATGCAGCATTTTATTCGGGGCTCCGCGTCTGTTGACACATAGTTCGGCAATGTGGATAAGCCCTCAGGAACTTGATAATCTGAATTGGCTTCCTGCTGACATACAAGTTGTGGATTATCTGAAAAAGCAACTGTTGTAATAGCTAAAAAGTGTATCTTTGTTACCGATTCCCGATATCAATACTTAATACCTACAGAATGAAACAGGACATTATTGTAATCCTTGACCTTGGCAGTCACGAAAACACGGTAGTAGCCAGGGCTATCCGTGCAATGGGTGTTTACAGTGAGATCTATCCCCACGACATTACCGCTGAGGAACTCAAGTCGCTCCCCAACATAAAAGGCATAATCATCAACGGTGGTCCAAATAACATCATAGATGGAGTAGAGATCGATGTCCTGCCGGAGATTTATAAGGCGGGGATTCCAGTTATGGCAGCAGGACACGACAGGGCTCTATGCGATCTTAAGCTTGATAAGTTCACTTCCGACGAATCTGCTATAAAAAAGGCCCTGAAAGGTTTCGTATTAGATACCTGCAAAGCTACGACCAATTGGAATATGGCGAATTTTGTGACGAACCAGATTGAGCTTGTACGTAGGCAGGTAGGTAATCGCAAAGTGTTGCTGGCGCTTTCCGGCGGAGTCGATAGTTCAGTTGTGGCTGCTCTTCTTTTGAAAGCCATCGGCGATCGCCTGGTATGTGTCCATGTCAATAACGGCCTTATGAGGAAAAACGAGTCCGAGAATGTGGAGGACCTTTTCCGAAATCGTCTTGGGGCAAATCTTATCTATGTAGATGCCACTGAGCGATTTCTTTCAAAACTGGAAAATGTGGCAGATCCGGAAGAAAAAAGAAAGATTATCGGCACTGAATTCATAAGGGTATTCGAAGAAGAGGCTCGCAAACTTAAAGGAATCGACTTTCTTGCCCAGGGTACAATTTACCCTGATATTATAGAGTCCGGTACTAAAACCGCCAAATGTGTCAAATCACATCATAATGTGGGCGGTCTTCCTGAAGACCTCAAATTTGAGCTCGTAGAGCCGCTCAAACATCTGTTTAAAGATGAAGTACGAGCCTGTGGTCTTGAGCTGGGTCTTCCGCACGAAATGGTATTCCGTCAACCTTTCCCCGGCCCAGGACTTGGTGTACGCTGTCTTGGAGCCATTACACGAGATCGTCTGGAGGCGGTTCGTGAATCTGACGCAATATTACGTGAAGAGTTTGCTAGGGCTGGGCTTGACAAGAAGGTATGGCAATATTTCACGGTTGTCCCTGATTTTAAATCGGTGGGAGTTCGCAACAATGCACGTTCTTATGACTGGCCTGTGATTATCCGCGCCGTCAATACTGTTGATGCGATGACAGCCACCATAGAACCGCTTGACTGGGATTTTCTTAAGCATGTAACGGAACGCATTCTCAATGAAGTTCCCCATATCAACCGCGTTTGTTACGATATTTCGCCCAAACCATCTGCTACAATTGAATGGGAATAAGCCTCCTTTTTCCCTTGCAGAAATGGAATAAAAGATATAAATTTGTTCATCCAAAAGCATATATGAAAAAGGAAGAATTTATCAGATTGGCCATGGAGGCTCACAGGATGAGTTGCCTCTTTCTCCAAGGCAATCTTTGCATGACAGGTGCGCGCGAAACTCGCCCTTGTGATAGAGGCTGCCCATATATGCTTGACTTCGAGAGACGTTTACGCGACTTTTGTCAGCCCCGTATCGATTTCGGAGAATAGTCCCTCCCCTCTATCTTTTATCGTACATCTCCTCGTAATAGCGTTCGTAGTCACCCGAGGTGATTCTGTCCATCCATTCCTGATTGTCCAGATACCAGCGTACAGTCCGTTCTATACCCTCTTCAAACTGAAGAGATGGTTCCCATCCCAGTTCCTTTTGTAGTTTCCTGGAATCGATAGCATAACGCAAATCGTGGCCTGCACGATCTTTGACGAATGTAATAAGGTCAAGCGAATATCCCTCGGGATTGCCCAGCAGGCGATCCACAGTGGCAATTATTACCTTTATCAGGTCAATGTTTTTCCACTCATTGAATCCGCCGATATTATAGGTTTCTCCCACCTCTCCGCGGTGGAAAATCAGATCAATGGCCCTGGCATGATCCTCCACATAGAGCCAGTCGCGCACATTCTCACCTTTGCCGTAAACGGGAAGTGGTATTCTATTGCGAATATTGTTGATAAAGAGAGGAATAAGCTTCTCAGGGAACTGATAAGGGCCGTAATTGTTGGAGCAATTTGTAACAATAGTCGGCATTCCGTATGTATCGTGAAAAGCACGCACAAAATGGTCAGAGGCTGCCTTAGCAGCAGAATAAGGCGAATGTGGATCGTAAGGTGTACTTTCGAGGAAGAACTCGGTGCCGAATGCAAGATTGTGTCCGGAAGGAGATGCCATTTCGGCAAAAGGGGACTTTATTCCTTCCGGGTGGGTAATTTCAAGATCTCCGTACACCTCATCTGTAGAGATATGGTAGAAGCGCTTGCACTCATATTTCTCGGGAAGAGACTCCCAGTACAACCTTGCCGCCTGAAGTAGCGAAAGAGTACCCATAACATTGGTGCGTGCAAAGGTAAAGGGATCTTTTATGGAGCGATCTACGTGAGATTCGGCTGCAAGATGGATAATGCCATCTACCTTCTCTTTTCTCATAAGTGCGCAGATTGTATCGAAATCACAGATATCTGCCCGTACAAAACGGTAGTTGGGGGCATTTTCGATATCCTCCAGATTAGCCAGATTGCCCGCGTAGGTGAGTTTATCTACATTTATAATCCTATAATCGGGATATTTATTTACAAAAAGGCGCACTACGTGCGATCCGATAAATCCGGCTCCGCCGGTTATGATGATACTTTGCATATTGTTTAGAGAATTATCTTTTGCTTTCTATGGCCTTCAATAGATATTGTCCATACTGATTACGGATCATCGGCTGAGCGATTTCTCGCAGTTTGTCTTCAGTAATCCATCCCTTATTGTAGGCTATGGTTTCAAGACAGGCGATTTTGAGTCCCTGGCGTTTTTCTATGACCTCTACGAATGTGGAGGCTTCGCTCAGGGAATCATGTGTACCTGTATCAAGCCAGGCAAATCCACGCCCGAGAGTCTGTACCTTGAGTTCTCCATCCTGGAGAAATTGCTGGTTAACAGAAGTAATCTCAATTTCACCGCGTGCTGAAGGTTTGACATTCTTTGCTACTTTCAACACTTTGTTGGGATAGAAATAGAGCCCCACCACCGCATAATTGGATTTTGGATCAGCAGGCTTTTCCTCAATAGAGAGACAGTTGCCCTCATCGTCAAATTCAGCCACACCATAGCGCTGGGGATCTGCTACCCAATATCCGAATACCGTGGCTTTGGAATCCTCTTCAGCTGTACGAACAGCCTCTGCCAGCATTCCGGTGAAGCCTGATCCGTGGAATATATTGTCCCCAAGGACAAGGCAGGCACTATCCTTACCTACAAACTCCTCTCCTATTATAAATGCCTGCGCAATACCATCCGGTGAGGGCTGCTCTGCATATTCAAAACGCACTCCGAAATTGCAGCCGTCGCCTAGGAGACGTCTGAATCCGGGAAGATCCTGTGGAGTTGAGATAATCAGAATCTCGCGTATGCCTGCCAGCATCAGTACTGAGATCGGATAATAAATCATCGGCTTGTCATAGATGGGGAGCATTTGTTTGCTCACACCTTTCGTTATGGGATAAAGGCGAGTGCCGCTGCCGCCTGCTAGTACGATTCCTTTCATAATTTGTTTAAAATGTATACAAATGTAGTAACAATAGGTGAAGAAAACAATTTGTGAGGTCAAAACAAATTGTAGGAATATCTCTCTGCTAGGTGGAAATGAGGAAGAGGTGAAAAATAATTATCTTTGTATTTTGAATAAATGGTAAACAAATGAAAAGATACATATTTCTTCCACTTTTATTGGTGTTATTGTTACTCCAGGCCCCACTTAAAGCTGCGGCCGATACGCTTACTGTCGCAGTAGTGGGTGACATCATGCTTGGTAATACTTATCCCACGAAACGTCTTCCTTCAAATGGCGGAAACAATCTGTTTGACTACACTCGCCATATATTGCAGAGGGCCGACATTGCCGCAGGCAACCTCGAGGGGGCTATGTGTGTGGGTGGCACCTGTACTAAAAGCCTCTCTAATAACCGCTCATATGCATTCAAAATGCCACCTGAATATCGCAGACATCTCGCTGATGCCGGTTTTGATTTCATGTGCTTGGCCAACAACCATATAAATGATTTTTCCGCTACAGGAAGAGCAGAAACAATGGCCAATCTTGACAAGGTGGGTATTGGGTATGCCGGTCTGCCTGAATGCAGAAGCGCATTTAAAGAAGTTAAAGGGATAAGATTCGGATTTTGCGCCTTCGGCTACAACTCCTATGTTCTCAAACATACCAATGAGAAACTCGTTCGCGAAATTATCGAAGAGGTAAAAGCTGATTGTGACATACTTATCGTTTCATTTCACGGAGGTGATGAAGGCAGCCACTGCAATCCTCTCCCCTACGGTACAGAATATTTTCACGGAGAAAACAGGGGTGACTTAAGAAAGTTTGCACACCTGTGCATCGATCTGGGTGCAGATATAGTATTTGGTCACGGTCCACACGTGACACGTGCAGTAGAGGGCTACAAGGGCAGAATCATAGCTTACAGTTTGGGTAACTTCTGCACTACCACCGGTATGAATGTTACCGGCAACAGGGGTCACTCTCCTATCCTGGAAATGCAAGTTGATCGCAATGGAGTACTGCTCGGAGGAAAAATACACTCCTTCAAGATGAAACCCGGAGCAGGCCCGGAACCTGACCCTACAAACTCTGTGGCACAACTGATAAAAAAACTCTCTGAGAATGACATCAAAAATAATTTGATCAGAATACTTGATGACGGAACCCTTGTTGTAACCCCCTATAAAGAGGTTTCAAAGTCAGATAATAATACCGATTTGCTTTGGAAAGACTCCACATACCCGACGAAGGAATTCCTCATAGGCAAACATACGTACAGTAAAGACCCCAATTTTGTAAACATTCCATCTCAATACACCGGACTGAGCAGGGAGAACTCCTATATCCAGAAACCCGTCCTGGCAGCCTTTGAGAAAATGTATGCTGACGCAAAGACGGACGGGATTACATTGCGAGTCACATCAGCCTCACGCAACTTCTACACCCAGAAATATATCTGGGAGAGAAAAATCAAAGAATACACAGAGAAATATTCCGACCGCACTGAGTGTGCCAAAAGGGTACTTAAATACAACTCTCTCCCCGGCACATCACGACATCACTGGGGTACAGATATAGACCTTATCTCTAAACAACTCTCATACTGGAACTCTGCTCAGGGAAAAAAGGCATACGCCTGGCTTCAGGCCAATGCACACAAATATGGATTCTTCCAGCCATACAGCGGAGGACGCAGCGCCGGACATGGCGAAGAGAAGTGGCATTGGAGCTACTATCCCCTCTCCGACCTCTATCTCAAAGAGTATCTCAAGGTTGTCAGAACATCCGACATCAAGGGATTCAAATCCGATTTCTCTGCCGAAACTTTTGATGTAATCAACAACTATGTTTTGGGAATCTCGAAGGTTAGTTATGAGTTATGAGTATGGAGTATCGAGGTATGAGTATTGAGTGCGGAGTGTGGAAAAATATAGGTTAACTAAATTCAAATAACACGGGCGTAGAAAATTTTTGTATTTTCGAAGCCGTGTTATTTGAATATTAAGCAGTGGAACTAAAAACTTACTCAGAACTCGTAACTCTGAACTCGGGACTAAAAGAAAATATTTTACTATGAAAAAACGAGGTGTGATAATTGTGACAGTAGCCCTGATCCTATTGACGGCAAGGTGTCAAAAATGGGATTTAGCAAAAATATCCGAGCCTGGTGTCAGTCGTGAACTTGCTGATCTAAGGAAAACTACAATTACTAATCTCAACTATGACTTGAGATTTGATATTCCGGAAAATGCAGATGAAGATATTTCATCGGAAATCCTCATTTCATTCGATTTCAAAAAAGTGGGCAACTACCCTGTTGTTTTGGATTTCAAAGAAAAGGCTGAATTTCTTCATTCTGTCGAGTTAAATAACGAATATTGCGATTATCTATTTGAAAATGAACATATTATCATTCCCCCATCTCTTCTTCAGGAAGGCAGGAATGAAATAACAATTACATTTTCCTCAGGAAAACAATCCCTGAATAGAAGGGATAATTTCATGTATACGTTACTGGTACCTGACAGAGCACGGACCCTCTTTCCCTGTTTTGACCAACCCGACCTCAAAGCCTCTTATATTCTAACTCTCACAGTACCAAATAGTTGGATTGCAGTAGCCAATAGTCCGCTTAACAAAAGTGTTACAAATGCAGACAATCAGACAGTTACACATATATTCGAGCCCACAGAGCCTCTGAGCACATATCTCTTCTCTTTTGTCGCAGGAGAGTTCGTTAAGGCTGAGAAAAGCGATGATTCAGGCTGTACAATCGGACTTTACCATAGAGAAACCGATCCCTGCAAACTTGCACAGATAGATGAAATACTGGATGGCGTCTTCTATTCCCTGGAATGGCTTGAAGAATATACAGCTATCCCCTACCCTTTCGCAAAATATGACTGCATAGTCCTGCCCGGCTTCCAGTATGGAGGGATGGAGCATACCGGAGCTACGCTTTATAATGACCGCCGCATATTTCTTGAGAAAGGTGCCGGTATTTCGGAAAGGATGAACAGATTCAGTCTGATTGCACATGAAACGGCTCATATGTGGTTTGGAGATTATGTGACAATGAAATGGTTTGATGATGTCTGGACAAAAGAGGTTTTCGCCAATTATTTTGCAGCCCTGATCACAGCTGAGAAATACCCCGATGTGGATAATTCCTTCGCATTTCTCGATTATGCATCTGCAGCATACTCGGTTGATCGTACAGAAGGGGCAAATGCCATCAAACAACCACTTGCCAATCTCAAGGATGCCGGCCTTATATATGGCAATATCATTTACAACAAAGCTCCAATTGTAATGGAGATGCTGGCCAGGAAAATGGATCCTGAGTCATTTAAAAACGGAATTCGCGAATATTTAACCGAATACGCATACGGAAATGCCGATTGGGAGGGCCTTGTGGCTATTCTTGACAAATATACCGATGAAGATCTTGCCGCATGGAGCCATGACTGGGTTCACAAACCCGGAATGCCTCATTATAAAGTGAATTCTCTTACACAGATTGACCTGAATGGGCTTAATTACGGCTTCTACGAGCTCACAGACGAGGTTTCTGCCACTTTGATGAAAAATGTTGTGGAAAAGCCTTTATCACCCTCTGAAAAGGCCTCTGCACTAATTATTCTTTATGAAAATTATCTCAACGAAAGGATTTCCGGTAGCGATTATACCTCCTTCATACTCGATTGTCTAGAATCACTCTCAAAAGAGGAATCTTCGCAGAATATACTGGTGTTTCAGCGAGCTATTTCTCAACTTAGAAGCATTCTCTGGAAAGAGAAATATCTTCAGGAAACAGGATGGGAAGGTCGTTTAACAGGGCTTATATCTCACTCTCAAGCCGAAAGCTGTCGTAGATCCGCTTTCAGCGCACTGCTGAATGCTCCGCACTCTGAATCCACTACCGAGATGTTTCTCGCTGCTTTTATGAAACCTGAAAGTTTCACCTGCTTCCATCTCACAAATGCTGATCTTACGCAACTTTGTCAGCAACTCGCAATCAGAAAAGAGGAGATCGCACCTCATATCATCGCAAAACAGCGTGAACGCCTCTCCCACCCTGATCTTATTGAACAATTTGAATATATAGCACCTGCACTCGCTTCCTCACCGGAAGCTCGTCGGGAATGTTTCCAATCACTTTTAAAAGCAGAAAACCGCGAAATTGAGCCCTGGGCTTTGACACTATTGCGTCTTCTAAATCATCCGCTCAGACAAAAGGAAGCCCTTACTTATATTCGTCCCGCACTGGAGATTTTTGAAGAAATACAAATCACCGGAGATATCTTCTTCCCCACCAACTGGTGCTCCGCATTGCTTGGAGGACATCATTCCGAAGAGGCCCAAAATAAGGTAGAGCTATTTCTGGAGCAATATTCCGAAACTCTCAACCCTCTTCTTGTTCAAAAAATCCTACAGGCAGCCTATTATATTTAGAAGCAATGCTTCAATATAATAGACACCACGTTCAATAAAGATAGATCTCGCACTTTACCCAAGAAATGAGCGATTATATTGTAAAATTTAACATATAATAAGAAACGATTATGACTCCCGATTTTAAAATACAATCCATCGGCCTGATGTCGGGCACCTCGCTTGACGGTCTCGATGTCTGCTGCTGTACTTTTACTCGTAAAAATGGAAAATGGGATTTCACGATTGACTGTGCCCGGGGTTACAGCTATCCTGACGATATGAAATATATCCTTGGAACAGGTGCACAACAGATGAGTGCAGTCGATTTTATAACATTTCACAGTGCTTATGGGAAGTTTCTCGGGGAAAAAGTCAATCTCTTTATGGAGGAATTTGGAGTAAGGCCTGACATCATAGCTTCACACGGTCATACCATATTCCACGAGCCACATAAAAAGGTTATGTATCAAATCGGTGACGGCGCTGCAATTGCCGCTGAAACCGGCATCCCTACTGTATCGGATTTCCGCAGATTGGATATAATGTTGGGTGGCCAAGGGGCCCCGCTGGTGCCTATAGGTGACAGAATGCTCTTTTCGGATTACGATTATTGTCTCAATATCGGCGGTTTTTCCAATATTTCCTTTGAAAAAGAGGAGAAACGGGTGGCATTTGACATCAGTCCTGTCAATTATGTTTTCAACCGCTACACTCGTCAGATCGGACTCGAATATGACAAGGATGGCGATATTGCACGCAGCGGAGATATCTGCCAGCCCCTACTCGAAGAGCTGAATGCCCTCGAATTCTATCATACAGAGGGCCCTAAATCACTCGGACGCGAGTGGGTTGAGGAACTTATATTCCCTATGATTGATAAATATGGTCTGTCTTTAGCTGACAGGCTGCGTACATTTTGCGAACATGCTGCATTTCAGGTCTCTCGCGTCACATCACCGGGCAAGCGTTTACTCATTACCGGAGGCGGAGCATTCAATAAATTCCTTGTAGAGCGTATTTCAGCCCTTACAGGCTGCGAAATAGTAATTCCCGACCCAATCATCATCGAATACAAAGAAGCCCTTATTTTCGCTCTTTTAGGGGCACTCTACATGGCAGACCAGCCAAGTTGCCTCTCCTCCGTTACCGGAGCCTCCCGCGATAACATCGGAGGAATGTTATTTAAGATACAGTATTGAAATTGAGCTCGGTATGACACCAGACTTTTTCATTTTAGCCTCTTACCTATGCAGCGTTTTTGCTACTTTTTGCATCTTATAGGTAAGTACTTGGTTTATTAGCAACAATATAGCACAATGAAGACGAGAATAGTCCTATTCGTGATGATTGCCACCCTAATTCTCGGAGCGGGTTGTGAAAAAATGCCGGCCGATAGACGAAATATTACTCTTTATAACCAGCCTTTAAGTGTTATTAAGCATTGTATTCAGGGCAAGTGGAAAGTTGTATATGAAAAGGGAGGTTTTATTGCAACCAGAATTCAATATTGGGATGATTATTATATGGAATTCACAAAAAACAATCGGATGATTGTTTCCAGAGACGGAGTTGCCGACTATCAGAACACTAAAATAAGGTGGTATAAAGAGTGTTATTGCTGCAACGGAGGATATAACGAATACGTTTATGTTGCAGAATTTTCAGATGGATCTCCTCCTATTGTATTTGATAGAATTCAGAACGATACATTAATTTTCACCAATTTGGGTGCTGATTCGCCATATTATTACCTGATTAAAACAAAATAACGAGCTAAAACTAATATGCCCACACAGCCTGGGCGCTTTAACATTGTTAAAAAAATAGAGCCTGGTAATTGTACCGGGCTCTATTCTTCAAATTATATCACTTAGAGACTAAGAATTATTTTGCCATCTCTTTTTTGAGACGTTCGGTGAGTAGCGGAACGACAGTGTTAAGGTCGCATACGATACCCAGATCCGCAACTGCAAAAATAGGTGCAAATTTGTCTTTGTTGACAGCAATGATGCATTCCGACTCTTCCATACCTGCAAGGTGTTGTATAGCACCAGAGATACCTAGAGCGAAATAGACATCGGGACGTACGGTCTTACCTGTCTGTCCTACCTGACGGTCGTGAGGCATATTGCCTGCGTCAACCATTGCACGTGAAGATGAAACCTCTCCACCGACTACTTTTGCCAGTTCACGAAGTTTGTCGAATCCGGCTACACAACCCACTCCCCTGCCGCCTGAAACGAGTATTTTGGCTTCAGAGATATCTACGCTAGCTTTCTCTTCTTTTACGGTTTTAATAAGTTTCACGCTGAATTTTGATGAGTCGAACTTGGGAGCAAAATTGATGATTTCACCCTTACGTGAAGCGTCAGGGGCACATTTTTGCATTACACCGGGCCGAACCGTTGACATCTGGGGTCTGTGATTGGGACACATAATAGTGGCCATCAGGTTACCTCCGAATGCCGGACGTGTCATCTGAAATTCCTTCGTATCTTCCGATATCTCAAGTTTGGTACAGTCTGCAGTAAGACCTGTGCCAAGGCGTGCAGCTATACGGGGAGCCAGGTCACGACCGATGGTTGTAGCACCAAAGAGAAGTATGGAGGGTTTATACTCCACAACTACCTGATACATTGCCTGTGTATATTGTTCGGTTATATAATCCTTTAGATTATTATCGTCCACAACAATCACTGTATCTGCTCCATACTCTATAAGCCTATGTGCAGAAGCGGCAATACCCTTGCCCAGAAGCACAGCAAATACTTTTTCACCAAGATCGGCTGCAAGGTCACGTGCCTTTCCTATAAGTTCAAGAGCAACAGATTGTACTACACCGTCCCTTTGCTCTGCAAAGACAAAAACATTTTTATATTGTGTATTATCCATATTCAGTCAAATTTAACGGGTTAGATGATATGTTTCTCTTTAAGTTTGCTTACAATCAACTCTACTGCCTGCTCGGCATCGACTTCATGTATAACACCAGGCTGCTTGAGCTCCTTCGCAAATGATTTGACAACCTTTGTCGGAGAGCCCTTAAGACCGAGTCTGGACTCATCAAAGTCAATCTTGTCAGCAGCCCAGATTTCAACTTCCTTGTTATAAGCATCTACGATACCGCCAACAGTCATATAACGTGATTTGAAAGCTGAAGCAAGAACCGTGAGAAGACCTTTGCCCTCAAACTGTAAAATTTGATACCCATCTTCAGTCTGCTTCTTTATAGTAAAAGATTTACCGTCATACTCTAGGCCTGCCACATAGGAAACCTGAGGAAGACCGAGGTGCTCCGCCATTTCAGGGCCTACCTGTGCAGTATCGCCGTCAATAGCTTGACGACCTGTGATTATAAGATCCCAGTCAAGAGTTCTTGCCGCCCCGGCAAGAGCGTAAGAAGTTGCTAGTGTGTCTGCACCCGCAAACTTACGGTCAGTAAGGAGAATAGCTCTGTCTGCTCCCATCGCAAAAGCTTCACGGAGCATAACATCAGCCTGAGGAGGACCCATTGTTATAACCGTCACCTCTGCGCCAAACTTGTCCTTTAGCTGCAAAGCCAACTCGAGACCACCTTTATCGTCGGGGTTCATGATGGAAGGAACGCCTTCACGGACCAAAGTTTTGGTTACCGGATCAATCCTGATCTCTGTGGTATCAGGAACTTGTTTTATACATACCAATATCTTCATATCATTTCCTCCTATCAGATTTTTCCAAACAAATTACCTGCGATTACCATACGCTGAACCTCAGAGGTGCCTTCGTAGATCTCAGTGATCTTTGCGTCACGCATCATCCTCTCAACGGGATACTCACGGGTATAACCATATCCACCGTGGAATTGAACTGCTTTTGTCGTTACCTCCATAGCCACTTCAGAAGCATAGAGCTTCGCCATAGCAGAATCGGCTGAATAAGCAATCCTATCATTTTTGATGGCCTCATCCTTCTTGAAGGCTGCACTGCGAACTAGCAGACGGGCAGCTTCGATCTTTGTCTGCAAATCAGCCATCTGGAATTGTGTGTTCTGGAATTTTGCGATAGCGCGACCGAACTGCTTTCTCTCTTTAGTATATTTGACAGTCTCGTCCAAAGCACCTTGTGCAATACCGAGGGCCTGTGCAGCAATACCGATACGGCCTCCGTCAAGCGTTTTCATAGCAATCCTGAAGCCTCTGCCAACCTGTCCCAGGAGATTTTCCTTAGGAATACGGCAGTTATCAAAGATAAGTTCTGCTGTAGAACTACCCCTGATACCCATCTTGAGCTCCTGTTTGCCTACTGAGAATCCTGGAGTGGAGGCCTCTACCAGAAATGCAGAAATACCTCTATTGCCCTGAGACTTATCGGTCATAGCAATTATCAAATAAAGCTCTGCCTGACCTGCATTGGTAATGAATATTTTGTTTCCGTTGAGCACCCATTCATCGCCATCGAGAACTGCTGTGGTCTGTTGCGCTGAAGAGTCAGTACCGGCATTGGGCTCTGTAAGGCCGAATGCACCTATCCACTCACCTGAAGCGAGTTTCGGCAGATACTTTCTCTTCTGCTCCTCTGTGCCGAATTCCAAAATAGGAACCATACAGAGAGAAGTGTGTGCTGAAACCACAACGCCTGTAGTGGCGCAGCAACGTGACAACTCTTCCACAGCTATGGAATACATGATATTGTCACCACCTGCTCCACCATATTCTTTGGGCACCGGGATGCCGAAGATGCCGAGTTTGGCCATCTTCTTTACGGTCTCTTCAGGGAAACGCTCCTGCTCGTCAATTTCCGCTGCCAGAGGTTTTACCTCTTTCTCAGCGAACTCATGGATCATCTGCCTGAAGAGTTCTTGAGTCTTTGTCAGATTAAAATTCATTTTGTGTGTTTATGTTATTTAGTACAGTTACGTAAAATAATTGCTGTTCCCATACCGCCACCGATACAGAGTGATGCAAGACCGAGTTTCTTGCCGCTTGAGATCAATTCGTGAAGGAGGGTAACGATGATACGGTTGCCGGATGCTCCAATAGGGTGACCTAGAGCTATAGCACCACCATTGATATTGGTGCGCTCATTGATCCACTCTCTTGTAACACCATGCTCATTGATAAGCTCGTGAATAACACCGAGAGACTGAGCTGCGAATGCCTCGTTAAGCTCAATAAGCTCCATATCCTGAAGTTTCTTGCCGGCTTTCTTGAGGACGTTACGGATAGCGGGAACAGGACCGAGACCCATTACTGAAGGATCTACGCCACCCTGACCGGTTGCAATGATTTCAACCATAGGAGTTAGGCCGAGTTCTTTCATCTTTTCCTCAGACATAAGCATAACAAAGGATGCACCGTCATTGATACCTGAAGCGTTTCCGGCGGTTACTGTGCCATCCTTCTTGAATGCAGGTCTGAGTTTAGCCATCTTTTCCGGAGTAGAAGTCCTGTTGGGATACTCGTCATCTTTGAAAATAATAGTCTCTTTTCTGGTTACAATTTCCACGGGCACAATTTCCTTTGCAAATACACCGGAATCAACTGCCTTAATGGCTTTCTGCTGTGAAGCAAAACCGAATTCGTCCTGTGCCTCACGGGTAATGCCATATTTTTCAGCTACATTTTCAGCAGTAATACCCATATGATATTTGTTGAAAGCATCGGTAAGACCATCACAAACCATATGGTCAACAGCCTGAAGATCGCCCATCTTGGCACCTCCACGAAGATTGGCACCTAAGATAAAGCCGGCGTTGGACATAACCTCGGTTCCACCTGCGATAACAATATCTGCATCTCCGACAAGAATATCGTTGTATCCATTCATAACAGCCTTCATACCGCTACCACACACCATGTTGATACCGTAAGCAGGAACTTCTGCGGGAATACCTGCCTTGATCGATGCCTGACGAATGACACCCTGGAACTGACCTCCTGAAAGCACATTACCACCGATTACCTCATCAACTTGTTCAGGTTTGATACCGGTCTCTTCTAAAAGACTTTTTATAACGATTGCACCCAAATCACCGGGAGTGAAGTTGGCTACTGAACCTAAAAATTTACCTATTGCAGTTCTTTTTGCTGCTACGATATATACTTTTTTCATAACTATATAAATTTAATAATTAACACATATGTTTCAAATCTTCAGCAATTATAAGTTTTGCCTCTGTCGCTTCCTGTACCTGTTCAACTGTATAGAGAGGATT
>Ga0209723_1003723_pt1 | contig 17964 bp, 16 predicted proteins | sample BiotimSIPDNA_2_FD_185750 | JGI IMG/M metagenome (GOLD analysis project Ga0209723, IMG submission 185750) | Anaerobic biogas reactor microbial communites from Washington, USA - Biogas_R2 time_0 SIP DNA (SPAdes) (version 2) | ecosystem: Engineered > Bioreactor > Anaerobic > Unclassified | place... | reverse complement strand
GTTTTTGTGTTGCTTGATTTACTGATGTTGCGGTGTCTATTTGGTAGTTGTTTTCTTGTTGGAGGATTTGTTTTGATATCTCCAAAAAAGCCTCGTCATCGTCAACAAGCAAAACACGAAAACCACCTGACGCATCAGCATTCGAATCAGTCAATATAATGCCCCGAAAAGAGATATGTCTATAGTGTTTATAAATAATGTGAATTTTAGACTACATTTTTTTACTATTGAATTTTTAATAAGTAATTATTATGAATAAAAAAAGAACATGGGCAGATAGGTAAAAATATTCATTTAAAAATTTTTGGTAATATCTAAAGATCCTTTATTATACCTTGGACGGTAATTTAATATGGAGAAAAGACTCGTTGCGGCTGGCTGTAATTGTCAAGCCATTTACAACAAATCAAGTGGTATTCCAATTATTTTTCTGCATGGATTGTCTTATACTATTGAGATTTGGCAAGAAATTAACCTAGTCGATGTTTTACTCAAAAAACAGTTACCTTTCCTAGCACTTGACATGCCCTACGGTTTTAAAAGTCAGTGTCAACCCAAAACTCGTGACATTCAAACTAACGTGGATTTCGCGTTTGAAGCTTTCACAAAAGTTTTTGGGCAAACAACTCCATTAGTTGTCGGTGCCAGTTTAGGTGGTTATATAGCACTAAAATACGCTGAACGCTTTCCAGTTAAAGGATTGTTGGTGGTTGCGCCAGCGAATTCATTAGACGACAAAGAATTAGTAAAATCCTATAATCGCTTTGATTTTCCTGTTCGTGTAGTTTGGGGATCCCTTGATAGCCTTATTTCTGGCGAAGAAATGCGTACCCTCACAGATAGGCTCCCTAATTCAAAAATGCTTGTGTATGAAGGTGCAGCACATTCAGCTTACCAAGATAGACCCTTATGGTTCATCCATGACTTACTCAAATTATATGCTAGCATCGAATAATCATTTGTGTACACAGTGACTCGGCAGTATTAAAAAGTGTAATCAAATCCTACTCTACCCCTTTTCTAACCATGGAACTCAACTGCTTGTATCAGTTCTAAAACTTTTGCCCCGAGGTTTCATTGTGTTGTCTGCCTAAAGAGGCGCCCTGTTTTTATCACTAAACACTTGTTAGTAACCTTAATCATTAAGTAGGTGTGTTAGCTAAAACTTTAACAGATTTTCTGAAATAATTCAACTTTCAACTCGACCATAGTGTAACTGTGTTTCTGAAAAATCATTTCATCCAACATTTAACTGTTGTCAAGTTTATGTTTACTGCATATCTTTTAAGTTAGTATACCACAGTACCCCACAGATTAGGACGTAAAACTGATGGAGGCGCTAAACTCTGAAATCTACAGCTGCCGAAGATGTCTTTTATGGCAGAACGCAAAAAATAGTGTACCTGGAGAGGGACCGATAAACGCAAAAGTTATGTTTATAGGTCAAAACCCTGGAGCTGAAGAAGACCAAAAAGGCAAACCATTTATTGGTAGAGCAGGAAAATTCCTGACAAAAACCCTTTCTGATTTTGGTATAAAACGGGAAGATATTTTCATAACTAACATTGTTAAACATGTTTCCCCTAAAAACCGCAAACCCACACCTGACGAAGTTGCTGCATGTTTACCTTATTTGGTGGAGCAAATCGAAATGATTAAACCAAAAATAATTGTTTTGTTAGGAGCTTCAGCCAAGCAAACACCTAGAATAAATGGAATAGAATACTGCGAAGTTATTCATCCATCAGCAGCTATGCGATTTACTAAAATGCGTGAAAAATTTATGTTACAACTCGATACTGTTGCAAAGAAAATATCTTCACTCAAATAGACTTCTTTTACCTGTTAGCAGTGTTTTTCTACCTATTTTTTTATGGAGTATTTAATGATGATTTACGCTTAAATATGGTTGATTTTTTTAATCAAAAAAATAAGATAAGATGTTGGCTTTAAAATTGGCTTAATTTGAATTTTAGTTTATCAAATTAAATAAGAACTACAACGCTTTTTTGTTTATAGCTCCTTTAGTGTAGGGTATGAATTCACGTATCTGTTCAATTGATGTTTTACCGATTTTTTCTCTCTGCTCCTTTGAAACCTTCACTACCAGAGACCTCATAACCTGTTTTAGGAATTCTTTTCCCTGATAATCTCCAGGAAGAATAACAACGTAGATTTTAGTTTTAGCTTTAACCGAGTCAACGGATCCACCTACAAATTTTACTTCTCCGTTAAATGTTATGCCTACTCCAACTCGAAGAGGTGTTTTTGGTAGCCAGTTGCGTTTACCCATAACAAAAAAAGCTCCATGTGGAACCGATTCTCCGCTTGGGCCGCTCTTACTAAGCTGATCAACTTTTACCCAGTAGACATCAGCTGAACCAGCATTTTCTCGCCAAGCACGAGAATACGCTGCAGCAAACTCTCCCGCTTCACTTAGAGCTTGTTCACTTACAGGTTTGCCTTCTGCTTTTACTACAACAAAAGGTGCGCCTGTGATTTCTGCGTGAAAAACCACGTCTTCTTGTGTCGTGTACTTTTTTATAAGTACTTCATTACTTACTGTGTCTTTGCCCGCGACTACCAAGAATCCATCTGAGGATATAAACCAACGAAACTTTTCATACCATTGCTTATTTTCCATTGCTTCCTTACGTTTAGATAGAGTTTCAACAATTTCAGCTGGTTTCAAATTTTTCAGGTTTTCTGCTTCTTGAAGCTGATTTTCTGTATCCTTAAGTTTACGCTTAGATTCTTGAAGTGCAGTTAATGCGCCAGCCGCTTTTTCCTTAGCTTTTTTTCCGCGTTCATATTGTTCATTAGCGTTCTCAAAAAGGGATTTACGTAAAATCAGCGCGAAACGTAATTCATCGATGCATAAGTTTAACGCTAAATTTTTTCCATCAAATGACTCCATATAAATTGCAGGTATTTCTCCATTTTTCTTCGCAGCAACTAATTCTGTAATTACTGTTTTCCAGTCTTTACCCGCCTGATTAGCCTTTAATATATTGTCTTGAAAAATTTGAAGTTCATTAAAGTGTGCATATATTGTATCTCCAATTTTTTTGTATTTTTCAGCTTTCTTTTCATCTTCACTTATCGAGTTTTCCTGTTCCGTAACGACTCTTTTTAGTCGCTCAGCTTCCTTTTTCAGTTTGTCAACTTTAATGTTGTCTGCTGCTTTTTCAAATGCAGTTACCTGCAAGAAGAATTCGTCTGCAGCTTCATTAAAAGTTGTGTAAGCTTCTGTTTCGTAGTTTTCATATCGTTCAAGCTTGAAAGGTACAACATCAATGTAGCTCCCATCTTTATCTTTAACAATACAAGGATTAAATTTACCCTCAGAAACTGGTAAAAGAATTTTTTTAAGTTCAAGAAAAATCTGTTTGATCTCATCGCTTGATATTTCTTTGCTGGATTTGCTTTTATCTATGTTAGACCTCAAAAGTATTTCTTCAGCGTAAACACCTCCTATTCCCAAGAATCGTGCTAGTACACGTACAACTTCTGTATTTTTTGCTTCCAACAAGATTTTTTCAATATCATCCATGGTTACTTTAAAAGGATTTTTACCGCTTGAAGGAGGAAACGTTAAAACGACTTTGCGTAAAATATCGCGGTCTTTCATACGCTTAAACGTAAGCGCTTGAATAATCACGCATTCTTCATTTGTCAAAATAATATTTCCGTCACCGAAAAGCTCAACTACCAACTTGAGTGAACCAGTTTTAGTCCTGAAATTAATTATTACAATTCTCTCAAATTCTACTTGCTCAATACTTGATAGCCATGAATCACGTAGATATCTTCTCAGCAGCATACAAAAAGCAGGAGGCTCAAGAGGACTCTCTTCAGCATAACCTGTGGAATGTAATCTTCTACCTGCTTCAACAACCAAGCGGATTGGTGGCTTGTCGGTTTTATGCAGTTTGAATATGAATGTTTTTTCGCCAAATTGGTAAATGTTGTTTACTCTTGAATCGGTAATAGTTGACTGCAATTCTTTAGCTGTTACAGCAATATCAAAGCTTGAGAACTCCTTTTTCTTCAAGTTAACCCACTTCAACGTGTATATTCAGTTGACTACAAAATAACCGTTTGGACTATTTTTTGTTAAAGTCTAAATAAAGATTGAAAAGTTGTAGAAACGATTAATACTTAGGCATCTTTTTTAAGTAAGGATAAAATATTAGTCAGCCAAGGAATGATTTCAGATGAAACCTGTCGTTAAGCTTTATTGGACAAGAGTTGTAATGGGTATAATTGCAGGTGTAATAACTGCTATTATAGCAACGTTTTTTGATCCAACTACTCTAACAACTTTAATCAACAGCATAACAATAGCATTGCTTGTCTATTTTGTATCTTACTACATTCTTAAGCCAATGTTCAAAGATAAAATTGAAAAGCAATCTAAAATTCTCAGCACAGGTATAGGCATATACTTCTTTGCTTGGCTAGCTTTCTTTGTACTGTTTTATACTATAATACAAGCTGTAACAATGGCCTAAATTATTTTTCATTCTCTTTTGCTTTTGCCTCTTTCAAAAAATTAGCGATTGTAGCTTGACTCTTGTCACTTCGAAGAGTCTCAATTTTACCTTCAGCTGATTTGTTGTTAGGGGAACCCAAATTTAATCGAGTTAAAATGCGCATACAATCTGCCCAAGCAGAAAAGTAGCCTCGGTCAAAGTCCCCGTGTAAACCATTGCGCATATGCTCCAGAAACTCTTTTCGGTAGTCATGTAAAGCTACCTTATCTGTCATGTCTATTTTGGAAAAAAACGCGTAGTCATCTGTAGCTGAACTCTTACGCGTGAGATACATCCCATATAGGGCACGGAAATATCCTCTATTCCATTCTGTTCTCTGCATTTTCTGTTTTACACGTTCCAACTCCCGTTCAGCTTCAGCGAATTGCCGACCTGATATGAGTTGAAAGTAACGAGTTACTAAAGCTTGTGAAATAGGCATTTTTAGCGTCCACGTGTTTTTGTTGCTTTCTCCTCTTCAGAGACATCCTCTATTCCGTTACCGGTAACTTTAAGGATTTCCTCTCCTTCAGGCAAATATGGACTTGAAACAAGCCTAGCAATACGAATAGGACCATGAGATGCACGACGTAGATATATACGCGTATGGCTGGTGTGTCCGACAATGTTGCCGCCGATTGGGTGAATGGCGTCTCCAAAGAATTGATCTGGTTTTGCCATAACTTGGTTAGTTACAACTGCAACTGCGTTAAAGGCTCTTGCAAGAGCAACTAGTTTATGCATGTGTTTATTGAGTCTTTGTTGCCTTGAAGCAAGCATTTCTCTACCAATATATTCGCTTCTGAAATGTGCAGTCAACGAGTCAATTATTATCAATTTAATGTTATTTGCCTTGATGATTTCATCAGCATTTTCTAGTAAAAACATTTGGTGATCTGACGTGTAGGCTTCAGCGTAAATGATGTTTTTTACAGCTTCTTCCGGTTCTAACCCTGCAAATTTAGCCATCTGTACAATACGTTCCAGCCTGAACGTATTTTCAGTATCAACATACAGGGCTGCACCATTAAGTCCACCGCGGTCTGGTGGCAATTGGACATTGACACATAATTGGTGACACATCTGGCTTTTACCACTACCGTATTCACCATAAAACTCTGTGATTGTTTGGGTTTCTAATCCCCCGTCTAAGATTTTATCTAAAGCTTTACTGCCTGACGTTAGCCGTAAAACGCTTTTCCTCATCTTAAAAAGTTCGTCAGCGCGAATAAAAGCTATACCAACTGATGATCGTGCTGCCTCAATAATTTGAAATGCCTTTTTCTCGCTGACTCCAACGGGTTCAAGTTCACGACTGGCAGCCATTGCTAACGATTCTACAGTATGGTATCCTAAATCTCGAAGTTTTTGGGCTGTCGCTGGGCCAACTCCAGGTAAATCTTCGATGAACTCGTACTTTTTCTTATTAGCTTCCATCTGTTTTACTTTCTCGTTTGTTTCCTCTGGTTCAGTCGTAATATCTTCAGTCGTAACGTCTTCAGTCATATCTTGCACAACCAACGATAAATTACTTTTAGAGCTATTTAAAACAAGCGAATAAACGTATTTTACAACTCCTAGAGAGGTGACTGAAAGTGAATTGTAATTATGATTGTTTTTGTATTCATTGATTATATGCCTGCATAAATTTTTGTATGTCCTTGATTCCTTAGTTAGACAAAATATTATTTTGATCTATTTTTTTCTTAATTTTTTCTTTTAAACTTTGCTTTTTGGAAAAGCTTATATTAAATTAGCATCAAAGAATGAACATAAGTTCGGTGATACAATGAATAAAAATACTACATATATTGTTGTTGCGGTTTTAGTTGTCGTCATTGTCGTCGGTGTTGCAGGTTATTATCTTCTAGCTAATCAAGGTGAACAGCCTTCGCCTACTCCTACCCCGCCGCCAGCAGTTCCTGTCTCAGAGGCTACTTCTATACAGTTTGTAGTTAACGAAACAACTACTGCTACTGGTGATCTAGTAGTTTACGAATTTGCATGCAAAGACTTGAATGGAGCTACTGAGGTAATCCGTGTAGATATGGACCTCGGCGATGCAGGATCCTTCAGTTACATAATAGACACTGGTGAACAAAAATCTTGGATGATGATGGAAAGCGAATGGTATGATAGCAACTTCGAAGAAGATTGCGTAACATATGGTACGCTATTCCATGATTTCGTTGATAAACTAATTGCAGAAGGCGATGATACTACCGACGTGTCTTACAGTACAGATGATGCTTCATATGTTATCACTTGCATTGCAACAAACCCAGAACTCGATGAATCACTGTTTACAACCGATTAAAAACCGCGTTTGTTATTCCTTTAAAAATTTCCCCTTCCTTTTTTTGGATTGATACAATTAGAAATTGAGATTTGTTTATTCATGTTTTGTTAAACCTGACTTGACACTTACAAATTTGATTAAGCCATCCATATACTTTCTTGTTGCCTCTTGAACTTGGGGTGTTTTTCTTTTAAAAAACGTGTTTTTTACTGACGTATTCAACTGAAACGCTTTTTTATTTAAACAAAGTTTAATAAGCATCGGGATGGATAAACCATCCTTGAAAAAAGTAAAAGAAGGGTAAAAACTTGAACACAAAATACGCCGCAATTGCGGTAATACTAATAGCAATCCTCTCAGTAAGTCTGATCTACGTTTATTATGTCAACCAAACAGGCTCTCAGCCTGAGCAAGGAAGCATAAAAATTATAGATTCCCAAGGTTACGAAACAACTTTACCTTCTGTCCCTCAAAAAATAATCTCTTTAGCTCCAAGTGTCACACCAATTCTTTACGAAATAGGTGTTGGAGACAAAATCGTGGGCTTAACATCTTACGACGATTCCCCATACGACTTTTCAGCATGGTTCGAAGCTGGAAATATGACTTGCGTAGGAGGTTTCTCTACACCGAACTTGGAAACAATAACTTCACTGCAACCTGACATAATTTTCTCAACTAACGTAAATGACGAGTCTATCCCAAACATGCGTGAACTTGGCTTAAAAGTCATAGTTGTAGGCCCTAAAAGTATCAATGAAATCTTGGATACTATTAATTTAATTGGAAAAGCAACTGGTGCTGAAAGTAAAGCTGCTGAAGTAGTTAACACATTGACGGCAGAAATTAGTGAGGTCCAAGAAAAAATTGCCGAAGCAAACATAATAGACAAAGTAACTTTATACTATGAAGTTTACTATGACGAATCAGGCATAATGACTGCTGGTTCCGGTTCATGGTTGAATAATGTATTTGAGACTGCAGGAGGAATAAACATTTTCAGTGATTTAACTGCAGAATGGCCTAATACAAGTTCAGAAGTGATTGTTCAACGTAATCCATCAGTTATAATTCTACCCTCAAATATGGGTACTGGTGTGCCTTTTTACGGTAGCGTTGATGAAGTCAAAGCTAGACCTGGCTGGAGCACAATTGATGCAATAATTAATGATCGCTTATTTGTTATAGAACAAGACTTGCTAAGTGAACCAGGCATTAGAGTTGCAGAACAAGTTCAAGTAGTTGCTGCTTGTTTGTACCCACAACTTTTTAACTCTACTCCCTAATTTTTTTAGAGTGACATAAATATTGAAAGATAACATTGAAGCAGCTTATTCAAAGCGTTCAAAGCGTTGGAAACTAATTTTCCTTATGCTAATAGTAATTATGTTTGTTACAGTAATTGTTGCTTTGAATATTGGTTATGCTCCAATATCATTCTCGGAAATCCTCTCCATTTTAGGCAAACAGATTCCTGGGTTAAACGAATTCATTGTTCCTACTGCTTTTTCTCAAACTAATGAAGCTATTATTATGCAGATCAGATTGCCTCGTATATTATCGGGTGTAATAATTGGTGCTGGCTTAGCTACTTCAGGTGTACTTTACCAAGGTGTATTCAGGAATCCTATGGCTGATCCATATGTATTGGGTGTTTCAGCAGGGGCCTCGGTTGGCGCTGGCTTCGCTATTTTATTTGGTTCCGGACTAAGTGTTTTGGGGTTCCCAATTGTTCCAACTACTGCATTCATTGCTGCATTGATTACTGTATTTGTTGTTTATAACATCTCCAAAGTGGGTTCTCGGGTTCCGGAAATGACTCTTTTGCTTTCCGGTATAGCTATTACAATTTTTCTTGCTGCAATTTTTCAAATTATGCAGGTTTTAGCTCCTAACACAAAACTTCATTCCCTTGTTTTTTGGTCAATTGGTGGAATAGCAAATGCCACATGGAGTGATTGGTGGTCTGTTTTTCCTTTCATAATCGTGGGAATTATATTATCCTATTTCTTTTCACGCGATCTAAACATGATTGCGTTAGGTGAAGATACTGCTCAGCATTTAGGGGTTAATACTGAAACAACTAAAAAGATACTATTAACTTTAGGGTCAATGATGACTGCTGCGGCAGTGTCTATAAGTGGACTTATAGGTTTTGTAGGTTTAATGATTCCTCACATTACAAGATTAATCATTGGACCTGATCACCGAATCCTATTACCAGCATCAATAATTGTAGGTGCAATCTTTTTAGTTGTCTGCGATGCTATCGCTAGAATTGTAACAGGGGCTTCTGAATTGCCTGTAGGTGTTATAACGGCTCTTGCTGGAGGTCCATTTTTCATTTTCCTATTACGTAAAAGGAAATTGAGTTATCGAATGTAAGTGTGAAGTTTATGGTCAAACTGAACGTTAATGGAATTGACTGCCACTACGGCTCTACTAAAGTGTTATCTGACATCAGCTTAGAGGTTAAACCTGGAGACTTCGTGGGGATTCTTGGACCGAACGGTTCAGGAAAAACAACTCTTCTAAAAAGCATTAGTAGAGTCCTTAAACCACATGGTGGTTCAATTTTCATTGATAGGGACGATATTTACTCATTAAAACCTATTGAAGTAGCTAAAAATATGGCTGTTGTTCCACAGGATAGTAGTGTTGGCTTTGACTTTTCTGTCATGGACGTAGTTTTGATGGGTCGTAATCCTCATTTAGGAAAATTTCAAATGGAAACTAAAAAAGACGTAGAAATTGCTAGAAAAGCAATGGAGTTAACAAACACTTGGGGTTTTGCTGATAGGTCAATACATGAACTGAGTGGGGGTGAAAGGCAACGTGTGATTATTGCACGCGCCTTAGCGCAGGAACCAAAAATACTGCTTTTAGATGAACCGATGAGTCATTTAGATATTATCAATCAACTTGAAATTATGGACCTCGTCAAAAGCTTATGTGTTAAGAGCGGATTGGCTGTGATTGCAGTAATCCATGACCTTAATATGGCTGCACGTTACTGCAATTCAGCTTTGCTTTTAAAAGCTGGAAAAGTTTTTGCGATTGGAAAAATAGATAAAGTGTTAACAAGTGAGAATATACGTAGTGTATTTGCTGTTGATGCTATAGTAAGAAAGAATTTGGTTACAAATTCCCTTTTCATTATTCCTCTTTCACCGAAGAAGTATTCTCCAGACAAAAAATGTTCTATACACATGATTTGCGGTGCAGGCACAGGTACTATGCTAATGAAAACTTTGGTGGATGAGGGATATACTGTCACCGCTGGGGTGCTTAATTTGTTGGACTCAGATTTTGAGGCTTGCGAGTTACTGAAGATACCTGCTGTGACTGAAGCTCCTTTTTCGCCTATAACTGATAAAACTTGTGACGCTAACTTGGAAATGATAAAAAATGCGAGTATGCTTGTTATAACTGCTGTGCCTTTTGGTTCGGGTAATCTTAGAAATTTAGAGACTGCTAAGGAAGCGTTAGATTTCGGTATCCCAACTTATATCATTGACGAGGTTCCAATTGAAGACCGTGACTTTACCGGCGGAAAAGCCACTGACCTTATGGCTGAATTGAAAGCTAAAGGTGCTATTTTTGTCAAATATCCCTCAGACCTTCCTTCGATACTAAATATTTCTAAAGATAAACTCTGTGTTTTATCTGAAAAGCCCCTGACGCTTTCAGGGCACTTAAAAAAGGAATATGAAAGTGACAAGAGCTCAAGTTAGCAGAATTTTTTTCTATTACATAGTTGAACTTGGTTTTTAGCTAATGCATAACTTGTATAGTTTATTGTATACATTCTGGTTGGGTAATCTTTTGTTACTGAAGATTTTTATCTGGATGGATTAACCTGCCGACTTAAATAATTGTTCACATTAGACTATTTGAACGGAGCATATCAATGTCACTACGTCACAGAATAGGTTTATTGTACATTCCAGGAGCTCTTCCTTGCTTTGAAAACTTTGGGAATCTACCAACTGATTTAGTATATGCTGACGCAAAAGTTGACAATAAACCTGCATCTGAAGTTTTGGATATGCTTATCATACCTGGTGGCAGTCTTGTTGAATCTCAAAGTGTAACTCCAGATGTTAAACGTGAAATTGTAAAAATGGCTGATTGTGGCAAGTTTGTACTTGGAATATGTTCAGGCTTCCAGATTTTAAGTAAACATACTGATGTCGGTCGCCTTTCTACAATTCCCATAATAAGAGAAGGTATAGGTCTGTTAGATGTAGAGTTTAAACCACTTATCTGTACAGACCAAGTTAAAGCCACAGTGGTTGATACAAGTTTTTTAACTCAGGAAATTGGAAAAGACGTACAAGGTTTTCACTGTCACACCTACGGCCAAATTAACCTGCAAAAAAACGTCAAACCCATTCTAGTATCCCATGTTAATCAAATCAACTATAAACGAAATCCCCAAGATCTTCTTTCAGGTGTATCTAACAAACAGGGAAACATTGTTGGAGTGTTAATTCATTCCTTGTTGGATAATAATCCAACTGTACTTGAAAGCATAATGAAATCAGTTGACATAAACCAAACTGAATTGCTGAAAATACGTGAAGCAAACAGTAACCTCTTGTCTAAAATCAAAAATGAAATCGGCGTTTCAACTGGCATATATTCAAATTGTCAAATCAAACAGCGTACTCCGCTTTTCTTAATGTTTACTGCTTTAGGGAGTGGTTCAGGTAAAACTTTCATTGTTTCTGGTATTGCTGGTGCATTAAAGAAACGCGGATTTAGAGTAGGCATAATAAAAGTTGCAGGAGACATACGTGACACTGTTCCTGCTCTATACTTGATTAAAGAGCCGATTAAGGAGTATTCATCCATTAAGATTGGTGAAAGTGGTTGGTTGCCACTTGATCAAGTGGTTGAGCAATCAACTAAAAATCATGATTTTCTCTTAGTGGAAGGTGCTATGAGTGCATTTACAGGTTTGCTAAATGAAAACTATCAACGTCCAATGTCTACTGTTGAAGTTGCTGTTGCTTTAGGAGCCCCATCTATTGTTATCGCAGCCTGTGACCAAGATGGATTAGAAGGTGCATTGATTAACACACTGAACTATTTGAGGACAATGAAAAAGCTCGGTATTAATGTTAAAGGAGTAATTCTTAACAAGCTGTATATCAGCTACATAACTGATGAAATTAAGCTGATTATGAAGACTGCTTTTTCGCAACTAGGTGTTGAATTGTTAGGTATGGTACCCCGTTTAAGTTTTGAACGTAGAGGTATGATTCCTGAAGTCGAAATTCGTTATGAAGACTTTGGATCTGAAGCAATGAAAGCAGTGGAATATCATATTGACTTGGAGTTATTAGTGAAAACTGCAAGTCCTGCGCAGTTGACGCAAGTTGATTATGATGCTATAACAGCTGAATTTAGAAAAATTCTAACACATTCCAATCTTAATGAGTGATTAAACATAAATTTCCAGAGACAAGTTAAATTTTAAAGTCAAATGCAGGTTCATTAGCTAATAATTTAATGGTTTTTTCAGCGTATTCTACTTGTTTTTTATTTCCAGAAAGAAGTAGCCAACACGCTCCTTCAGCGCCGCATACACCGCCTGCTGCGAACAATTCAGCATTAACTCCAAATAGACACTTGATTGCTTCAAGTTCTGTGAACAATTCGCCAGAGATAGGCAATAATCGGTACCCTTCTGCTTCAGGCTCATTTAGTTTTGTAGCTATTTGGTTCAAGTCACAGTTCACGCGTTTCTCTAAACCTACCGCAACTATCAATTTTACTCGTCTACCAGCAATAGCGGGTATAGTATAACCGATTGTACCTGCTTTAGGATGGCCAATTAATATTGCAGCTTGTTTATGAATTAAATCTACTGCGTTTGCGCCTTTAACTATAACGTCGCCTTCGACGAGGGAATCAGCAACTTCAGCTATGGTTTTACCTTTTTGCCATTTACCCTTAACAATAACTGCGTCTCCTGGGAACTGGCTTTCATCTGCTAAGCGGCCTTCATTAGTTACTTCCATTGCATGTGGCATTGTTAAGCCGCGGAAGAATCTTTTTCTCGAGAAGCCATTTTCTCCGATTGCATTAAGGATTTCTTCTGCTGCATAACCATTTGTGGTTCCAGCAATTATTACAACTGTACCATTTTTTAATGCCCTTTGGATTGAGGGATGAGTTAATAGTGCTTTTGCGATTAAACGTTTACCTGCTGATGGTGTGAGTAGTATTTGCTTCAAGTTTATGTTGCTCCTAAAATTTAGTTTCCGATGTAATATATGAATTTACTTTTAATTGATTATTTATGAAGGGAAAATATGTTTTTGAAGGTTTGATTATGATGCTATAGTGCTGATGTGAAAAGCATTCTACTTTAAATGATTAAAATTAAAAAATAAAAAAGAAAATTTTAGACTAATAAAAGATGCTCAAGCTTACGCTTAATATCTTCGTGGTGGTCTTCTTTTAGAATAGCACTCTCGGCAATAAACTGGTCTTGTGCCGTCTGGCTTGAAAGGAACATCACATTCTTTTCCGCAGTCAGCGCAAGTTGCCTTGTGCATTTCTCTGTTACCGTATGACATGTTGCTGTTTCAACTCCTACTTACTTGGTGTGCAAAAACAAGTTTTCGCACGCTACTGACATAGACAATGTCGCCACTTATAAATAGAGTGCTTTTTGTTTCAATAATAAACATTGAAAATTTATCAAGTAGTGCCATATGCTACTTGTATAATTGATGTATTTTAGATGTTAATAGTCAAACTAATATAGGTAGAAGCCCATATAGGAGCAGGCTATTCGGATACGTTCGGATAATCAAAAATACGGGTTATTAGCTGAACATGTGCTTTTACTCGTATGTTAAGATCTATTGAGAGAAGGAATTTGAGACAGAAAAAATCAACTTTAGGCGAACACCTCGCGCTACTTTCAGTGAAATACGGTGTTTATCCAAACGAAGTCTTCCAAGCATTAGTTGCAGCTAAAAAGAACGAGCGGTCAGTCTGCGGTAACCTTCACATTGAGTACCGTGGTAAATTGAAGGATGAAATTATTTTTCTGATAACCAAGAATAACGATGTTGTAGCGCAGTTCCGTGTTGAAGAAGAATTTCTGCTAAGAAAAGATAATCCTTTCGAGAGTTGGATGAACTCTGATAAGATAAAACGGAAAATCGCTAAGCAGAACAATGATTCCATCTATACACTTATCCGTGATTTAAGAGCAGGTATGAAACGTGTCAATGTAAAAGCACACGTTCTAGAAATTCCTAAGCCAGCTCAGGTGCATACACAATTCGGTAACACAGTCATGGTTGTTAACGCTATAATAGGCGATGACACTGGGAAAGTAAAATTATGTCTATGGGAAGGTCAAATAGACTCTATTTCTGAAGGAAACCACATAGAAGTCAAAAAAGGCCAAGTCTGTGTTTTCAGAGGTGAAAAACAGCTGCGGCTTGGAAAGAACGGGGCGCTTTCTGTTTTAAAGGGCAATCAGACTGGTAAAGCTCAGATAGCAACTGTACGATAAAAACATTGAATTTTGTTCTTACCGATTTTCTTTTTTGGTTATCTTTATTTTTTAAAGAATATTTTGATTGTTTTGTGCAGAAGTAGCCCGTGAGAGATTCGAACTCTCGTCAAGGGCTCCAGAGGCCCCTATGCTTGACCACTACACCAACGGGCTGCAAACACAGAGAAACATCTTGAAGATTATTAACTTTAATGTTGCGCTTCCTTGTTTTGTTTTTTATTTTTCAATGCTTCCTTTACGCAGTAGCATTCTTGGGTTACTTCGTTCCAGTGTATACAGCACCACAATGTGTCAACTATGGGGTCAAGGTTTTGTTCATATCGGGTTGAACAGAAAATTTTTGAAGGATAAATGTAGCAGTTGTGTGCGTCGCAGTTGCCACAGTACTTATTTTTTGTTTTAGTTGTCATTTTCTTTTAATCTCCTGTGCAATTTTGCTTTGAAAAAATGATGTGCGCTTAACGTTTTTGCCTAAGCGTTCTATTGCTGAGGCAACAATTATTGGGAAAACCATTAAAGCATCAGCTATAACCATCACTCCGTCTCCTTGGCCTTTGAGTTTTCCCCAACTTATCGATTCACTTAGTGTTGAACCTGATAAGCCGCCTGTTTCAGGTCTATCCATAGTTATTACAACTGCATAGTCTAAACCTTTTTTTGATGCTAGTGCTGCAGATTGGACAGTGTTTCGTGGAACGCCTCCGCCGATGACTATCATTCCGTTTTTAGGTGATTTTGAACAGATACCGCATATGGTTGGAACATCTTTGAAGGCGTCAACTTTTAGTGTGTTTTTCTGGTTTTTTTGGGAAGAGTGTAGCCAGTGGATGAATCCGAATTCTGAGTCACGAACTGCTGGTACAAAAATCGGTATGTTTTCTTCGTATGCAGCTCTTAAAATTGAGTTTTTATCTTTTAGGTGTTTTCCGATTTCCCATGTGAACTCGTTGGAGGATAAGCTTTCCTCTTTATACTCTGATGCAATTCTTGTGAATAATTCTGAGAGTTCATAGTCTAGTTGCATGTAGTCTTCTTCTGTAACAAAAATATCATAGATTCTGAAAATATGGTATTTGTAGAGTTCTTTGTCGTCTATGTTTGGGGTTCCACGGTAATGTGCTCCACCTACTGCTTCTATGGCGTCATGGACCATGCTGGCGCCTGTTGAGACTATGACATCTACTAAATGTTTCCGTATTAAATCAACAATTATTGTGCGCATGCCTGCGGGTATGACTGCTCCTGAGAGTGCAAGAAAAACTGTGCAGTCTTGGTCTCTGAGCATGTTTTCGTATACGTCGCATGCTTTGGCTAGTCTGCCTGCTCCGAATGAGCCTGAATTTTTAAATTTTGTAATTAACTGGTTAACTGTTAGGGTGTCGTCGATTTTGATGTGTTCTACTGGAGTTTTAAGGTAGTCTTTTCGTTCCATGTATATGTCACCTTGGCGGGTAAAGTATTGTTTGATATGGGAAATATGTTTCGTTAAATGCGCAGATGGTAAGGCTTTTATGGGTTGGCTGTCTAGTTTTTTTATGTGGTTTTATGGTTTCAGTTAAGGACGTAATGACTAAAGATGTTGTGACTGTTGAGTCAGGTAAAACTGTGGTTGAAGCTGCTTCAGTTATGGCTGAGAAAGATTTGGGCTGCTTGGTTGTTGTTGTGAAAGGGTTTCCTGTTGGCATAGTGACTGAACGTGATTTGGTTAGACGTATAGTTGCTGTTCGCGGATCATTTGATGTTCGAGTGCGTGAAGTCATGTCTAAAACTTTAGTTACAATAGGTCCTAATGTGTCTCTTCGTGAAGCTGCAAGAGTTATGGCGTCTAATCGTGTTCGTCGTTTGCCAGTTTTAGATGGTAACCGTTTAGTTGGCATTATTGGGGCTTCTGATTTTGTGCGTAGTGTTGGTCGAAAAACTGTTGCTGAGGAACTATTGAGTGCTGTGGGTCGGGGTTCTTCTAGTTCGGTTTGATCCTTTTTTTTGTGCGGTTATGGCTGATGCAGTTTTAATGCATTAAACAGGCAAAATTATATTTGAGTGCATACATCCATACACCAGCAACTGGGTCCGTGGCGCAGCACGGATAGCGCGTCAGCCTTCTAAGCTGAACGTCATGGGTTCAAATCCCATCGGACCCGCTTTCACATGCATGAAAAAAACTAGCTTTTTTCTTTTTTAGCTTCTTTTTTGAGAATTTTAACTACGCTGTGTTATATGCTAAAAGATTAGATACTGTGGGGACTCGAGGTTTTTTTAGAGCAACATTGGCAAAATTCGATGATAACATAGAAGACTTTAAACGAAAAAGCAAGCAGATTGTCCTTTCAGCATTTAGGTGATTTTTTTGGTTAAGGTTAAGCTTGTCATTGAACCCAGTTCAAAAAGAGCGGTTCAATGGTTCAATAAGAGTTTTGAACTCTTAGAGCCCCTACCAGAAAAAGCAAAAATTGCATCCTTTACCTTCAGTAAATCGATTAGGCGATCAAACAAGCAGTTCATCGCTGTCACATGCCACTATGACGTTGAAGATTGGCTTGAACCAGACTGGGTACTCTGCACAGACACAACTTCTACCCAACAGTGCATCGATGATATTATGCGCGAACACCAGCGAGACGAAATTGTGTGTTTACCCTGAAGGAGCGTAATCCAAAGCTTTTGAACAACTTCGATTCAAAGTACTAACATCTAATCAAAACTGGATAATACTCTTAACAAAAAAGGACCCTGTATCGCTTTAAAATCGTCTGTGAATTTTTCAAGTAAGAAGGCAACTATCTTTTAGGGTTAGCAACTATCCATTTTACATAGTCAAACCCGTATTTCGCCAGCAACGGAGCCATAAAATTTGGTAAAACCTCATCTGCAACTTCACCTAAAACCACCGTGTCACCTTCCCGATAAACAAGTGCAACACAGCTTGCCTCTTTTTGTTTTTCAGTTCTAGATTGGATTTTCCAGTATTCTTCAATGCCCTCTCCCTTCTCGACGTACCAAGTAATTTTGCCTTCGGGAGTTTCTTCGTCAAAAGTGTTAAAGGCACAGACTACATGAGCTACTTCGCTGGGCATTTGCATAGTTTTCACACAGAACCAAATGGTCATAGGCTTTCTGTTTAGAGAACATCAGGGACGTTTATTTATTTTCCCTCATCTGAGTATGATGAAGTTTCTCCAGTAAGGTTACATGAGAGGTTGAGTGTAAAAGTTTATAATGGCTTAGGCGGCTCAAGATGCTCAAATAGAGGGGCTTTTCATATTTGGATTAAGTGTTAATGGATTGCTGGATTAGCTTAGTTATTCTTTTTGTCTCTTCTCAATTACTTTCAGGTGTTCGGTGGCTGTCCATCCCTTAATATCACCCATTCTGCTCCAGACATCAACGACAAATCACAACCAAATTCGTTCAAGGTCTCTGGGATTAGCTGTTGCAAAGAAATTGTTTCAAGGTTTATCCCCCTTTACTTAAGAGTTTCAAGCACATCAAGAGACAACGACAATGATTCTTTTAAAGCAACACTTCTTTTGGTTTGCTTTGATGTAGAGTTCATTTGCGATTCTTCTGACTTATTTTAAGAAACG